>Ga0194137_10001243_pt1 | contig 15662 bp, 15 predicted proteins | sample TARM_MetaG_T3_14_FD_134025 | JGI IMG/M metagenome (GOLD analysis project Ga0194137, IMG submission 134025) | Freshwater microbial communities from Pennsylvania, USA, analyzing microbe dynamics in response to fracking - TARM_MetaG_T3_14 (version 2) | ecosystem: Environmental > Aquatic >... | reverse complement strand
GCCACCGCCGCCGCCATAACCACCGCCGCCGCCACCTCCGCAACCGCCACCACCGTAGCCGCCACCACCGCCATCGCGACGGCCGCCACCGCGGCCGCCACCGCCATCGCCGCCGCCGCCGCCAGCGCTACCGCCGCCGTAGGGGCTGCGGAAACCAGCAGGACGCTCTTCACGAGGACGGGCCTCGTTCACGACCACGGCGCGGCCAGCCACGGGCTGACCGTTCAGGCCGTTGATGGCGGCCTGGGCTTCGGCGTCGGAACTCATTTCGACGAAGCCAAAACCCTTGGAGCGACCGGTTTCGCGGTCCATCATCACCTTGGCGGAGCTCACGGCACCAAATTGAGAGAAAGCGTCGTTCAGATCCTGATCGCGCACGCTGTAGGCAAGGTTGCCTACGTAAAGTTTGTTGCCCACGAGAGAGCCCCTTTCAAAGTAACCATGTGGAGCTTCAACCCATCAGGACCCATTCCAACGACGGTGCCGCTACCAGACACAGACCAAAACATTATGGTTGATGCAGACACAGACATCCAGCTATTTCAACCCTTATTTATGCGCTGCTGTCAACCATCCGGGCGCGGTGTTGCAAGCTTTCCTCAAATTTCCCTAGGGGCTAGCCCCTATGATCAGCGGACATTCAGCGCCCGATGATGCTCTTTCATCGCCGACCCCGAGATGCCCGAAAAGCCGATTTCTCCCTCTTTTGATGCCAAAAAGCCGCGTTTTGACTGGTGGCAGGCCCTGGTGAGGGTGCTTTCCAGCATCGAGGCCGTGCGCGATGGGCAGGCGATGTATGTGTTGCTGGCGGCGTTTTCCGGCGCGGGTCTGGCGCTGGCCACGGCCCAGTCGTCCATGGGGCGGGGCGAGATGAACTGGGCGATCGGGCAGGGGGCTGCGGCGTTGTTCATCGCTTTTTACGGGGCCACGGCTACGGGGCTCCTGCTCATGGACCGTGCCATGGGCCGGCCCAGCCGCGATGTGGTGCAGGCCGTGGAAGATGCCTTGGGCATTGGTCACCGCGTGCTGGCCATCTTGCTGATGACGGGGCTGGGCGCGGCGGCGCTGGCTGGCGGCCTGCTGGGCTTGTACTGGCTCAGCGGCCTGCCCAAGATCGGGCCCTGGCTGTTCGTGCTGGTCGTACCGGTCACGGTGCTGTTGATCGGGCTGGCGCTGATGGCGGGCGCAGCGGTGGTCGCGCCCCTTACTGGGCCGATCGTCTGGGCGGGGGCATCATCATGGGAGGGCGTGCAGCTGATGTGTCGCCTGATCCGCGAGCGTCTGTTGCAAGCCGGCGTCCTGGTGGCCGGCTTGAGCCTGGCCACGGGCCTGGTCGGCGCGGCCACCAGCCTGTTCGTGATGGTGGGCGGGCGCGTCATGGCAGAAGCCTCGGTCTTCGTGCTGGGCGTGCCCGTCAACCCGGACGTGCTGATGGCGGGCCTGTTCGGCTACGGGCTGCACAACATCAATGCAACGGGCATCCCCAAGGAGGCCTATCCGTACATCTCGGCGGCCACGGTTGGCGGAGGGGTGGTGTTCGCGCTGGCCCTGGTGCTGCCGACCCTGGTCTATCTGCGCGGGGTGTGCGAGGTCTACCTGGCGCTGATGGCGGCCGATGAGCTGGAATAGCCTGCTGCGGCGTGTTGCTGGCAGGTCCAGCCACGTTCAGAAGTGCGCGAGGTAGCCGCCGTCCACCGCCAGGGTCTGGCCGGTGACATAGCTGGCGGCGTCGCTGGCGAGGAAGACCACCGCCCCGGCGATTTCTGCCGGGCGGCCCCAGCGGCCCAGTGAGGTACGCCGCGACAACCACTGCGCCACGTCGGCATCGCTCACCATCGCTTCATTGGCCTCGGTGGCGAAATAGCCTGGCGCCACGGCGTTGACCGTGATGCCGCGCGGCCCCAGCTCGGCGGCCAGCGCCCGGGTGGCGGCATCCAGGCCGCCTTTGGCCACGGTGTAGGCCACGTCGCCGGCACGCGAGATGGGGCCGGCGATCGAGGTGATGTTGATGATGCGAGCCTGGCCAGCTGCCGCGGAGCCACCGGCCAGCATGCCTTGCGCGGCTTCACGGGCCAGGGCCAGCGGCGCGATCAGGTTGATGTCAAACAGGCGGCGAAAGTCGTCGATCGCGAAGTCGTCCAAGGGGCGGCGGTCGCGCTGGCCCACGTTGTTGACGAGGATGTCGAGCCGGCCGCTTGCCTCTTGGACAAGGGCGAGCGCGGCTTGACGCGCGGTGTCATCGGCGATGTCGAAGGGCAGGGCGTCGACCTGGAGGGACGAGGATGTCGGCTTGGATGACGAGGCGTGGGCGACGCCGTCTGCACGGATGCGCGCGACCGCTTCCTGCAAGGCCACGGCATCCCGGCCATTGAGCCAGACATGCGCGCCTGCCCAGGCCAGTGCCTGCGCGATCTCGAAACCCAGGCCGCGTGCGGCGCCGGTGACCAGGGCCACGCGGCCATCGAGGCGGAAGGGATGGGTCCTTGCAGGGTGCGTCGTTGCCAGGCTGCTGCTCATGCCATGATTGTGCCCCTCATGAGCCAGCGCCCGCATTCTTCATCACCGTCGTCATCTGCCGAAGCCTGCCCTTGCGGCCGGCCCGCCCTATACGAGGACTGTTGCGGGCGCTACCACGATGGCCCGCTGGCTTTGCTCGCGCCCGATCCCGAGTCACTGATGCGCTCGCGTTACAGCGCCTTCGTCAAGGACTTGCGCCCCTATCTGCTGGCAACCTGGCATGCTTCGGCACGGCCCGACGCCATCGAGGCGCCCGAACCGGGCTTGAGCTGGCTGGGCCTGGACGTCAAGCGTGCGCGCATGCTGGCCGAAGACCGTGGCCTGGTCGAGTTCGTGGCGCGCAGCAAGCTGGGCGGCCGGGCGCATCGGCTGCACGAGGTCAGCGAGTTCGTGCGCGAGGGTGGCCGCTGGTTTTACCTGAGGGCGCAGGATTGACCTGAGGCAAATGGTTCACAGCTGGGCTGGCCTGGGGCCCCCTCAGGCGAGGGGTTCCAGCAGGGGCAAAGGGGCTTCCCCGGGCGACAAAACCCGTTGCACGCCCTATCGTTGCGTCTGCGCCCACTCGTGTAACGCTTGACGTCCAAACCATGTCGCTTGACCTCGCACACCTCAACCCTGTCCAGATCATGATGGGGATCCTGGGGGGCTCCGCCGTCGTGTTCACCGCCCTGGAGGGGCTGCTCATCGGCAAGCGCGCCGGTGGCGAGCCCTATGACTGGCGTGCCTTCTGGACCACGGTGCGCATCAACCTGCTGCGCGTGGTGGCCGAGTCCATCCCCATGGGTGTGGTGTTGGGCGTGGCGCTCCCCTTTGGCGCCTGGATGTACGAGCACCGCCTCTGGACCGTGCCCATGAACACCTGGTGGGGCTGGGTGGCGATGTTCTTCTGCACCGAGTTCTTCTATTACTGGCTGCACCGGGCGGGCCACCGCATCCGCTGGTACTGGGCCTCTCATGCCATCCATCACACCGGCAACCAGTACAACCTGGCGGCGGCCTTTCGGCAGTCGGTCACCGGCAAGATCTCGGGTGGCTTCGTGTTTTTCGCCCCTCAGTGTCTGCTGGGCTTTTCGCCGGATGCGGTGTTGATCTCCTACGGTGTCAACCTCGTCTACCAGTTCTGGATCCACACCGACCTGATCCACAAGATCCCCTTCATCGAAGGCATCCTGAACACACCCTCGGCGCACCGGGTGCACCACGCCGCCAATGTCGAGTACCTCGATTGCAACTACGGCGGCACCATCATGCTGTTCGATCACCTTTTTGGGACCTATGTGCCTGAGAAAGAGGGCGTGCCGATTCGCTACGGCCTGGTGAAGTCGATGACGACCTACAGCGCCATCAAGGTGTGCTTCTTCGAATGGGCCAACATCCTGCGCGACGTGTTGCGCGCGCGCAGCCTGAAGGATGCGCTGGGCTATGCCTTCGGGCCACCGGGCTGGGCGCCTGAAGGCAGGGGCTTGACCACCGATGCCCTGCGCCGGCAGATGCAGGCGGCCACGGGCTCGCCCACTGGCGCGCCGACCGACGAGATGCTGGACCGCATGGCAGCCAGTGTGGCGGCCGCGCCTGATCTCAACAACCGGTCGCCCGCTCCAGTGCGCTGAGCCAGTGCATGGCCTGCGTGCGTGATTGGCCGCACATTTCCTCGCTGGGTTGAAGCGAGCCGCACACGGCGGGGCGCTCAGGCTGGCCGAACAGGCGGCAGCGCAAATCGTCATCCAGATGCGGGCAGGGCACGCCGGCGGGTTTGCCGTGAGGCAGACCAGGCATGGGAGATGAGATGGACGGGGCGGTGCAACAGGCCGCGCAGCCAGATCGGCAGTTCATGAGGCTCCTGCGAAGGGAGACTCTATTGTCGTGGACGCCGAGGAGGATATGGTTCGTGTACTGATGCGCGCCGTCGCCACCTTGGAAGGAGAAGCCCTGTTTTAGTTTTTGAGGTGACGACAGCGATCTACCTCAGTGTAGACCGAGGGGGTCGCAATGGGCCACCCCTAGTTTCATGGGGCGAAGCGGCCGTGAAATCCGGACGACAGTGCCCACGGCCAGCAGACCCAGGCCCGAGAGCAGCCAGGTGGCGGGCTCGGGCACGGCGGTCAGGGTGCCGACCACGATGCCCGGCTCACGGAAGGCCATGGCGCTGTTGACAACCTTCAACTGACCTTGCCCATCGACCTGGAGGTGCGCCCAGCCAAAGCTGGTCCAGGCATGGTTGGCCCAAGAGAAGCCGGGGTCGGAGCCACTGCGGGTGCCGACGCCAAGGTAGAAGTCCTGCCCGACTTGGACCGGCGTGTTTTGCAGGGTGTAGAGCGAGACGAAGTTGCTCTGCGAGGTGATGGTCAGGGCGTCGCCCGGCTTGACCAGGAAGAGCTCCGAGCCTTCGTCGGCGTTGTAGCTCAGAAAGGTCAGGGCGCCCTTGGCCGCATCGTAGTTCACGATGGAGCCCGTGTAGTCTCCCTGCACAGTTTGATCCACCGCGATGTAGGTGTTGGCTTCGGGGTAGCCACTGATGCTCTCCGGCAGGACGGCCCAGTGCCCGGACTCGACGGTGGCATGGGCCATGGCGGCCAGACTGCTCAGGCAGACGGCCAGGATGGTCGAACGAAAACGGCCCACGGCCTTGTGGGTGATGTGCATGTGGTCACTCCCGATGGTTGAATAGTTGAAGGCGTATCGTGCCGTGCCGGCTCCTTTTTGACCAGAGGCTTTATACGGGTATCCCGCAGCAGGGGGCGCTGGGTGCACTTGGGCTGCATGACGCGGATCACCGGAAGGCCCACAGATCAGACGTGTTTCAGTACAATGGAAGGTTGCTCAAAAATGCAGCAATCTGGTAGCAGCTGTATGAGTAGTCTGATAGGCGCAGCCCATGCTTTATCCCCAAGAATTTGACGTGATCGTGGTTGGCGGTGGCCATGCCGGCACCGAAGCCGCGCTGGCTGCTGCCCGCATGGGTTGTGCGACCTTGCTCTTGACCCACAACATCGAGACATTGGGCCAGATGAGCTGCAACCCGTCCATCGGCGGGATCGGCAAGGGCCACCTCGTCAAGGAGGTCGATGCCCTGGGCGGCGCGATGGCCGCGGCCACCGACGAAGGCGGCATCCAGTTCCGCATTCTCAATTCGAGCAAGGGGCCGGCTGTGCGGGCCACCCGCGCGCAGGCCGATCGCATTCTGTACAAGGCGGCCATCCGCCGCCGTCTGGAGAACCAGTCCAATCTGTGGCTGTTCCAGCAGGCGGTGGACGACCTGATGGTCGAGGGCGACCGGGTGGTGGGCGCGGTCACGCAAGTCGGCATCCGCTTTCGGGCACGCACGGTGGTGCTGACGGCGGGCACCTTCCTGGACGGCAAGATCCACGTGGGCCTGCAGAACTACAGTGCGGGCCGGGCAGGGGATCCGCCGGCGGTGTCCTTGTCAGCCCGCTTGAAGGAGTTGAAGCTACCGCAAGGGCGCTTGAAGACCGGCACGCCGCCGCGCATCGACGGCCGCAGCATCGATTTCAGCAAGCTGACCGAACAGCCAGGTGACGGTGTCGACCTGGTGGGCAGCTGGGGCGAGTCGGCTCCGACGGGCCCCGATGTACCGGTGTTCAGCTTCCTGGGCACACCGGACCAGCACCCGCGCCAGCTGCCATGCTGGATCACGCACACCAACCAGCAGACGCACGACATCATCCGCTCGGGTTTTGACCGCAGCCCCATGTTCACTGGCGTGATCGAAGGGGTGGGGCCGCGCTACTGCCCCAGCATCGAAGACAAGATCAACCGCTTTGCCGACAAGGACTCGCACCAGATCTTCTTGGAGCCCGAAGGTCTGACGACCAACGAGTTCTACCCCAACGGGATCAGCACCTCGCTGCCGTTCGACATCCAGCTGGGCGCGCTGCGCACCATGCCCGGGCTGGAGAACGCCTACATCCTTCGGCCAGGCTATGCGATCGAGTACGACTACTTCGACCCGCGCGCGCTGAAGTCCACCTTCGAGACCAAGGCGATCCAGGGCCTGTTCTTCGCCGGCCAGATCAATGGCACGACGGGTTACGAAGAGGCGGCGGCCCAAGGCCTGTTCGCCGGGCTCAATGCCGGTTTGCAAGCCAAGGGTCGAGAGCCCTGGACGCCACGCCGCGACCAGGCCTACCTCGGCGTGCTGGTCGACGACCTGATCACCAAGGGCGTGACCGAACCCTACCGCATGTTCACCAGCCGGGCCGAGTTCCGCCTGCAGCTGCGGGAAGACAATGCCGACCTGCGCCTGACCGAGACCGGGCGCGAACTGGGCCTGGTGGATGACGCACGCTGGGACGCCTTCAACCGCAAGCGCGACGCCGTTTCACGTGAAACAGAAAGACTGCGGACCACGTGGGTGCGACCTGCCACCTTGTTGGCGGAGGACGCCGAGCGCCTGATCGGCAAGGCTTTGGAGCGCGAGTACAACCTGGCCGACCTGTTGCGTCGCCCCGGGGTGGGCTTCGACAAGGTCAGCGAGGCCGCCCACATCGCGGCACAAAAGCATGCGGCCTTGCGCGCTGAAGCGGGGAAGGTCGACGATGTTTCACGTGAAACGCCGCCATCGGTGAGCCGGGCTACGCTGCGCGAAGGCCTGGGCGTGGCGCTGGCCGACGCGGTGATCGAGCAGGTGGAGATCAGCATCAAGTACGCCGGCTACATCGACAAGCAGAACGATGAGGTCGAGCGTGCGGTGCACTTCGAGAACATGAAGCTGCCCGCCGAATTGGACTACATGCAGGTGGCGGCCTTGAGCATCGAGGTCCGGCAGAAGCTGAGCAAGCATCGGCCCGAAACCCTGGGGCAGGCTTCGCGGATTTCGGGGATCACGCCGGCGGCCATCTCGCTGCTGCTGATCCACCTGAAGAAAGGCCGCTTCAAGGGCTTTGCCGCCAACGACCACCGGGAGTCGGCCGGCAACGAGGCGGCGTGATGCGAGATGGACGCCTGATGGACGACGAGACCACTGAGACGGAGCAGGGATGTCATCTCAAGTGAAACGGGGGGCTAAGACGAGTGGCCCGGCCGCTGTGCCGCGTGGGGCGTCGCGTATTGCACCGAGTGCTGCCTCAGCGGCTTCAGCCCCCCAGCCAGCGAAGCCCGCGAGCAAGCGGCCGCCACCGGCCTGGTCACAGGCGCAATGGCTGGCGGCACTGCCGCCGGTGCTGGCGTCTTTGCAACTGAGCCTGAGCGAAGGCCAGCAGACGCAACTGGCCGACTACATGGTCATGCTGGCTCACTGGAACAGCACCTTCAACCTCACTGCGCTGCGCGATCCTCAAGACATGCTGAGCCACCACCTGGCCGACTGCCTGACGGTGCTGGCGCCGCTGCAACGTCATCTGCAATCGCTCCCGGTGCCGGCTGTGAAGCTGCTCGATGTGGGCAGCGGTGGCGGGCTGCCGGGTGTGGTGCTCGCCATCTGTCACCCGGAGGTGCAGGTGACGTGCGTGGACACGGTCGGCAAGAAGGCCGCGTTTATCCGCCAGGTGGCGGCCGAGTTGCGCCTGCCCAATCTGCGCGGGGAGCATGCACGGGTCGAGACCTTGAAGGGTCATTACGACCTGATCACCTCGCGGGCCTTTGCCTCTTTGGTGGATTTCGTGTCCTTGACGCGCGCGATCCTGGCGCCTGGCGCGGTCTGGATGGCCATGAAAGGCAAGCAACCAGACGAAGAGCGGGCCCAACTGCCCGCAGATATCGACGTGTTTCACGTGGAACAACTCCAGGTACCTGGCCTGGATGCCGAGCGTTGCCTGATCTGGATGCGGCCGCTGAGCGCTGAGCCTGTGTGACCTTGATGCGGCGCAAGTTTTGGCTGGCGCCCTTCAAATTGCGTGCATTCCCGGTCAACCGCAGCGGGGGCTCAAGGGTTGAACACCGATTCAATGCAGGAGAAAAACAGATGACCGTTCATGTCGTGAAGAAGATCGCCCTGGCCACGCTCCTGGTGGTGTGGGGCGCGAGCAGCCCGGCGCAAACCGGCTCCGGCGTGTCAGGGCAGGGCACAGCGAGTGCGCAGACCCGGCCGGCGCCGGTGAGCGGCAAGATTGGCAGCGACCCTGCCGCCGTGGCCTTGCGCCCGGCCAAGGCGGTGGCACCGGCACAGGTCACGTCTACGGCCACCCAGGTGCCGCCGCCCGCGAACCCCAATGAGCCGCTGCTGTTGCCGGCGTCGGAGTCGCCCGGTGCGGGCACGACGGCCGGTACTGTAACGGGCGCAAGAGCAGGTGCAAGCGTAGGTGCCACGAGCGCCTCCGGCGCCGCCGGTGGCAAGGGCACGCCGCGTCGCCAGGTTGCGGAGGTCTCGCCTCGTGCCCAGCCCACGCCGCATGTGGACCACACCGAGGGCGTGAAAAAGTCTCGCCAGACCAAGCCCCGCAAGCACGCCGACAAGACCACCGGCAAGCCCCATCATCCGCAGGGCAAGGCCTCATCCGTCAATGGCGAAAAAGACGGCAAAAAGGGTGGGAAGAAAGCGGCCGCGCATGACCCGGCGCACGGCCCGCGTCTGGTGGGCAGCAAGGCAGACAAGTCGGCAGGCCACCAGAAACGGACGGCCAAGACCAGCACGGCCAAGCACGGTGCGCAAGCCCATGACACCCACGCAGCCCACCATGCCGCCAAATCCAAGGGCCATGAGAAGAAGGCCTCCACGGGCAAGCGCCATCCCGCCAAGGTGGTGGCCTCCTCATCCAGCAAGGTGACCGCGGCGGGTGCAGCCACGGCCAAGCCCGCCCGCCGCCCGCATCCCCGTCAGAACAAGGCCTGATCGCCCCACGCGGCATTGGCGCGACATGAAAGGTCGCGTGCAGCAGAGATAATCTCCCCATGCCGCACATCTTCTGTATCGCGAACCAAAAGGGCGGGGTGGGCAAAACCACCACCACGGTCAATCTGGCGGCAGGCCTGGCCCAGGTGGGCCAGCGCGTGCTGATCGTGGACCTGGACCCGCAGGGCAATGCCACCATGGGCTCGGGCGTGGACAAGCGCACCCTGGCGCACACGGTGTACGACGTGCTGCTGGAAGAGGCCTCGATTGCCGAGGCCCGCACGCGCAGCCCCAAGGGTGGCTATGACGTGCTCGGCGCCAACCGCGAGCTGGCGGGTGCCGAGATCGAGCTGGTCACGCTGGAGCGGCGCGACCGCCGTCTGAAGTCGGCCGTCGAGGCGGCCTCAAGCGACTACGATTTCGTGCTGATCGACTGCCCGCCTTCGCTCAGCCTGCTCACCCTCAATGGCCTGACTTGCGCGCATGGCGTGATCGTGCCCATGCAGTGCGAGTACTTCGCGCTCGAAGGCCTCACCGACCTGGTCAACACCGTCAAGCAGGTGCACGCGAACCTCAACCGGGAGTTGCAGCTCATCGGCCTGCTGCGGGTGATGTACGACCCGCGCATCACCTTGCAGCAGCAGGTCAGCGAGCAGCTCAAGGCGCACTTTGGCGACAAGGTGTTCGACGCCGTCATCCCACGCAATGTGCGCCTCGCTGAGGCCCCCAGCTACGGCGTGCCCGGCGTGGTGTTCGACCCGGCCAGCAAGGGCGCGCAGGCCTTTGTGAGCTTCGCGCTGGAGCTGGTCGAGCGCGTGCAAAAGATGGCGGCCTGACGGCGAGGCTTCAGCCGGAAAGCTGCTCTTCCAGGCAACGCAGCAAGGCCATCACGTCCAGCGGCTTGGTCAGGTAGGCGCGGAAGCCCTGGTTGCGTGCAGCATGGATGCGATCAGGCATGGCGTCGGCCGACAGCGCCACACGCGGGATGCCCTGCGTGGCGGGCTCGCTGTCGAGGGCCTGGGCCAGATCCAGCCCGCTCATGTCGCCCAGGTGCATGTCGATGAGCATGAGGTCGGGCCGGTTGCGGCGGGCCACTTCGAGCGCGCGTTTGCCGTTCATGGCCACCAGCAGCCGCCAGTGCGGGCGCAGCTTGATGACCTGGTGCACCAGGGCCACGTTGACCTCGTTGTCCTCGGCGTAGAGGATGGTGGCCGGCCGGGCGAAGAGGTCGCCGTCGCTGAGAGGGACCTGGTCCGAGGGTTCGGGGTCGTGGTCCGCAGCAGGCAGGTGGATGCGAAAGCAGCTGCCCTGGCCGGCCTGGCTGTCGACCTCGATGTTGCCGCCCATGAGCGTGACCAGCTTGCGCACGATGACCAGGCCGATGCCCGTGCCCTCGATGCCGCTTTGTTCCACGCCCAGTCGGTTGAAAGGCTGGAAGAGCTGGCGCAGTTGATCGGGGCTCATGCCGATGCCGGTGTCCTGTACTTCGATCACCACCTGCTCGCCGCTGCGCCTTGCGCGCAGGAACACCTGGCCGCCGGCGCGGTTGTACTTGATGGCGTTGCTCAGCAGGTTGACCAGGATCTGGCGCAGGCGCACGCGGTCGGCCAGCGCGTAGACGTGGCTGCCCACGCCATGCGCGTCGATGCGGATCTGGCTCAAGCGGGCCTGCGACGCGACCATGTTGATGGCATCGTCGGCCAGCAGGTCGAGGTCCTGAGCGTTGATGTTCAGGGGCAGGTCGCCGGCCTCGATGCGCGAGAGGTCCAGCACATCGCCCAACATGGACAGCAGGTGCTGGCCGGCTTTCTCGATGATGTTGACGCGGCGGCGGTGCTCGTCGCTGAAGACGCTGCTGCGGTCCATCTGAAGCAGCTGCGCGAAGCCGATGATGGCGTTGAGCGGCGTGCGCAGTTCGTGGCTCATGCGCGAGAGGAACTCGCTCTTGGCCTGGTTGGCCTGTTCGGCGGTCTGGGCCGCGATCAGGGCCTCGGCGTACAGCTTCTGCTCGGTGATGTCGGCCGTGTAGCCGTACCAGGCCGTGTCGCCATTGGCTTCCTTGAGCGCGATGGATTGCCCCGAGAGCCAGCGCAAGCCCTTCTTGGGCAGCACGACGCGGTACTCGTACTTGAGCAGCCGGCCTTCCGATTCGGCGACCATGCTGCTCAGGCGCTTGACCATGTCGACGTCATCGGGGTGGATGCGGTCGTAGTGTGCCGACCAGTTCAGCCCCGTGGCCTGGGCGTCCAGCTCGTAGAGCTCGGCCGCGCGCTCGCTGATGTAGTGCAGCTGTGCCTCGCCGCCAGGTGGCACCACGACCTTGAACAGCACGCCGGGCACATGTTTGCTCAGACCTGTCAGCAAACCTTCACGGGCATGCAGGCGCCTTTCCAGCCGGGCGATGAGCTCGTCGTCGCAGGCCTTGCGGGCTTGCAGGTCCGCCAGCTCGGCCTGGACACGCGCCAGTTCGGCACGCAGTTGCGCAACGCTGTCGGCGGTGGCCGGGGTCTCGGCGGGGTCGTCCATACTTCTTCGGATATCGGGTGCCAATCTTGGGCGCTGAACCCGGAGGTCGCCCTGCTCGTAATTTGCCACAGCCGGACGGCTCATGCGCGGTTCATGCACGGGCCGTCTTCACGCCATCATGGCCCAGGCTGTTTCAGGATCGCAAGGACGCGATGGCCTCGACCAGTTCCTGTGTCTGGGCCTCGTGCGAGAAGCCGGCATAGCTCTGGGCCAGGGCTTGCGCACCTTGGCGAAAGCGTGGCTCATTGACCAATTGCGCCAGCAGCGTCTGAAATGGCACGGGCCGGGCGTGTGCGGCCGCGTTGAGGCCCGCGCCGGCTTCTTCAACGCGCTGCGCCATCAGGAACTGCTCGGCATGCGTGGGCAGCAGCAAGACGGGCAGGCCCGCCAGCAGCGCCTGGGTCAGCGAGGCTTCGCCGCCGTGGGAGACCATCAGCTCGGCCTGGGGCAAGGTCTGCCCCAGATGAACGGGCCCGGCGGCATAGCGGATGCGGGGGGAGCTCACGGGTGCCGGCTTGCCTGCCGCGACCTCAGGCAGGTAGCACAGGGTCGCGCAGCCGGCTTGATCGAGGGCGCGCAGGACCAGGGCGTGGTCCGGGTGGCTGGCGCGCAGGTAGGCGAACACCTTGGGGCCGGGCAGATCGGGCCAGTGCGAGGCCTCGTCGCCGGCATGGCCTGGCTTGTCGCCACTTTCAGGCAGGAAGGTGGGGCCCAGGTAGCGCTGGCCATCGGGTAGGGGGCCGCGGCGGTAGTGGTCCAGCTCGGGCCAGGTGCACAGCAGGGGCAGGTCGCCGCGGAAGATGTCCACCAGCTTGGCGCACGGGGCGGCGCCCAGGTCTTGCAATACCGTGTTGACGGCCCGAAGCACGACCTTGTCGCCCTCGACGATGCGGGCCGGCGGCACGGGCTCCCAGGTGCGGAAAGGGGGCAGGGGGCTCACATCGGGCGGCACGTAAAAGCCCGCGCCCACGCTGGCCGCGGGCAGGTTCAAGCTGCGCGCCGCGATGGTGGCCGTGGGCGCGTAGTCCGCCACGACGACATCAGCCTGGGTCAGAGCCATCAGCGCGCGCCAACCGGCCACGAGCCCATGCAGATGATCGGCCTTGAGGTAGCCATTGCCCATGAGGATCTCGGTGAGGCTGACCAGCGGCTCGGGCAGGCCCACGGTCTGGTGCAGCCACACGGGCGCCTGGAGCACGCGCATGCCGGGCAGATCAGCGAGATCGCTCAAGAGGGCGCGGGTGTGCACGATGTCGCGCAGCGCCAGGTCCACCTGGTGGCCGCGCTGCATCAGCAGCCGGGCAAGCGGCTTGAGCCGGCCGGCATGGCCCAGGCCGCCGCCAAATTCCCAGCACAACAGAAAGCGCGCCATCCCGAGGTCTCCCATGCAAGTGTTCGAGGGATTGTAGAAACACCGCGCAAACAACGGACAATCACGCCCATGGTCACGAAAAAATCCAAAGGTCTGGGCATGGGCCTGGAAGCCCTGCTGGGCCCCAAAGTCAGCGATCAACCCAAGGCAACGCCCGACGGCGCGCCTGCGATCTTGCGCCTGGATCTGATGCAGGCCGGCAAGTACCAGCCGCGCACGCGCATGGACGAGGGCTCGCTGTACGAATTGGCCGAGAGCATCAAGGCGCAGGGCATCATGCAGCCCATCCTGGTGCGACCCATCGGCGGTGGCCGCTACGAGATCATCGCCGGTGAACGCCGCTCGCGTGCAGCCAAGCTGGCTGGCTTGAGCGAGGTGCCCGTGCTGGTCAAGGATGTGCCGGACGAAGCCGCCGCCGCCATGGCCCTGATCGAGAACATCCAGCGCGAGGACCTCAACCCCTTGGAAGAAGCCCAGGGCCTGCAGCGCCTGACCGTCGAATTCGGCTTGACCCATGAACAGGCCGCGCAGGCCGTGGGGCGCTCGCGCAGCGCCGCCTCCAACCTGCTGCGCTTGCTCAACCTGGCCGAGCCGGTGCAGGGCATGCTGATGGCCGGTGACCTGGACATGGGCCATGCGCGCGCGCTGTTGCCGCTGGACAAGGCCCAGCAGATCACCACCGGCAACGAGATCGTGGCCAGGAAGCTCAATGTGCGCGAGGCCGAGAAGCTCGTGGCCAAGGTGCAGGGCGCGGGCCGCCAGACACCGCTGCTGCGCGTGAAGTCCGAGAAGTCGCGCGATGTGGTGCGGCTTGAAGAAGAACTCTCGGACATCCTCACCGCGCAGGTCGAGATCAACGTCAAGCGCAAGACCAAGCGCGGCGAGCAAGGCGAGATCACCATCCAGTTCGGCAGCCTCGACGAGCTCAATGGCCTGATCGACAAGCTGCGCGGCGGCGCGGCCGAGTAAGCCGCGGCGCAAGCAAAGGGCCCACCAACGCATGCGCACCTGGCCTCTGCCGGCCCTGCTGACCTGGGCGGCGGCCTGGGCCCTGGCCCTGGCCCTGCGGGCAGCGCAAGCCCCGCTGTGGGCGTCGCTGGCCCTGCCCACGGCATTGGGTGCGTGCGCCACCTGGTTGCCCTTTGTGGCCAACACCACCTGGCGGCGCGTGTTCGTGGCGGCCGGCTTCCCCCTGAGCGTGATCGCCCTGGGGCAGGGTGCGGCGCTGCCGGGCTGGCTCTGGTTGGCGCCTCTGGCCTTGCTGCTGCTGGCCTACCCCGTGCACGCCTGGCGCGACGCGCCAGTGTTCCCCACGCCGCGAGGTGCCCTGCGGGACCTGCCGAGCCTCGCGCCCTTGAATGTGTCCTCGTCGACCGATCCCGAGGCCGGTCAGCCCCCCCGCATCCTGGACGCCGGCTGCGGAATGGGCGACGCCCTGGCCGAGCTGCATGCGGCTTATCCGCAGGCCCAGGTCCACGGCATCGAATGGAGCTGGATGTGGCGCTTCGTGGCGGCCCTGCGCTGCCCCTGGGCCCAGGTCACCCGGGGCGACATGTGGGCGCAAAGCTGGGCCGATTTCGAATTGGTCTACCTCTTTCAGCGCCCCGAGACCATGCCCCGCGCCTGGGACAAGGCCCTGCGCGAGATGCGCCCAGGCACCTGGCTGGTCAGCCTGGAATTTGCCGCATCTGACAAGCAAGGCGCCCCGGTCAAACCGCAGGCCTGCCTTCAGATTGGGGGGGGACGCCCTATTTGGGTGTATCGAATCGTTTCCCACGACGCGGGACGCCCGACTACACTGTGAGGCATCCCCGTGAAAGCCCTTGATGAACCTGCCGTTCGAAACGGTGTCTGACGCTGAGACGCTGCCCTTCACCTCCGACGACCTGCGTGCGGCGCTGGGGCAGTTCGCCACGGGTGTCACCATCGTGACGGCCAGGGATGAGCACGGGCACTTGCTTGGACTCACGGCCAATTCCTTCAATTCCGTGTCGCTCACGCCGCCGCTGGTGCTGTGGAGCCTGGCGCGGCGTTCCACCACCATGGCTGGCTTTCTGGAGGCCAAGCACTACGCCATCAATGTGCTGGCCTCCGACCAGCGCCTGCTGGCCGAGCGTTTCGCGCGCAAGGGCATCGACCGTTTCGATGGCACGCACTGGCACCCCGGCCTGACTGGCGCGCCCGTGATCGACGGTGCCGTGGCGGTGTTCGAATGCAGCCACCGCAGCCAGTATGACGAGGGCGACCACGTGATCTTCGTGGGGCATGTGGAACATTGCCGCCGGCGTCTGGGCGCCGCGCCGCTGGTGTTCCACGGCGGGCGTTTCTTCACCGACTTGCCGATCTGATCTGATCGGCAGGGTGGTCATGGCGTGATCACCATGTGCTGTCAGGCGGGCCGCTGCAGCGGTCCAGCAGCTTGAGAAAGCGCGCCACGTTCAGCGGCTTGGTGAGGTACTC
>Ga0194137_10001241_pt1 | contig 15675 bp, 15 predicted proteins | sample TARM_MetaG_T3_14_FD_134025 | JGI IMG/M metagenome (GOLD analysis project Ga0194137, IMG submission 134025) | Freshwater microbial communities from Pennsylvania, USA, analyzing microbe dynamics in response to fracking - TARM_MetaG_T3_14 (version 2) | ecosystem: Environmental > Aquatic >... | reverse complement strand
TAATGAGTACTGTAGCTTCACTTGGCGCGATCATGGCCACCATATCCATGAGTCGTCGTATGGCTTCACTCCGGCCGACGATATTTCCGGGGTCGAAAGAAGAAACCAAGCGCTCCTTAAGTTCCTGATTCTCGGCCTTCAGGGAAACATGCTCCAAGGCCCGTTCCATGGTCAGTCGGAGCATGTCAAAGTCGAGAGGCTTGGTCAGATAGTCATAGGCCCCGGCTTTGATCGCCTCGACTGCGGACTCTACGTTTGAGTAGGCCGTCATGATGATGATTGGGATGGAAGGATTGTACGACTTGATCTCCTTGAGGGCTTCGATTCCGCCCATTACGGCCATACGGACATCCATGAGGATCAGGTCAAAGGGTTTTTCCTTAGCTAGTTCCACGGCTCTTGATCCGTCATCGACCCCCTCCAATTTATACCCCCAACCTTTGATGAGAGCCTGAAGGATGGTTCGGTGGCTCTCATCATCATCTACGACGAGAACGGTCGTTTCATGTCTGGCGGCCATGTATTTCTCCTTTTCTTCTCTGAGTAGGTATCAAGATGCTGAACGCAGTGCCCTTGCCAGCAGCGCTCCTGACTTTGATCTCTCCCTGGTGCGACTCGATTACCTTGTGGACTATGGCAAGGCCAAGGCCGGTGCCCGAGGATTTCGTGGTGAAATATGGGTTGAATATGCTTCCAAGGCTTTCTGACGGGATGCCCTTACCTGAGTCCTCTATTTCGATGCGGATTTCGTTCGTGCCAGAAGTGGATGCTCGAACAGCGAGTATTCCACCGTTTTCCATAGCTTGGACTGCGTTCAGGTAGAGATTGAGCAATGCCTGCGTGAAACGATCAGGATCAATCTCAGCGTTGGGGAGTTGTTCGTCCCGAGTAAATTCTACTCGAATTTTCTTGGCATTAGCATCTTGGCGGATGAGGCGAAGTGAGTGTTCAATGATGTCATTTACATTTGTCGGCCGGGTCTTCAGGTCAGAAGGTTTGGCAAACTCCAGCAGTTCAGTGATGACTCTGTTCAAACGGTCCACTTCTTTGGTCATGACCGCAACAAGTTTCCGTCCTTCACTGCCTTCTTCGCAGTGACCTTCAAAATATTTAGCAAATCCTTTGATTGATGATAGGGGATTCCTGATTTCATGAGCAATGCCAGCCGCGAGGCTGCCCAATGCGGCAAGTTTCTCCTTGCGGCGCACCTCCTCCTGGAGCCTTTTAACTTCTCCAAGATCTCTGAGGATTAAGATGTTTCCAAGAAAGTCTCCCATTTCGTTGGCGATCTTTGCGGCGCTCACACTCAATGGTATGGCCTTGCTGTCAACGGCGCACTCGATTTCACGCTCAATGATCGCTTCTCCACTGTCGATTACATCATTCAAATTGCACAAGTTCGTCGGCAGTATTTCATCAGGCAGTTTGCCCGACACGAGGGACGCTTCAAGCCCGAATATTTTTTCTGCTGCCTCATTCACGACTGCCACGCGTCCATCGCTTCCTGTAGTGATGAGACCGACTGGAAGATTTTTGATGATTTCTGATGAGAATGCTTGGGTGTTTTGGAGTTGTCTCCTGGATAGGCGGTAGCTTTGTGCCCCGAAAAGCATCATGACGCCACCGATTCCAAGTAGGAGAAGAACTGAGGAAAGAACTACAGTATTTCGAAAGTCCTCGACTTGGGCCTCCTCGAATGGTGTAACATCGAAGCCGGCGAAGATGATTTGTCGGGCCGGACTGCGTGTACCTCCTCCTTGTCCCCAGTCGCACCAATCTTGTCCGCCCATTCTACCACTATGCTCAAGCACAGGTCGCCCAGCCATAGGCGCAAAGTTGCGATAGACTTCAAAGACTCGTTGTTTGTTTGAACCGTCCTCAATCCGCCATTTTTCAACGGTGTTCACTTCCAAAGACTGAATCTTCTGCCGATCATACAATTTCTCCCCAACCTTGGTCTGATCGCTGTGGGCAAGGATCGTCCCATCCTCGTCAGTCACTGCCATGTAAAGGATACCGGCTTGGCCTGCGGTCTCGTGGAGGAGAATTTGAAGTTGGCGCCCACTCCAGTGCATACCCATGCCAGTCCTGGCTGCCGATTCGAAGGCTCTTATTATGGTCGCTCCCTTTTCCATTAACGTCTGGGAAGTCAAAGCCTTTTCCCGGTGGGTGTTCCGAACGGCCATGACAACGACAATTGCGGTCATGATTCCGGCCGCTCCGATGATAAGCCAGGGGGGGATTTTCATCCAGGAGCGTTGTGTATCCAGGGATTTCTTCATCATTTCCAACCTCTTTAATCTGAAGGGCCAGCGCTGGTTAACGTTTGAAACAGATGTCTCCTGCGCGTAAAAAGTACGCGTCGCGCCACCGTTTGGCGAGTAAAATTTACGCAAAATTGGCCGTAGGTTCCATCAATAGTTTTTTCTAAAAGTAAAATAGTTATTAATTTTATATTGTTATCATAAAGAATGCCGTTTTGGCACGCCTGTTGCCTATAGAAAAATAACGAGGGCGAGTCTGGCGGTGGTTAAGGCTCATAAGCAAAAGGAGATTAATTTATGTGGGGTTGCGAATATTTTCACTCTTCTCAATGGGGCAGCTTCAGTGCTCACTGGATATTTGGTGTATTTTTAACTGTAATAGGATTATTGTTGATTGGAATATTCTTACGTGGATTGTTAAGAGCGAGTAGAACTCGATTCCATGATATGGACGACTCTTTGCAGATTATAAAGCATCGTTTTGCAAATGGAGATATTACGCACGAGGCGTATATCGAAATGAAAAAAATTATTAAGCAATCGTAATAGTTTTAAAATAAATAAATCAACATCAATTTGGAGGTTATTATGTTTAGCAAGATCTTAAATCGTGTTTCTGTTAGTTTTGCTGCTGTGCTTGTTGTTGGAACTATGGTTGTTTCAAGTGCCGACACAGTTCACGCACAGGATTATGCGAATAAGCAGGCCGCGAATGTAGTGGCGAGCCAGACAGCGTATGTTCAGCCTGGCAATAACTACTACCCTTGCCCCATGACGGGTGCAGGGTACACCCAGACAGGTCAGCATGGCTATGGGCACGGTGGAGGAAATGGAATGTTTTGCCCCACGATGGGAGGCATGAGCCAAGGTGGCGGCATGACGGGCAACATGAACCATGGTGGCGGCATGATGGGCAACATGGGCCACGGTGGAGGTATGATGGGCGGTTGGAATCGATAATAGATCGCCTCGCCCTCTAAGGCGAGTCCAAAATTTGAATCTATAACCCCCGATGTCGCCTGATTTGGAGGCATCGGGGCAAAAGAAAGGAGTACGACAATGAAACGCACCATAATTATCGCCTTGATGGCTGCTTTTTTGATGGCTACCGGATTTTCCACGGGCGTGTTCGCCCAAGGCATGGGTCATATGGGGATGGGCATGGGGAATGCCCAACTCTCGGTTGAACAGCAGGCCGTTTTGCAGAAAATCTACCAGGAACAAGGGCAAGCCATCTCTAACCTTAGTCAGCAACTCATGGACAAACAGTATGAATTGAACGCTCAGCTTGGAAATCCGAATCCCGATGAAAAGCGAACTCAGGTCCTGGCAAAGGAGATTGCCGAACTCAACGGCAAGATTCTTGAGGCCCGTATCAGCTTGCAGAAACAACTCGCCAAGGAGGGCTTGCCTGTCTCCGCTGGCTTCGTCTGCCCCATGATGGGTGGCACAACAGGCCATGGCGGGGGAACTGGCATGCCCATGGGCTGCCCTATGATGCACGGAGGGATGGGCATGATGGGAGGTGGAATGCAGCATGGTGGTGGAATGATGAATGGCTGTATGGGAATGAACAACGGAATGCACTACTGATGTTGTCAAACTTGTCTCAATATGTTTAGTTTAAAATTAATGCGCAATAATGTTGTTAATATTTGAATTGCGCAATAAACAATCTCTCTATTAAAAATAAATTTAATAGAGAGATTGTTATTAATTATTTAAAATTAAGATGTAAATGTTTCATCTTAATTAGTAAGTAGGGATTAGGTATGGGATGTGATAATTTAAACAAATAAATTGGAGGATGTATGTCGAAAAAGCACAGTATTGCGATTTTCGTATTTGGAGCGTTACTTTTTTTCTCTCTGAATGGGTTAAGATCTGGGGGCGCAGCCGAACTCAAAGGATCATTAGACACTAACCAAGATGGTATAGTGTCTACAAAAGAATTTGGCACCGCTTATCCTGGGTATGAAAACTCGGATGTCAATATGGACGGAGTCGTTGATCATGCTGAGATGGAAACTGTCCATGCTGAACGTGGCATTGGCAATGGATATGGCCACGTAGATGCCGACAAAGACGGGGTTATGGATCATAATGAGATTGAATCTCAGCATACCGCTGGACTGGGTAAGGATGACTCTAAAACGACCCACGTAGGTAAAAGCGACTCTGCTGTTGGTGGCAGCTACGGTGGCAAAAAAAGCGGTATGGATGGTTACAGTGACAGAGGTAAGAATCACGACGGTGAAAACGGTCGAGGTGGTCGTAGCGGCGGAAGTGGCAATGGCGGAAGCGGTGGCCACGAAGGCGGAGGCGGCAATGGCGGAGGCGGTGGCCACGAAGGCGGAGGCGGCAGAGAATAGCACCGTTTCAGTCCTGCGACAAATTCTCTTCTGTTAGATGTCCCGAGCAAACATGAAAATAGGTATGATAGGACTCCAAATCCCCGCATGTCCACATTGGCGTGCGGGGGTGTCCTTTCAAAAGCCGGCAGTCAGAAGCCTAAAGCAATAACTTCTCAGATTGAAATGACTCACTTGGTTCCAACACGATCTTCTGCCATTTCAGAGTGAGGGAATAAATCAGTGTAGGCTTGTGCAGACTTATGTGAATTTTTGTGCAACACGACGCCGTTCTTTGTTTTTATTCATAACTTTCTCAATAATTTCAGCGTGTTTTTCTTGGCCCAAGATTTGCTTTTGTCGGATCTCTGCCCAGTGCCCCTGTGGAGGAACAGGAGGATAAAATCATTGTTGATAGCTGAAATCGCAAGAATAACGGGTAGGTAATAACAGTATGCGGTATCGTTATTCTTGTAATTGGGTTCTCATTGGTTTTCCCTTGAGCGCTGCCGCGCAGCCAGCGGAACAAAAAATAAAGTAGGCAACCGGATTCCATGACGACGGTTCTGTTCAAAAAGGCGAAACACATTGCACTCGCCATCACTCTCTCCGGGGCTTTGGCCTCGTTTCACGGAGGTTAGATGTATCTCTTTGCTCACGGAGCAATGCTCTTGGCGTTGCTTCTTTCGGTTTTGGGTGCCGGACTCGCTTGTATCGAGGCATGGACAGAGCGTGGCAAGGCTTTGCCCTGGCTGGAGCGGCTGAACATGTCGTCAGTCATCCTAGTCACTTTCGCGTCCGCAATTCTTCTTCGCGCGCTGGTGAGCAGAGACTTCACCTTATCTTACGTCACGCAATACACGGACAGCACCCTGCCGCTATTTTATACCATCACCGCTTTTTGGGCTGGCCAAGCCGGGTCATTGCTCTTCTGGGCGCTGGTGATGGGCGCGGCAAGCATACTTTTTCTGTTCTCCAACACGTATCAAAAACTCAATCCCAAGACGAAGCTGTACTTCTGGATGTTTTTCCTGCCGGTGCAGGCATTTTTCCTTCTGCTTCTCACCGGCCCGAGCAGCCCTTTTGTCACGCTTGTCACGCCGCCAGTCGATGGCCAAGGCCTCAATCCGCTACTGCGCAACTTCGGCATGGTGCTCCACCCTCCGCTGCTTTTCATCGGGTATGCGGGATTCACCATCCCCGCCTGCCTGGCACTGGCCTCCACAATGACCGGAGAACGCAGATTATGGGTGGAAGGAGCTCATAACTGGAATGTCGCTTCTTGGTCGCTACTCACCTCCGGTATCCTTCTGGGTGGCTGGTGGGCATATATGGAGCTGGGTTGGGGTGGCTACTGGGCCTGGGATCCAGTTGAAAACGCGTCACTGATCCCTTGGTTTTCGGCCACGGCTTTTCTTCACACGTCCATCATTGAGCGGCGTTTCGGAGCCTTGCCACGCACGAACGTATTTCTTGCTTGCCTGACCCTGCTCCTCTGTATTTTCGCCACATATCTGGTCCGTAGCGGCGTGGTCGAATCCCTGCATGCCTTTGGCGAGGGAGGAGTGGCGCTGCCCCTTATTCTGGCCATTTCTTTTGGGATGATCGTAAGCGTGGCTGTGGCGTTGGCGCGACCGGTAGGGGAAGGCTCCTCCCTTCCCAATTTGGATAGCAAGCAAGGGATGGTTGTGTTGTTGGTATGGCTATTGATGCTCTTGGGTGCCATTGTGCTCATGGGTACACTTTGGCCAGTGCTCAGTCAGTTGTGGGAAACTAATCCTGTTGGGGTTAATCAAGGCTTTTATAACACCATCTGTTTGCCGCTGTTTACAGCCATGGCCATGCTTCTAGCCCTTGCCCCCTGGCTTGGCTGGAAGGGTGGCTTTTGGAAGCCAAAGGTCGCCATGATCCCGGTTGCTGCCTGGATATGCGTTTTCGTCATCGGTCTCTGGCTGGGGGTCAGGCCGTTACTGGCTGTAACGGCAGTCGGGGCGGCCGTGGCAGTGGCTATATCCGTCGTCTTGCTGGCCGTCCTTCAGCCCAAAGCCTCTCGCTCACGTGCGTTCCTGGCTAGCCACGGATCTCACTTGCTTTTCGCTGTACTTGTGCTGGGCGTGGCTGTCTCGGGGCCATTCCAGAAAACCCACGAAGTGCCGCTTTCACCAGGTGAAAAATTTTCATTCGGCGGATATGTGTTCGAATACACGAAACTCCGAACTGAGAAGAAAACCGAACTGGCTATCGAAGAGGCGGTAATCACAGTCAGCAAAGACGGACAACGCTTGGGCGAACTCACCCCGCAACGGCGTTTGTACCGCAACTACGATCATCCCAACAGCGAGGTCTCAACCCTTTTCAGCTTGGGGGATGAACTTTACGCCACAATCCATGATATAGAAGGCGAGCGAGTACAACCACTCAAAGTGAGCATCAACCCCATGGTGAACTGGGTATGGATCGGAAGCTTAGGCATTACTCTTTTACCACTGCTGGCGTGGCGCACTCGCAGAGCGCAGGGAGATCATTCCGATGAATAACGTGTCCACACATACTGAATTTTCTATACAAAAAATGGTCGTGGCGATGATGGGCGCAGCTATCATTGCGATTTTTTTGACCGCATTTTTTACAGGTGCAAACGCCCCTTTTGAACATCAGGCTGGGCAGAAGAAAACCGTCCAATCTGACAAAATGTCAGAACTGGGTCCTCTCATGGCCAGAATCAAGGCAAACCCTCAAGATGCGGATGCTCTCATCGGTTTGGCCGAAATCTTCAGCCGTTCCAAAGATTGGCAAAAATCCGAACATTTTTGGTCAAAGGTGGTCGAACTTGATCCGAAAAATATTGGAGCACATTATCACCGAGGGTTCACGCTGGTGCAGCTCAAACGATATGCGGAGGCGATAGCCGAGTATGAGTTTATTTTACAGATCCAGCCTGACTCGCCCCAAGCCCTTTATTACCTCGGTGCGATTAACAAGCACGGACTTCAGAAACCGGACGAAGCAAAAAAATTCTTTCAGCAGGCCTTGGCCCTAAAACCAGAAGACCGGGAATTGGTTATGGAGATCGAAAGCGAGCTTGCGGAGACTAAGTAGCCAAGGAGCATATCAATGACGCGTATTCTCTTTTTTATCCTTGCTCTGTGCGCTCTGCTACCCGCAGAGGCTCATGCCGCCGGACAGGCTCTTGAAATATATTACACAGCCAACACCTCTGGGTATTTTGATCCGTGCCCCGACTGAGGCGGTAAACTTATTGGCGGGTTGGCCCGGCGGGCCACCCTCATCGCCTCGAAGAAAAAAGAAAGCGTATCTGAGACGGTTCGGCTTTTTCTGGCTGGTCCTTATGAGTTGTCCAGCATCGACCAAAAATTGAACCCTGCTGCAAAGTACCCCGGAATTATCGGGCAAGCCTATGATGCTCTGGGATACGACGCCATGATGCTCACGCCTGCGGACGTTGCAGTGTTGGGGCAGGACATGCCCGTAGCACTCAAAACCTGGATGATACCCCCCGGCAAGGTGGTGAGCAAAATCATTGAGCGTAAGAACATGCGCATTGGAATGGTGTATTTTCCCGTACTAGCGACCCCTGAAACGACACCTTCAGCTTCTGATATGGAGGCAGTCAGAAAAGAAGCTCTTGCGATGCGCTCTGCCGTGGACGTGATTATTGGCATTAGTCCCTGGGGTGCACAGGCTGAGCAGGCGTTTTTAGACAAGTTCAATGGAACTTCGGAGCCTCTGGATGTTTTACTCGGAGGCGGGTTGGGACCTGGAAATCGAGGAATCCTGGAGCCCAATAGCGCCACCGCCTGGGTGCGTCCCTTCCCCAAGGGCAAGTATGTGAGCTTGGTTCGGCTGGAAAATATCATGAGCCAGCAGGCGGAATCATTCAGAAAACATGAGCCGGAGGTGCGTTTCGACGTAGTCATTCTAGACGAAAAGACATCCGTCGATCTTGCCATGGATAACCTGCTTGCCCCCGCGCGTGTCGGGAATTGACGATCGGAATCAGGAGTTTTCGAATGCAAAAAATGACATTTGTCATCAAGGATATGGACTGCTCCGAAGAGGTTGCGGTCCTAAAAAAGGCGCTGATGCCTATCGTGGGGCAGGAATCCCGGCTGGAATTCGATCTACTCAGTCGCAAGCTGCATGTGGACCTCTCCGGCCTGCTCACAAACGCAGAGAACGTGGCGGAGGCCATTAACTCGACGGGAATGAAGGCCGAACCCTTTGTGGACGCCCTGCCGGCCTGTGCGTGCTGCGGTGGGACGTGCCCCGCCAGGGGACGCCTCTGGGAACGCCGAGGGCGTGAATTGCTTTGCATGGTCAGCGGGCTGCTCTGGGCGTGCGGGCTGGCCCTTATGATGACTGAGCACGGCTCCATCCTCGCCGCCTTCAAGGAAAGCGGCGCAGCACCTGTCGCCGCCAAGTTCCTCTGGATTCTGGCGGCGCTCGGCGGCGTGTGGCACGTGCTGCCCAAGGCGATCCGTTCGCTTCGCGCGCTGCGTCCGGACATGAATCTGCTCATGGTGCTGGCCGTGTGTGGAGCCATGGCTATCGGCGAGTACTCCGAAGGGGCCTCCGTGGCCTTCCTCTTCGCCCTGGCCAATCAACTCGAAGCCTGGAGCATCGGGCGAGCACGAAATGCCATCCAGGCCCTCATGAATCTGGCCCCGGACAAGGCGCTTGTTTTTTCTCCGTTGTCTCCCACGCCGATTGAAACCTCGGTGCAGGATGTCCCCATCGGTTCACGCGTCCTGATTCGGCCCGGCGATCGTGTCCCTTTGGATGGCGTAGTGCTCTCGGGCATATCGGCCGTGGACCAGTCACCCATAACGGGCGAATCCATGCCGGTGACGAAAAAAGTCGGGGACGTGGTCTACGCGGGCACCATCAACACCGACGGCGCGTTGGAGGTTGAGACCAACAAGCTGTCGTCAGAATCAACCCTGGCCAGGATCATGCGCATGGTGGAGCAAGCTCAGTCCCGGCGTGCCAAAGCCGTGCAATGGGTGGAAAAATTCGCAGCCGTGTACACGCCGGTGATGGTCGCAGTGGCCATCCTGCTAGCAGTGGTACCTCCCATTTTTTTTGGAGGAGCCTGGGACAAATGGTTTTATGAAGCGCTGGTCGTTCTAGTGATCTCCTGTCCGTGCGCCCTGGTGATCTCCACACCGGTGAGCATCGTCGCAGCGCTGGCTTCGGCGGCCCGAAACGGCGTGCTGGTCAAAGGAGGAGTGTTTCTGGAAGTGCCCGCCACCCTGAACGCCATCGCTCTGGATAAAACCGGCACGCTCACCCACGGCAGGCCTTCCGTGACCGAGGTGACGGCATTCAGCGGCATTTCCGAATCAGAACTGCTGGGCGTGGCCGCCGCCCTGGAATCACGCAGCAGCCACCCCGTGGGCCAGGCCATCATGCGGCATGCCTCTTCCATGGGAGTCTCCCTGGTACATGTTGAAGATGCGCAGGCTAGGCCAGGCCTGGGAGCGCGCGGACGCATCCGGGAGACGGTTTATTTCATCGGTAATCCGCGTTTTCTGGCCGAGTCGGAGAACATTGCCAGAACAGACGAGCTTGAACAGGCCCTCGAACGTCATGCCCAGTCCGCTGGAACAGTCGTGCTGGTCTGGACGGAAGGGAAAGTGCTGGGCTGCCTCACGGTAGAAGACAGGGTGCGCTCCCAATCCAGGGATGCCTTGAAGGAACTCGCCTTGCTCGGTGTGGACACGATTGTCATGCTTACTGGCGACAACTCCAAAACCGCCGCAAAGATCGCCGCTGAAACCGGGGTGACGCAGTACAGGTCCGATCTTATGCCGGAGGACAAGACCCGGGTGGTGACGGAGTTGGTGGCGTCCGGCAAACTGGTAGGGATGGTCGGCGATGGCGTTAACGACGCCCCTGCGCTGGCGGCCTCGCATCTGGGCATCGCCATGGGTTCCATCGGCACGGACGTGGCCATTGAAACCGCCGACGTGGCACTCATGTCCGACGATCTTTCCAAGCTGCCCTGGCTCATCCGACATTCGCGCCGGACGATGGGGACAATCAAGGCGAACATCTGGTTCGCACTGGGTGTCAAGGCCGTGTTTCTCCTGTTGGCCGTTTTTCAAATGGCTACGCTGTGGACTGCGATCTTGGCAGACCTAGGGTCATCCCTGTTGGTTATTTTCAATGGATTGCGCCTGTTGCATGTCAAACGATAGTAAATCAACACGCTAATCATAAAAGATGAAGGAGAAATTGTGGTGAATCAAGGCCCCACACGCCTAGTTGCTCAGGACTGTTTGAAATGTATCATGTTTTATTCAATTGTATCCTTGATCGTTGGCGTTTTGACTCTGTCCGCCATTCCCGCCAAAGCAGACACGGGAATTTCGATGACAGACGGGCTATTCCACAAAGCGGTAAAGCCTAAACGCAAGCTCGTGCCCTCTTCGAAATTCGGAATTCGGCGGGATCCAATCAACAAGCGCCAGACTTTTCACAAGGGAATCGATATTTCTCGCCCGGTTGGCACAGAGATACTGGCCTGGTCAGATGGAGTGGTGGTCAAGGCGGGGTGGGTGAAGGGTTACGGGCAAACGGTGGACATTCTCCACGCAAATGGCGTGAAAAGTCGATATGCCCACCTTCGAACTATTTTTGTCCGCAAGGGCCAACAAATTCGCGGAGGATTGGTTCTAGGCCAAGTGGGGCGAACAGGGCGCACCACGGGGGCTAATCTTCATTTTGAAATCAGGGTGAAGGGCAAATTATCTGACCCAACAAAAATAATCTCGGACTCTTCAGAGATTGTTGCAGGCTAAAGAGTACAATGCGCCGCGATCAGACTGGTCTTATGTTGTCTCAAGCAGAGTGGTATTAGATGCGATGCGGGTCAGGTATCTCCTAATCTTGCAAGAATGCTTTTTAATGATTTGTCAAAACAATGGTAAAGTTGAAAAATCCATTTAACATTAAGAGGATAGCAAAGTATGAATTGTCCAATTTGCAATAATGTCAACTTGATTATGTCAGAACGGCAAGGAATTGAAATTGATTATTGTCCACAATGTCGAGGAGTATGGTTGGATAAAGGGGAACTGGACAAGATTATTGAAAGATCAGTGTTAGCGCCTGTGCAAAAAAATGAAAAACCATCGCTAGCATACCAAGCCATGCCTACTTATGGTTATCAATCGCATAACCACGACGGTCGTCACAAAAAAAAACGCCAAGGTTTCTTGTCGGAAATATTTGATTTCGACTAAGGAATCTCGACTTTTAAGGCTGTTTTTACAGTCGCTAAAACGGAAGTAAGTCTGAATAAATAACAAATCCCCAGAAATTGGCCAAAAAGACCCGTTCCTCGGGAGGTAAATCGGCCAATTTCTGGCTCCGCTTCTCGGACCTGACCTACTCGGCGGCGCGTCAGTGAAGACGGCGTGCGCAGATTTTTTGAAGTTCAGGGTCCGCGCAGCGTTCAACTTCCAGAAGCGCATCCGAATACTGTATTTTTTGCGCATCAAATTGTTTAGGTACATTTTCGACCTCAAGTTTGGCCGGTACAGACATGTGTCTGGCATGCCGTTTTAGAGCTTTTCAGAACTGCTTAAATATGTATTTGCTCTTCTTTCAAAATCTACGATTATGAAATGCTAGAAAAAAAGAGCTGAAATCGTCCACGCTTTCGAGCGGGGTTTATATATACGTACCGGGATCATAGGTTTATGGTCCCGGTACCCTTGAACCTCACAAGGCATGTCTGCTCCATGCTTGGGCACAGAAGGCCGTTCGTCTAACTTTGGAATTTCTGCGAGTCTTCCAGTGGGAAATGTGATTTTTTTATAACTACATGATTTTGCTTAAAAAATAATACAATGATGCTTGAAAATATAAAAATTAGCACGAAAATGAATTTAAGTTATGCAGTGATAATTATGTTCATTGTTTGTGTCGGTTTTTATGGTTCACTCTCTCTGCATTCAGTTGAAATTAATATTAACATTATTGGTGCTGACCTTATTTCAAAAATTAAGCAAGTAAATAGTATTATAAATAATGTTCGTGTTGTCTCTAATGAATTCGTAAATATAATTATGGATCATGATCAGAAAACAAAAAAAAATGAATTACAGAGTATAGCAGTCTATCGACAGAAAGAAGATGAACTTTTTAAGATATTGATAAAAAAAGTTTCAGATGAAAAGGGCGTGGCGCTAGTCAAAGCCGCTTCGGAATTGAGAAATATATACGTTCAAGTGTCGAATAAATTCATAGGTTTTGTGACGGGAGGGCAGATTCAAGACGCCTCCCAATTGATGTTTGGGGAACTGCGCCAAGCCCAGAGTGCATATCTGCAATCATTGGACGACTTGGTCATGGTCATGGAAGAGAGGTCTCTGACTGCTTCAGTTCATGCCGAAAAGCAGGCCAGCGCTGCGGAAATATATATCCTTATCCTTCTTGGCGGTTTCTTGATCGTGAGCGTTCTCGTATCCTTATTCACGATTCGCTCAATAACTGGGTCCGTAGACAAAGACCTCGCTCTTGGTTGCAGCCATGGCATGAATGACTTCAAACAGGCTCAATATCAATCAGAAGGATGACGAAGCAAGGGTACGCTCCCTTCTCTTTCAATTGTATGGGGAGCAACTAGTTTTGATGGTTTTCTGTCGCTTTGTATCTGGTTGCGATTCCCGATGCCGTCAACAGACCTGGAATTGTAAGCGATCAACTGAGCCCGACTCTTACAACAAACCCTGTTACAGGGGATTAGGTTGAGGCAGATTTGAATGCCTTTCAGCAGATGGCTTCAATTATGGTCGGCTAGGTCACGACAGAATTCTTGTTTCAATTCAATCTCGATGGTGGTGTGGGATAGCCGGTATTGTTCGAGCACTTTGGCGACGGTTTTTTTGAGGTTATGGTACTCGTCGAGACTAAAACTTTCATCAACCACAATATGCGCCGTCAAAACATGATGCTCACCATCCAGGGACCAAAGATGCTGGTGATGAACGTCGTTGATCTTGTCGACGCCGAGCAGTGCGAGCCGAATCTCTTCTTGGAGTCCTTTGACCGGCACCGCTTGAAAAAAAAGCTTCCCGGTCATCCATAGCGTACTCAACACATTGGAAAGAATGAACAGGGTGAATCCAATAGACAATAGTGGGTCGAGAATGGGCCAGTCGGCAAACCGCAAAACGATTGCGACAATGAGCACCGCAACCCACCCAAACACGTCCTCAAGAAGATGCCAGTTCAGTACTCTCTCGTTAAGGGTGTTGCCCTTGCTCAAACGATAGGCCGCAATTCCATTGATGGTAACACCCAAGATGGCCAGTGCGAGCATGCCCTCGGTGACCGGCATTACCGGGTTAACCAATCGCGGAATTGCCTTACCTAAAACCCAAAGCGACCCTGCAATCAGCACCAGACTGTTCAGCAGGGCACCGAACAGAGACAACCGCCGGTATCCGTAGGTAAATTCGCCATCGGATGACTTTTGCCCCAGTCTATTCAATAACCAAGCGCTGCCAATAGACAGGCTGTCACCCAGATCATGAACAGCGTCGGCCATGATGGCCGTACTGTTAGTCAACCAGCCTCCAAAAAATTCGATAACGGTAAAGCCAAAATTGAGGAAAAACGCCACGCTGATGCGGTCGGAGCTTTCGTCATGACTGTGACTGTGATGGTGGTGATGCATATTCATACAACATACCTTTCAAAACGATGCATTATTTCGTCAAGCTGATGTTGAAAGTCCATTCACACAATGCGAACACTTTTGAATTTCAACCTAAACCGACATCAAGAACCATCATCACCGTGAATCCACACATGGTGCCTATTGTCGCAATGTCGGTATTCTTTTCCAATTGTGATTCGGGAATAAGCTCCTCCACGACGACAAAGATCATGGCTCCAGCAGCGAAGGCCAGTGCATAAGGGAGGAGAGGTTGCATCTTGATGACCGCAACCGCACCAATCACCCCCGCAATAGGCTCAACGATTCCCGACAACTGTCCATACCAAAAGCTCTTCAGTCGTGAGAACCCTTCGCGTCGCAAGGGGACGGACACGGCAGCGCCTTCGGGAAAATTTTGCAACCCAATACCTACGGCCAATGCCACAGCTCCTGCCATGCTGGCTGAAGGGAAGTCGGCAGCCAGTGCCCCGAAAGCCACGCCCACGGCCAGTCCTTCAGGAATGTTATGAAGGGTGATTGCCAAGACTAAAAGGACGCTACGGTGCCAACTGGTTTTCACACCCTCGGCTTCCGATTGAGGAAATCCCAAATGGAGATGCGGGAGGAACTCGTCCACCAACCACAAGAAGGCTCCGCCGGACAAAAACCCAATGGCGGCCGTCAACCATGCACGATGCCCCATATTTTCAGCCATCTCGATGGCCGGAGCCAAGAGGGACCAAAAACTCGCTGCGATCATCACGCCAGCAGCAAAACCGAGCATTCCGTCCAGCATTTTACGATTGATATCCTTAAAGAAAAAAACCATCGCCGCACCAAGGGCTGTCAAAAACCACGTGAAGCAGGTAGCCAAAAATGCCTGCATTACAGTGTTCAATTCTAGAAACCATTGAAACATAGAATTTCCTTGGGTATCGGTTAGGGCATCGTAGACTTAAATTAAATCATATCGATAAGATCATAGCCTCCTCTGGGCATTTTGTAGTAGCCGCTGTGTCAAAGAAATCGAAGTTGATGTGCTCCTATTGGCGAGCCCTGTCCCAAACTTAAACTCACGTCTCTCGCTTGGCGGCAAGAATATTCATTCTTTCAGAGGATATTGATTAACGTATTTGGATGTTTTTTTACTTAATGTGTGTTGATTAGGCAAAAAAAACTTTCAACGTTACGGCTTAGACGCCAATGAAAGATAAGTCTGCAAAGAAAGATGCGAGCCGTGGCACATGAGGCAGGAGCAGAAATCGCCCCGGTACACGACAATAACTGCGACCAAGGACGGCGGATCCGGAAATGAGGTGTCAGAGGTGGATGGGTACGATCGCGGTTGGGGCTGCTCTTTATCTTCAAC
>Ga0194137_10001240_pt1 | contig 15684 bp, 19 predicted proteins | sample TARM_MetaG_T3_14_FD_134025 | JGI IMG/M metagenome (GOLD analysis project Ga0194137, IMG submission 134025) | Freshwater microbial communities from Pennsylvania, USA, analyzing microbe dynamics in response to fracking - TARM_MetaG_T3_14 (version 2) | ecosystem: Environmental > Aquatic >... | reverse complement strand
TATATCAAAAATAATTAAAAAGTTTACAAAATCACAATATTCACATGTGGCACTAGTTTTAGATGAATACCACTTATTTGAAACCAATTGGAGTCATCCTGCACAAATAAATCATATTAAATATCAAACAAAAGATTATGACATTTATAGATACAATGGCTATTTAACTAATCGTCAAAAAGTTTTAATAGATGATTATATTCAAAGTGTACTAGATTCCAAATATGATTTCAAGTTTTTATTCAGCAGAGGATTGAAGATATTATTTAATATTAAGCTAAAAGATGACAATAGTAGGATGACATGTGACGAATTGGTTTACTTGGCATTTAAAAATGCAGGAATTGATTTATTGGAAGGTTTAGATAAAACACACATTTTATCGCCAAATTTGCTCTCAAAGAGCAAATTGCTACACCAGATAAAGTAGAGAGTAAAGGGGTTTTAGGCTTGGACGAAAATTTGAATAAAATTCAAAAACGAGTAATTGAGGATTTATGTAACAAAATTGGAATTTTGGAAGGAAATTTATCTTACGCACGTTCTGAAGTTCAATTTTTGTATGATGAAAACATTTTATTAAAAAAAGAGTTGGAGAATTCAAAACTTGGTGAGGAACTTGATGCTCCAGAAAATTGATTACAAATATAACTTACAAAAAGACAGCTCAAGATGTGGGCTGTCTTTTTGTTTTGCCTTTTTTTTGAAGGGGGTGTATTAACATGTGTTTAAACTTTATTTAGTTTCTTACCTTATTGAAACCATAAAAATAGAATTAGAGTAAAAGGAATGGGGACAAGGAGGTGAGAAAGAGAGGTGTTAAAAGACTTGAGATTAGAAATAAGTGAAATTTTATCAGAGGTAATGAACTATTTGACAAACTCTTGGACTGCAATAAACCCTATATTGACGTGGATTGTTACTCTTTTTGTTTGGATGGTATTTCCAATAGAGACATTTATTGCTTACTCAAAGATTGTTGTAATTGTGATAATCTTAGACTTGTTTAGTAAATACTATTCTATTACAAAAAGAAGTGGTGGTTTTTTAAAAGCTTTAAAAACTGGTAAGCTCTCTTCTAAGAGGCTGTGGATTGGAACAAGGAGAAAGATTGTAAGTTATTTGTTGATTATGATTCTCGTTGGCTTAGCTTATAGAATCACTCCAATTGAGATTATTGGAACTGTAGCATATGCAACAATCTTTTTAAGAGAGACACAATCTGTAGCTGAGAATATGGTAGATGCTGGTCACAAGGAATTGCAGTGGTTTATTGTGTTTATCAGTAGCAAAAGAGAGCAGATTCTAAAAGATAATAACATTGATGTAAAAGATTATGACATGAATGGAGATGAAAAAAGTGGAGAAAGTAAAACATTGGATAAATGATGGATTGTCTATGAATGAAACAAGAGTTTCTGTGATAATGTTATCATTTGTTGTCACATTAGGTTTTTCTCTGTGGCAATTTTATAATGATGGTGTTATCGATGGAAGTATATTAACACTTATTGCATATGAAATTGGTGCAATAACAGGTATTAACATTGTTGACAAAATTGGTAACAAATCTAATGATGTTGGAATGTAAGTTAAAAATTGACAAAAGTTGATATTTGTGATATGATTAATTTATAGTTTTAAATTATGGGAGGTTGATAAAATGGTAAAAGTTGATATAAAAAAAGATTACATAAAACCAAGCAAATGGTCTAGACCACAAAGAAAGTTAAATAGTGTAAAAGGATTGGTTATTCACTGGGTTGCTAACCCTATGAGTTCTGCACAAGCGAACAGAAATTTCTTTAATAATCGAACTGGAAGCTATGGAAGTGCGCACTACGTTGTTGGTCTAAGGGGAGAGATTATTCAAGCACTTCCAGATGATGAGATGGGGTATCATGTAGGCTCATCAGTTTACACTTCAAGTGCATTAAAAAAACTTGGTTCTTATCCAAACAACGCATCAATCGGAATTGAGATGACCCATGAAAAGTGGGATGGAAAGCCTAACAAGGAAACATATGAAAGCACAATTGCTTTATCTGCAAAAATTTTAAAAGAACACAATTTAGATGAAAACGACCTATGGCTACACAAGACTGTAGTGGGGTGGAAGAACTGTAGTAGATGGTATGTAAATAATAACAATGAATGGAAAAAGTTCAAAGAAGATGTTGGAAAACTTCTGAAAGGGGAAGCAAACCTCAACCCAGAAGTCGATACAGATGATATGATTTTAGTTGAAGCAGATGCAAAGGGATACTATGAAGTTAAAAATGGCGATACATTATGGTCAATATCTCAAGCTTTAGATGTAGACTTACCAACTATTGAAAAGTTAAATCCAAGTGTCAACCCTAAAACATTAAAAGTTGGTCAAAAGATTAAGGTAAAAGAAGTAAATATTGGACAACACAAAGTTAAAAAAGGAGATACTTTGTGGGGAATTGCCAACAAATATGAAACAACTGTAGATAAATTAAGACAGTTAAATAGTGGAGTTGAAGCTAAAACATTACAAGTTGGTGCAACTATTGTAGTCCCAAATGGAGAAGAAAGCTCAAGTAAACCAACTAAAACCAATAGTCACACTCACAAATATGACAAAGTTGGTCGTGTAAAGGGTAACGTATGGATTCATAGCAAGCCAGACTTTAAAACTTCCACAAGAACAAAAATAGCTCACTCTGGTGATAGAGTTGAAGTCTGTTGCGATGAAAATGGGCTATATAATACAAATGTTGGTTACATTTCTAAAAAATATGTTGAAATTGTAAACAAAAAGAATGTATATGACTTGCCAAGAGTTGTATTGAAACTTGGAGATAGGGGTTCTAATGTAGTAAAAGTTCAACGTGCTTTGAATAAATTAAACTTCAAAGTTGGTGCAGAAGATGGTATCTTTGGCTCTAGAACAGGAAACGCTTTAAAGAGATTCCAATCAATGTATGCAAGTCTTAAAGTTGATGGCATCTATGGAAAAAATACAGAGTTAGAAATGGAAAAACAACTAAATAAATAAAGGAGCATCATCATGGAATATATTGTAATTTTACTACTTGTTTTCATTATTGGATTCATGTGGGTGAAACAACCTGCAAAGATACAAGGTGTTGTTGCAGATGCATTGATTAAAAGGTTAGAAGATAACAAAAGTATTATAGCACAAAATGTTTATAATAAACTACCAGACAAAGTAAAAGAGGACATTCCAGAGGAAATCATTATTGCTAGTGCAGAAGAAATTATGGACATTGCATTAGAGGTTATTGTAGAATCTCTTGAACAGGAAAAAGACAAAAAGATTACTAAATAACTTTACACAAAAATGGGGAAGATGATTAATTTCATCTTCCCCATTTTTTTTATTTCTTTTCTTTATACTCTGAACAAATCAAATCTTCATCAACTTCATCTCTAATTGTTCCATTCAATGAATCCTTCAATATAGAACAACTTCCCTTTCTATACCTACTACAAGTTTTACACACGCTCTCAAAGTCATCTACATTTTCTTTTGAATCGAATATCCCAATGTAAGAAACAGGTTTGTATGTAATACTCACTCTAGGATTTGATGTGTCATACATAACCTTTTGGATTCTTGATAAAACCCTACTGTCATTGTCAAATACAATCCCTTCTAAGCTATCATTCAAAAGTTTCAATATATTGTCTGGGTCTGACCCCCTTCTTGGAAAATAGATAATAATATCTTGATAGATGTAACCATCTTTTGTAAAGTCAAAGTTCCAAGTATCTTGACTCTCTATTTGAACTTTTGCTTCACTTCTTATTTCACTTTTCTTCTTTTGACCATCTTTTGACAATATTCTTTTACCTGTCGGAACTCTCATTTTCTTCTTTGAATTGTATGAATATTGATTGATATACAATTTATTGAGTGACGTAGGCAAAGGTAAAATTAATTCTAAATACATATTTAAAGTCTCTCCATTTCAGAGACTCCCCTCTTTATATTATTCCACTTTGTGGGCAACAGCTAGTTTCCAATCTTCAAATGTTCTTATTTTGCCAATGATAAACTGGTCTTTGCTTTTTTTAGATAGAGTTACAATATTGTTTCCCTTCACGATTAAATCATTGTACTCTTGATAGCTATCATTGAAAATAATACCCTCATACACACCATCTATAGTAAGTAGACTTATATAAGCGAATCTACCACCATTCTTTTGTTTTTTACGCTGAATGTCAATAATAGTTCCAGCCACAAGTATTTTATTTTCTCCATCTTTGTGTTCTTCAAATGGTTTGATTAAATTTCTATACTTGTCAAATGGGTTGCCATTGATGAATGTTGATAGTGATTCAAATTCATACATAGATGGGTCTCCCATATATTTCTCTTTAAATTCATCAATATGTTTCTTTTCTCTTTTTTCTTCTTTATTCTCCCAGTTTTTACGCTTCATTTGTTTATACTTTTCAAAATACAAATCTCTGTCACTAACAGCATAATCATCTTTTGACACAACTCCATTTTTAATTAATGTTGCTTTGGCAGGACATTTTTCTGGTAATTTTAATTTTGTTGGAGTATAGACTAGATTTGCATATTCTTCAATAAGCTCATCTTTATTCATTCCCAATGCACCAGATTTGATTAAAGCTATAGCAGACGTTCTGTCAACATTAACTCTTTTTAATAAATCTTTCATGTTTTTAAACGGTCTAATTTCTCTTTCTGAGATTATGTTTGCTACAACATCTTTGCTGATGTCTTTAATAGAACTTAAACCAAAGAGAATACCATCATCTACAATTGTATATGATTCATTAAATTTATTTATTTTAGGTTCTGATACCTTTATGTTCATCCTTCTTGCTTCATCTAGATATAAAGATGTATCCTCATAGTTACCTTGCTTATCAGACAAAAGGGATGCAATGAACTCTTTTGGATGATAATGTCTAAAGTAAGCCATGATAAAGGATAAGATTGCATAGCTGACGGAGTGGCTTCGATTAAATGAATATTCTGCTTGCTTTGCAATAAGATTCCATATTTCTTCGATTTGAGACTCATTCCAACCTCTACTTTTTAACCCATTAGACAGTTTTTCATGCCATTCTTTTATCTCTTCTGTCTCTTTTTTTCCTATATTCCTCCTTGCAACGTCCACCTCTTCATCTGGGAATCCTGCCAATCGGAATACACTAAGAGCCTGCTCTTGATAGAGCATAATTGAATGAGTCTTATTGAATATTGGTTCTAAATCTGGATGGATGTAAGATACACTATCTGGTTCTCTTTTTCCTTTTATATAAGTATTGTGCATGCCTACACCTAATACAGCAGGTCTATTCAAAGCGTTTACAGCGACAACATCTTCAATTGAATATTCTTCTTTAGAAATTCCATTATACATTGTTTTAAAAATATCTCTAGGAACTTGAGATTCCATTTGGAATATACCATTAGTATTTCCTTTGGCATAAATGTTATCTATAACATCTTTGTCATCAAGTGGTATATTGTACAAATCACTCCATTTCATATTAAGTAATTCAATGGTTTTGTTCACAATGTCAAGACTCTCTACAATTTTGTTACTACCAAGTTTAATAATTATATTGCTGATTTTACTTTTTTTAATATAATATCTTCTTTTAACTCTTCTTTTTTTATTCGAATTAACTTTATTCCATTATCTTCTAATAGTTTATTTTTTTTAGCATCTCTCTCTTTCGACTTTAAAAAGTTCTTAAAGTCTTTGTGCATCCATTTTATAAACTTATAATGTTGTTCTCCATCGTATTCGACAGCCAAATTGCTTTCTTTGAAATACATATCCACCCTCATTTTTCTATTCGAGTGTGGACTTATAAGCCAGTCCCAGCTGTACTCTTCTTTTGGATTTTCTTTTAAAAATGAAGATATTACATTCTTACAATATGTGTGACCATAGCTTGTATTTATTTTTTTGTGTGCCTCTATGTCGCCTCCAATAAAACTTATTAAACCTTCTACGCTTCCAAATCTAGACACACAACCTTCATAGGATATAGAGCAACTATTGTTTATGATGGCTCTATTTAGCACTCCGTATTCTTGGTATAAAGCGCTTAACTCAGACAATAAAGTCCCATCATCAACCCTTGTATATTTTTTATTTATTCCCATTTCATCTATCATAGAACCAAAAGAGCCAAACTCTTTATCTATAATTCCTTGAGAAAATGAAGATTCTTTCCTTTGTAACTCTGATGTTAAATAACCATACCTTTTATACAATCCATACATCTCATCTAATATTTCTTTTTTGTTGTAATCTTTCTTATACATATTTATAGGTAAATTTAAATGTCTTAAAAGGTTGTTAAATGAGCCAAAATGTGACCTTATTGCACACCATGAGTGTTTGCCCTCTTTCTCATATAGCTCCCTCTTCATATACCCAAATTTTTTATACACTCTCATAACATCTTCTGATATATCTTCTTTATTTAACTTTAGAGAACTTGTATATTCAATGTTTAATTGAATGCACATTTTTTTGTAGTTACCAAAAAACTTTACGACATAATACTCTCCAAATTTAGAATTTTCCTCGAATAGCTTAGAATTAAAAGTCCCAAATTTTTCATAAATATTTTTTACTTCTTTTATAAAGTTATCTTTGGATATAAGAGTTTTCTTTCCTGTGTTTTTTACTCCCATCTCTTCTTTTAGCTGTGTATAGCTACCAAACACTTTGTATACCTCTGAATCTTTAAAAGAGCCAAACTCTTTGTATATCTTTCTTGTAATTTTCCCATGTTCTTTCATCAATCTTTTTACATCCATGATAATATCGTTCTTTTTGTCACTCATTTTTTTCACCCCCTTCTATCTTTTTTTAAATAATCATTTATAAAAAGTAAACTTGGCGACCAAGACATTTCTGCTTGGTTCTCTAGCTTTCACTAGATGTTCGGACTGTATCTTTGGTTAGCAGGGATTTTTATATCCATCACTGAATATAAAATTGAATCAATCATTTCAGACATCATCATCAGTCTCTACGGCTGATATATGGTTTTATTCCCACATATCGTGCCTCGGTGTTGCCATATCTTTCGACTTAGGAGTCCACCGATATTACCCACTTTTACTTGAGCCAGTGACTACCCAAGATAATCAAACTTAACTAAACTTAAGTCTTTTTCTGCATTTTTCATCTCAACTTGCATCATTATACGACCATCTTTATTGTACATGACTGGTGCGTAATTAGTAATGTCTTCATTTGCGATAATAATTGCGGAAGCGTGAGAGCCTACAGACTTCGGTAAATTCTGCAACTCTTGTGCATATTCAATCCACAATGGAAACCTCTCTTTTATATCCTTTAGTACATTTGATGATTTTAATGCATCTTGGATTTCTGTTCCGTCTGGAATTGCTTCGGAAGCTTTCTCTCTTAATGCATATGGTATCTGTTCATAATAAGGACTATCTTTATCATTGTTGAAAACTTTTCCCAAATCCTTAATTGCTACCTTTGGAGAAAAAGAGTTAAATGTACAAAGGTGAGCAACCTTATTCTTGCCAAACATATCATCTGTAATTTTTAAGGCTTTACCTCGTTGTTCTTTTGAAATGTCAATGTCAACATCAGCCATTTGTCGTCTACCCAAGTTTGCAAATCTAGAAAAGTCTAAGTCCCAATATACACTATCTACTTCAGTTACACCAATCAAATATAGGATTAAAGACCCAGCCGCACTCCCACGTCCCCATCCAAGTGGTATACCCTCTTCTTTAAACTTGTTCATAAACTTATAAATGATGAGAAAATATCCAGTATAGTCAAGTTTCTCTAAAATGTCAATCTCGTGAAGAACTCTTTCTTTATATATTTTTTGCTCTTCTTTTGTTTTCTTGTGTATCTCTCTTTTTATCCACCCTTTATTAACAATGTGCTTTAAGTAGTCAATGTCCTTTTCAAACTTAGATGGAACTTTAATATGTGGCATGATTGGAGGTCTACTTAAATCAAGCTCAATATCTTCACATGAATCAGCTAAAGCACCTGTATTTAGAATGGCTTGCTCTAAATCCTCTTGCCCAATTTGAGGGATTAAAGTGTTGTAGACCGTATCCATATCCTGTTGATAACATCCAACATACGTTTCACCTACTTCACGACCACTTTGACTTACCTCAATGAATCTTCTGTGGATGTCAAGTGTTTTCTCATCTCCATCTTTCATATGGGCATCAAATGTTAAGATAAATTTTGTATCGGTTTCTTTTGCTAATTGAAGGATACGTTGGTTTCCAATCTTTTGGTCATAAGTGTCGTGAGATTGAATTTCAATGTAAAAATCATCACCAAAAATATCTTTATACTTTTGGAGTTCTACTTTTGCTTCTTCCCATTTTGGCTCAAATACTTCATCATTATCACACGACTCTTTATGCTCACCATTGCCCTGCTTACAACATGGACAATAGCCTTGCTGTAGTAATCTCATTAACCTACTGGCTAAACAGGCGCTTGTTGCAATTAAGCCCTCTGAGTGTTCTTTAAGTAGCTTTCTATCAATACGTGGCTTCCCATAGAATCCTCTTGTTGCACCCTCAGAAACAACTTTAAAAAGGTTGTCTAGACCTGTCTTATTTTTAGCCAATAAGAGTAAATGATAACGACTAGCATCTGATTCTTTGTAATCCATGTCATCTGTTTCGTAAACCTCTGAGGCAAAAATATACTTAATCCCTTGCTTTTTAGCTTCTTTGTAACCATTGATAAATGAATGCATATTGCCATGTTCCGACAGAGCAACAGCCTTATATCCCAATTCTTTTGCTTGTTGTACAATAAATTCTGGTGACATTGTTGAGTCGAGAAGCGAAAAACTGCTGTGGCAATGCAAACTAGCCATTTCATTTGCAGATAATACCATTAAGACTCTCCTCCTATCCCAAATTTAACGAACAGATGCTCTTGTGGAGGGTGGTCTGGATAGTACTTAGCCTCTGCAAGCAATCTAGACTTGATTGCACCGATTTTTTCGCTATACAGCCCCAACTCAATTCTGTTCCCCTCAAAATTAATATAAGACCTCCACTTTTTATGAAAGTTACTCCACGACACTCCAGTTACTCCACTCGTGTTCTTTTTTCTTAGATTTGAATTGATTCCATTGACAGATTTATTAGTCTTTCTTAAATTGTGCCTTCTATTGTTCAGCTTATCTCTATCAATATGGTCTACAATACAGTCCTCTCTATCTCTATTTGCGATTAACACATGCATTGACAAATGACTTCCATTCTCGTCTTTTGCAATAGCGTATCCATGTAACCTATCATAACGCCACTTATACTTGGATACGATATCAATATCTTTTAAGTCTATAAGGACACTCTTTATGTGATTTTGTTTTTTGTCGTACAGTTTCACCTCTGCATATTGTTCATGTTCTACAATTTCATTTTTGTCAAATACCGTTCTCTCAAGAATCTTCCCATATAACCTAACTTGACTCTTGTGTCTTAGGCACAGAAACCACCCTTGATAGTCCCCTTCTCCACGATATTGTATAACCTTATTGTCGCTTTTACACACATCACATATTCTTTTTTCACTTCTCCTAGATGGAGTAGGGTCAATGATTCTCCCCTTTCTCCTTAATTGTATATAATGCTTATTACATACAGGTTTACCGTCTGAAATTTTAGAAGCGTTGTAAAATTTACTCACCTCGTTTTTTGTCTTTCCACATATATAGCATCTCAATTTATCTGTCACCAGTGAATACCCCTTCCTTCTAATTTGTGTTACTCAGATATATTATTTTTTCTACTCTTTTTCACTTACATTTTTAATCAATAAAATCTCCCCTTTCCATTATAGTATAACTTAATATTAACATTTATTTTAGTATTAGTCAATAAAAAAAAGAGAGGTATTAACCCCTCTTTTTTTTATCTAGTTCTGACATATAGCACTTTCTACAAAGAACACGATACTTTTCTTCTGCACCAATCATAACAGTTTCCCCATGAGTTTGAATTTCTCCATCAATATATCTTGCATTCATGATACCTTCATTTGAGCATTTGGTACATTCAGACCTAATTCTTTCAACTACATCTGCTAACTCTACAAGTCTCTTGCTACCACTAAATAATTCACCTTTAAAATCTGTCATTAGTCCAAATCCATGGACAGTAACACCAATTTTATCAACAATCTTTGCTAATTCTTCAATCTGTTTACTGTCCAAAAAGTGAACTTCATCAATGTAAATTGCTCTTGGCATCATTTCAAGTGCAATGTTTGTCATTGAACCATAGTCTTCCTTGCCGACAACATAATCAGCATCAATGGATGTGTTTAAAGCACGAGAGGTTACAGCACTAGACCGTGTGTCAACCTCTGGCTTAAAGACTAAAATGTCTTTACCATCATTTGTATAGCTGTAATGTTGCATAATCAAGTTGGCAGATTTAGCAGAGTTCATGCTTCCATATCTAAAAACCAATTTAGCCAATTAAAACACTCCAATCAAACGTCTAAATCATATCTTTTTGCAACAGTAGATACTAGTTTTAAATCTTTATCCTTTGGTTCAGCTATCACGTGAAACATGTTTCCTCTGTGTTCTTTGTCTTGTGTTAAAACAATAGCATTGTGTCTTACTTTGTGGACAAAATATACTTTATCTCTAAACAACACAACATCATCTTCTTTGTATTCATATGGTGAACGATTGATACGATACCAAAAGATGCGATTCTTTTCTACTTCAATCTCTTCTTTTGTTGCGTATCTCACAATATCTTTATCTGGACGATGATTTGTTACATCGTTATGATAGCCAACATTTAGAGATACATTTGAACCATCATCTGAGTTTACTTTGTGAGTTGTTGGTGTATCTCCATCCCATTCAACAGTAACCCAATCTCCAGCTTTAAACTTGTTTTTTAATACTTTATATTGACCCATTAAGACCATATACATTGTTAATAGGGATACGTTGTTCAAATTTGAGTATTCTTCCTCAAGGTAGGAAACTTTATTCTCAATTAAATTTTTGTGCTTTTCAAATATTTCTTCAGCAGACATTGTTTCTAATAATCCAACCACAGAGTCTTCAATATCCTTTGTGATTTCTACTTTATAAAAGTTTAAATTGTTCATGTTTCTTTCATCCTCCCAATCTTTTAGAAGTTCAATGAACATACTATTCATCACCATCTTTTTCGAAAACAAATGTGTGTTCCTTGTTGTCATTTTCAAGTGCATGAATCATTGTAACTTGGTGATGTGGAATGTAAATTAACACACCTTGCTCAGACTCTTCTTCATCACTTGTAATACCAAGTAGAACTAGTCCATGATTATCATAGCTTTTTAACTCACCGTTTACAGCTTGACCTTCTTTTCGTGAAACATATACTTCCATTCCCATATAAGATGTTAATAGATTTTCCATATTAGTTAACCCCCTCTTGTTTTGTACGAATCGTGTACTCTAAATCTTCAATTGTATGTGAAATTCCACCACCACTATCTTTGATTAAACCTAAGGTAAATAGGTTTCGATAGATGTATTGGTTCTCTGTTGCATCCTCGATAAGCGCATTAATTTTTTTCATATTGTTAGTTCCTTGCAGTCTAACATCTGTATACAAGGCATAGATAGGAATATCTCTTTCATATGCAATTCCAATTTCACTTGCGACACCAGAATCAATTTCAACCCCATCAATGACAGCAATCATGAAATCTGATGAATACAACTCATATAAATCAGCTTTTGCAATATCAATAGAAGATGCAAAAGAATTTTTGTCGTTAATTGCCTCATTTTCCTGTGGAAGATAAATAGATAAACCTTCAATGTTGTTACGTAAGTGGTTAACAACCCTTTCATTTAAAATTCGGTCTCCCAGTGAAAATAGACCATTTGCAAAATAAGCTTTCTCCATTAATAACACCCTTTCTTTTGTTTATATTAACATAATACTATTTATTTTAGCTCTTGTCAACAGTTTTTTCTTTTGTCAATTGTTTCATACATGCCTTTTTTAGCTAGATTATCAGCAATCTCATTGTAATGATGACCAACGTGTGCTTTTACTTTTTTCCAATTAATTTTTACAAACATGTTTTCATTTATAGTTTTAATCAATTCTAACCAAAGCTCTTTATTTGCAACAGGTTGTTTTTTTGAATTTTTCCAACCGTTTCTTTCCCATTTTTTAAACCATCTATCATTCATACAGTTTATCAAGTATGCAGAATCAGAATATATTGTAACAGGTATAGATGTGTCTTTAATTCGTTTTAAAGACTCTATTACAGCCTTAATCTCCATCTGTTGATTGGTTGTATTGTCTTGAGAACCATAAATTTCTAATGTTTTATCATCCTCAGAATGCCCCATATCTTCTTTATTTCTTTTTGGGGTGCTGTAAATAAGAACTGCACCCCAACCACCTACACCCTTTAAATCACCATTGTTTGTTGCTGAACCATCTGTAAAGATAGTAATCTCTTTCATATATAAACTCCCCACTCTCTTTTATTATCGGTAGAAAATATCACCGACATTATTCATAATAATTAGACTATCTTTGTTTAGTGTACGATTGTATAATTTGCTTCTAAGAATCACAGAATCTTCACATGAACTTGAAAACATGACTTTTGCAGGTTTAAATGTGATAATCATATTGTGCAAATAATCTACAAACCAATCATCTTTCTTGCTTGATTTTGTAATATCTGGTTTTGATACAAGACCTCCATGAATATAGTCGTACATTTCAATTCTCATTTTGTGACCATTCATGGATTTTTTAAAGTTAACGATAAACAGTAGACTTCCCTTATTTTGCATTTATTCTCCTACTTTCTATTGAAGATTATATTTAAGATTAAACCTACAACTGTTGCGATAGCGACAGATGAAATTGAAACTGCTCCAAAACTAAATGTTAAGGCAGATAAAGCGAACATAACTGTCATAATAACAAATGGAACTTCTGACTTGCTCAAATCAACATTACTCCCTGCAATCTGCTTAATGGCATTAATACAAATCATTGAGAATAAGTATAACACTACACCACCAAATGCTTCTTGTGGAATGACTTGAATAATATTAATGAGAGGAGTGAAGAATGAAATCACAATAAAGAATAATCCTGTAAATAATTGAGCTGTTGGATTATAATACTTAGATAACATCACAAATGCTGTTGACTCTGAATAGGTTGTATATGCATTTGATGATGAAGCGCCACCAACAAATGTAGCAAGACCATTGCCTAATGCGATACGACCCAACCCAACTTCTTTAAATACATCTTTGCCAATAATATCACCTGTATTTTTTGTATCTCCAATCATTTCAAAGATTACAGCAATAGGAATTAAACCAATGGTTAATGCAGATGCAAGATTTAATTTTGGCATAATAAATTCAAACTCTTGAGTCTGTTGCATAACTGAAAAATCTAACCCATTAGTCATAGCATGTAGAATTGTACCTGCTAAAACACCAAGTGGCATTGCAAACATAGACCATTTTTTACTTCCTTTGATACTAACTAAAGCTGTTACAGTTAATGACAAAATCCCTACATAACCAGTTGTTAAATCTACTCCAATGGGAAGTAAACTTACACCAATCAATAAGATGACAGTTGACAGCAACCAATCTGGGAATAGTTTTAAGATTTTATCTTGATACTTTAAAGCTATCAAACCGAAAATGATGTACACAATTCCTGCAACCATAATACCACCAAATGCATAACTTTTCCCAAATGTTTGAGTGACATATAAGATACTACCAACAAATAGTCCAGAAACACCTAGTGTCATCGGCAATTTGTTTTTTGTTACAATGTGGAATAGGATAGTGTTTATACCTGCAAATAAAAATGCCATACGTAAATTGAATCCTAAAATCATGGTGACTACTGTGATGCTTGTAAAAGCAACAATAGCATGGAGAAAGCCCATCAAGATTGTTTTTTTATCAATATTAAATCTCATTGTCCACCTCTAAATTTTTTATTTTTTATAATCTATATAGTAAACAACAAAGGTTTATATATCGAATGATTATCGTTATACCCTCCAGTCTTTTATTTATTTTCGTCATAATCCTTGTTGAATCACCAACTATTATAAGTTTAATATTTATTTTAGATTATGTCAATAGCCAATAAAAAAAATAGTAAAAAAGAGTGAAACTAATCACTCTTTTTTACTATTTTTTAATCTTCCAATTGCTCTTTCAACAAATAAAAAATATATAATAATGTATCTTTAGCATCCTTTTGTTCAACATGTTTTGTATCAAGTTTTACATCGACATCCAAAGACTCAATATCTGGATAATCAGACAGGTCACGATTCGACAATTGCTTCATCTCTAACAACAATGCTGTATTGTCAATCTTTTTCAACTCTTTATATTCTTCTTCTGTTGGTTCTTCTATTCCTACAACTTCCCACATTACCTTCATAATATTGTCTTCAATCTCTTTGTACTTTGGAATCTCTTGTTTTATTGGTCTAGCAATATCATTGACAACAGATTCAGAGAAATCATGAGTTAGTGCGTACATTTGCATTTTTTCTGAATAGCCACCAAATAAAGCAATGTTTGCACAAAGGATAGAGTGTTCTGCAACAGAGTAAAACCTATCAAGATGACCTGTATATCTGCACAAATTAGATAGTGAGTGAGCAATGTCTTCAATTGTAATCATATCTTTGTCTGGATTTAAAATATTAAACTTCTTTCCAGAGTTCGTTAAGATGTAATTCACTACTTTTTCTTGTTTATAATCTGCCATAATCTACCGCCTATCTAATTCTAATATGATAAGATTCTGGTGAAATTTCAACACCATTAATCTCTTTGCCTTCTTTCAAATCTTTTAAAATTTGTTTTGTATCAACCTTTGGCTCTTGAGGAACAAGGTATTCTTTAGGAATAAGCTTCTCATTTTTAACACTCAAAGATGGATTATTTTTTTGTTTTCTGACCTTGAAAATTTTACCTTCAACATAGTTTCTATCCATAATGGTTAAATTCTCTAACATGTAATCTTTCAGCCATTTTACTTTGTTTTCCATATATCCACGCTTTGTTTTAAGTCGCTTCTCTTCTTCTTTATATGCTAAAATTGTTGACTCTAAACTCTTAACCATCTTTGCAATATTATCAAATTTCTCATCAATATTGTCTTCAATTCCGCCTAAAGCTTCTTCAATAGTATCAATAGGAATATCTTCATTGTCTAACAAGTCATAGATATTGTTATAATTTTGACTTAATTCATATAGCTTTAAACCCATGAATCTAATGCTCCCTTTCTATTGTGGCTTATATGGTTAATATCTAATTCTAAAGCTTCTTCATAACACTCTTTAAAAGAAACAAAGTCTTTAGAAAGGGTGTTGTAAACTTCATGTAGAATAAAATCAGCTTTTAGGTCATGTAAACTAAAACCAGACTCTCCAAAATAAATCATTCGTGGAACAACATCTTTAGGGTCAATAATTTTAGAAATTTCTGTATAAATCAAATTCCCATCAGGCACCTCAATATAAGAAGTCCCCTTGCCAGTTAAACTGTAAACTTTTAGAGTCCCATCATCTTCAATGTAAAATAGAGAGTTGCAACCCTTTAATT
>Ga0194137_10001238_pt1 | contig 15691 bp, 13 predicted proteins | sample TARM_MetaG_T3_14_FD_134025 | JGI IMG/M metagenome (GOLD analysis project Ga0194137, IMG submission 134025) | Freshwater microbial communities from Pennsylvania, USA, analyzing microbe dynamics in response to fracking - TARM_MetaG_T3_14 (version 2) | ecosystem: Environmental > Aquatic >... | reverse complement strand
GTGCGAGGCTGGCGGCTTGGGCGGCCTTGGCGATGCTGGGGTTGAGTTTGCCGGCGGCTGCGGCAAGCGCGGCTGATGAAGACAGGGGCGAAGTGGAAGAGGGCAAACCCTTTGGCGGATTCTCTTCCTTGTCATCGAAAGGGATGAGTGACATGTGTTATTCCCGGCAACGGCGCTATTTCTGTCGAGTCGTGCGACAGTGAAGTCACACCTAGAAATTGCACGTATGGCAACAAAATAGTTGCCGGGATACTAACACGGCAGGCGCGGAAAAATGGTTTTTTGTTAACTCTCTGTTGTGTTCGGGATGAAGTGCTTCACGGCTGGGGAGTCAAGCGGCGTTGGCTCGATCCCGCAGATCGATGGAGCAATCAGCAATGAAGCAATCAGCAGCCTTCCGTACGCGGCGCACCACCGACTTCCCGCTTCCTGTCCTTCTCCCACAGCACATCGCTGCCGCCCGCGAATCGGTTGAGCACCCGCGACAGCACGAACATCAGATCCGACAGCCGGTTCATGTACTGCCTTGGGTTGTCGTTGATCTTTTCCGTATTGCCCAGGCTGACAATGGCGCGTTCGGCGCGGCGGCAGATGGTGCGGCAGACGTGGGCGAGGGCGGCGGCGCGCGAGCCGGCGGGCAGGATGAAATCCTTCAGCGGCGGCAGGTCGGCATTGTATTTTTCCAGCAGCGTGTCGAGCCGCCCCACATGCACGTCGGTGATCAGGGTGTAGCCGGGGATGCAGAGTTCGCCGCCGAGATCGAACAGGTCGTGCTGGATGGAAACGAGTTCCTCGCGCAGTGCCGCTGGCAGTTCCTCGCACAACAACAGGCCGATATGGGAATTGAGTTCATCCACATCGCCCATCGCATGCACGCGCAGGCTGTCCTTGGCAACGCGGCTGCCGTCGCCCAGTCCGGTAGTGCCGTTGTCGCCGGTGCGCGTCGCGATTTTCGAGAGTCGGTTTCCCATGGCGTTTTCGTCAAGTCATCAAGTGCGGAAAGCGGCCAGCATACGACAAAAGCCGTCGCCGCGCAGTCGCTTGCACGACGATGTCGTCGCCGCAAAAAGGGGCAAGAGCAGGGGCAAGAGAGTAGAATCAGGCAACGCCTGCAACAACATGGATTACATCGGAGACGCCCATGAATCATCCCGCCCAACTGGCCGCGCTGAGAAAGCCCGTGCCTGCCGAACTGCTGGCCGCGCTCGAGTCGATTTTCGAAGACCGCTTTTCCACGTCGCAAGCCATGCGGGAACATCACGGCCGCGACGAATCGTCCTATGACCCGATGCTGCCTGACGCCGTGGTTTTCGCCCAGACCACCGAGGAAGTCGCGCAGGCGGTCAAGCTGTGCAGCCTGCATGAAGTGCCGATCATTCCCTACGGCACCGGCACTTCGCTCGAAGGGCATATCCTGGCGCTGCGCGGAGGCATCACCATCGACCTGTCGCAGATGAACCAGGTGCTGGCCGTGCATGCGGAAGACCAGACCGCGACTGTCCAGGCCGGCGTCACCCGCAAGCAGCTGAACCAGGAAATCCGCGATACCGGCCTGTTCTTTCCGATCGATCCCGGCGCCGATGCCTCGCTCGGCGGCATGGCGGCCACCCGCGCTTCCGGCACCAATGCCGTGCGCTACGGCACCATGCGCGAAAACACGCTGGCGCTCACCGTCGTGACCTCCGACGGGCGCATCATCAAGACCGGCACCCGCGCCAAGAAGTCCTCGGCCGGCTATGACCTGACCCGCGTCTTCGTCGGCAGCGAGGGCACGCTCGGCATCATCACCGAAGTCACGGTGCGCATCTATCCGCAGCCGGAAGCGGTGTCGGCGGCAGTCTGCTCGTTCCCGACCACCGCCGACGCGGTCAATGCGGTGATCCAGACCATACAGATGGGCGTGCCGATCGCCCGCGTTGAATTCCTCGATGAGAAAAGCGTGCATTCCATCAATGCGCACGACAAGCTCAACCTGCCGGAAAAGCCGCTGCTGCTGTTCGAATTCCACGGCAGCGAACGCGGCGTGGAGGAGCAGGCGCAGACGGTGCAGGAGATCGTCGCCGAGTTCAATGCCATCGGTTTCGAATGGGCAACCCGGCCGGAAGACCGTTCCCGCCTCTGGGCGGCACGGCATAACGCGTATTTTGCGATGCTGCAGATGCGCCCCGGCGGCAGGGCCATTTCCACCGACTGCTGCGTGCCGATCTCGCGCCTGGCCGAATGCATCCTCGACACCAAGGCCGACTGCGAGAAGAACGGCATCATCCATGCCATCATCGGCCATGTCGGCGACGGCAATTTCCATGTGCTGATGATGGTCGACCCCAACGATCCGGCCGATATCGCCAAGGCCGAAGGCGTCAATGCCCGCATGGTGGCGCGGGCGATCTCGATGGACGGCACCTGCACCGGCGAACACGGCGTCGGCATGCACAAGATGGATTTCCTGATCCAGGAGCATGGCGAGGAAGCGATCGCCACCATGCGCGTGCTCAAGCATGCGCTCGATCCCAAGAACATCATGAATCCGGGCAAGATCATTCAATGGTAGGAAGATTTCCGATGGCGACCCGCCTGCCTCCCGTCCATGCCCTGTCCGCCTTCGAGGCGGCGGCCCGGCTCGGTTCCTTCGCGCTGGCGGCCGAGGAGCTGTGCATCACGCCGTCGGCGCTGTCGCACCGCATCCGGCTGCTGGAGGAGTTCGTCGGCGAACGCCTGTTCCTGCGCGACGGCCGCGCCGTCAGCCTGTCGGAGTTCGGCCGGCGCTATCTCGACGTGGTGCGGGCCGCACTGCGCACCCTGACCGAGTTTCCGATGCCGCACCGCAGCGCCCCGGCGCAGCCGCGCATCAAGGTGACGGTGCCTCCCACTTTCGCCCGCTACCTGCTGGTGCCGCGCCTGGGCGACTTCACCCGCCAGTATCCGGATATCGTGCTGGAGCTGTTCCTGTCTGTGCCGCTGTACGACCTGGCGCTGTCGGAGAGCGATGTCGAGGTGCGCTTCGGCGCAGGCAACTACACCGACACGGTGACCGAAAAGCTGTTCGAGGAACCGACCTTCGCCGTGGCCAGCCCCGCCTACCTGGAAAAGATCGGCGGACTGGAGCAGCCCTCGGACCTGGCCAAGGCGACCCTGCTGCGCTCGGCGCTGGAGCCGTGGCAGCCCTGGTTCGAAGTCGCCGGACTCGACTGGTCCGAGCCTTCGAACGCGCTGCGCCTCGACGATCTCGGCCTGCTGCTGGAAGCGATCCGGCACGGCTACGGCGTCGGCCTCACCCGCAAGCATTTCGTGCAGGAGCTGCTTGAGCGCGGCGAAGTGGTCCACCTGTTCAAGGATGTGGAACTCAAGACGCCGCCGCATGCCTATTACGTGGTCTACGAACCGCAGGCACGGGTGCGGCCGGAAGTCGGCGCCTTCATCGACTGGCTGCGGAAGAGCTTCGGCCGCTTGTGATCCTGACCGCGGCTGCGGTGAAGATGCCGCAACGACAATATTCGTGAAAAGAATTCAAGCAGCGGCTCCGCAGCTTTCACCTGAGGCAAGGCCGTTGCACGGATAATGGCTTTGCATGCCGAGCATCACCGATTCCCCCTGGAGCAGGACATGAACGCCCCCGCAACGCCCCGATTTACCCTGGAACGCCAGCGCCAGGTCGCCAGCGCCCTCGACCGGCTGCTGCCGGCCGGCTGCGTGCTCTTCAACGAGGAAGACACCCGTCCCTATGAATGCGACGGCCTGTCCGCCTACCGCCAGCTGCCGATGGTGGTGGTGCTGCCGCAGAACGAGGCGCAGGTGATCGACATCCTCAAGACCTGCCGCGACCTGCAAGTGCCCATCGTGCCGCGCGGCGCGGGTACCGGCCTGTCCGGCGGCGCGATGCCGATCGCCGACGGCGTGGTGCTGTCGACCGCCAAGCTCAACAAGATCATCAGGCTCGATGCGTATTCCCGGACCGCCGTGGTGCAGCCCGGCGTGCGCAACCTCGCCATTTCCGAAGCCGCCGCCGCGCACGGGCTCTACTATGCGCCCGACCCGTCCTCGCAGATCGCCTGCACCATCGGCGGCAACGTCGCCGAGAATTCCGGCGGCGTGCATTGCCTGAAGTACGGCCTCACGGTGCATAACGTGCTGCGCGTGCGCATGGTGACCATCGACGGCGAAGTCGTCGAGCTCGGCGGCGAGGCGCTCGATGCGCCCGGACTTGATCTGCTGGCGGTCTTCATCGGTTCCGAAGGCATGCTCGGCGTGGTCACCGAAGTCACCGTCAAGCTGGTGCCCAAGCCGCAGCTGGCGCGGGTGATCATGGCGTCCTTCGACGATGTGGTCAAAGGCGGCGATGCGGTCGCCAACGTGATCGCCGCCGGCATCATCCCCGCCGGCCTGGAAATGATGGACAAGACTTCGTCGCGCATGGTCGAGCCGTTTGTGAAGGCCGGCTACGACACCGAAGCCGAAGCCATCCTGCTGTGCGAGTCCGACGGCATACCGGAAGAGGTGGAAGAGGAAATCGCACGCATGACCGAAGTGCTGAAGGCTTCGGGCGCAACCGCCATCGCCGTGTCGCAGAACGAAGTCGAGCGCCTCAAGTTCTGGTCCGGCCGCAAGAATGCCTTTCCGGCCGCCGGCCGCATTTCCCCCGATTACTACTGCATGGACGGCACCATTCCGCGCAAGCATCTTGCGCATGTGCTGGTGAGCATCACCGAGATGGAAAAGAAGCACGGCCTGCGCTGCGCCAACGTCTTCCATGCCGGCGACGGCAACCTGCATCCGCTGATCCTGTTCGATGCCAACACGCCCGGCGAATTCGAGCGGGCCGAAGCCTTCGGCGCCGACATCCTCGAACTCTGCGTCGAGGTCGGCGGCACCATCACCGGCGAACACGGCGTCGGCATTGAAAAGATCAATTCCATGTGCGTGCAGTATTCGCCGCAGGAGCGCGAAGCCTTCTTCGCCGTCAAGCGGGCCTTCGACACCGCTTTCCTGCTCAACCCGGACAAGGCGATTCCCTCGCTCCACCGCTGCGCCGAGTACGGCAAGATGCATGTGAAGCGCGGACAGCTGAAGTTCGCCGATCTGCCGCGCTTCTAGGAGACGTATGGAACAGGCACTGCAACAATTCCGCGACGCGATTACGTCAGCGACATCGGCCGGCAAGCCGCTGCGCATCCGCGGCGGCGGCACCAAGGACTGGTACGGACAGACGCTGCAGGGCGACATCGTCGACACGCGCGAGTACTCGGGCATCATCGCCTACGATCCGACCGAACTGGTCATCACCGCGCGCTGCGGCACGCCGCTGCTGGAGATCGAAGCGGCGCTGGCCAAGCACAACCAGGTACTGGCCTTCGAGCCGCCGCAGTACGGCCCGGCTTCCACCATCGGCGGCGTCGTGGCCGCCGGCCTGTCGGGGCCGCGCCGGCAGGCGGTGGGCGCGGTGCGCGACTTCGTGCTCGGCGCGGTGCTCATGGATGCGAAAGGCGAGGTGCTGCATTTCGGCGGACAGGTGATGAAGAACGTCGCCGGCTATGACGTCTCGCGCCTGTTGGCCGGTTCGCTCGGCACGCTCGGGCTGATTCTTGAAGTCTCGCTCAAGGTGCTGCCCAAGTCCTTCGCCGAAACCACGCTGCGCTTCGACATGCAAGAGGACAAGGCCATCGACCAGCTCAACCGCTGGGGCGGCCAGCCCCTGCCGGTCTCGGCCAGCGCCTGGCACGGCGGCGTGCTGATCGTGCGCCTGTCCGGCGCCGAGGCGGCGGTGCGCTCGGCGGTGCAGAAGATGGGCGGCGAGGAGGATGACGAGGCCGAGATGTTCTGGAGCGAGCTGCGCAATCACAACAATGGCTATTTCGTCGCGACCACCGGGCCTACCGCGCTGTGGCGGCTGTCGCTGCCTTCAGTCGCGCCGCCGCTGGCGCTGGACGGCGAACAGCTGATCGAATGGGGCGGCGCCCAGCGCTGGCTGCGCAGCGATGCCGATGCAGCAACGATACGCGCCGCGGCCGAGCGCGCCGGCGGCCATGCGACGCTGTTCCGCGGCGGCGACAAGAGCGCCGGCGTGTTCCATCCGCTGGCGCCGGCGGTGGCGAAGATCCATCGCAACCTGAAACAATCCTTTGATCCGGCCGGCATTTTCAACCGCGGCCGGATGTACAACGAGTTCTAAGTTTTCAACATGCAAACCAATCTTGCCGATTTCATCAAGGACACGCGCGAAGGCAAGGAAGCCGACGCGATTCTGCGCAAGTGCGTGCACTGCGGCTTTTGCACCGCCACCTGTCCGACCTATCAATTGCTCGGCGACGAGCTCGACGGCCCGCGCGGCCGCATCTACCTGATCAAGCAGGTCCTTGAAGGCAAGCCGGCGACGCAGAAGACGCAGACCCATCTCGACCGCTGCCTGACCTGCCGCAACTGCGAATCGACCTGTCCGTCCGGCGTGCAGTACGGCCGCCTGGTCGACATCGGCCGCAAGGTGGTGGAAGACCAGGTGCCGCGCCCGCTGTCGCAGCGCATCGTGCGCAATGCATTGAAGGAAGGCTTGCCGCGCCAGTGGCTGTTCAAGCCGGCAATGGGGGCGGGGCAGATGGCGCGTCCGCTGCTGCCGTCGGTGCTGCGCAACAAGGTGCCGAAGAAGCAGAACGCGGGCGTCTGGCCGCGCACCGAGCATGCGCGCAAGATGCTGGTGCTGCAGGGCTGCGTGCAGCCGTCGATGGCGCCCAACATCAATGCCGCCACCGCCCGCGTGCTCGACGCGCTGGGCGTGCAGCTGATCACCGCGCCCAAGGCCGGCTGCTGCGGCGCGATCCGCTATCACATGAACGACCATGACGGCGGCCTCAACGACATGCGCAACAACATCGATGCCTGGTGGCCGCTGGTCGAGTCCGGCGTGGAGGCGATCGTCATGACGGCCTCCGGTTGCGGCGTCACGGTCAAGGATTACGGCCACCTGTTTGCGCATGATGAGAAATATGCAGCCAAGGCCAGGCGCATTTCCGAACTGACCAGGGACATCAGCGAAATCCTGCCCGCCTTCGAAGCGGAGCTGGCAGCCAAGCTGCATGGCAAATTGAACAAGCGCGTCGCCTACCATCCGCCCTGCACGCTGCAGCACGGCCAGCAGATTCGCGGCAAGGTGGAAGGCCTGCTGCGCGCCATCGGCGTCGACGTGCAGATGTGCGCCGACAGCCACCTGTGCTGCGGCTCGGCCGGCACCTATTCGGTGCTGCAGCCGGAGATGGCCTACCAGCTGCGCGACAACAAGTTGCAGAACCTGCAAGCCACCAGGCCGGACATGATCGTCTCCGCCAACGTCGGCTGCCAGACCCACCTGCAGTCAGGCACCGATACGCCGGTCGGCCACTGGATCGAGCTGGTCGATCAGGCGCTTGCGAAGGCCCGCTGAGCGCAGGCCGCGCAGCCCCTGCTACAATGTCGCACGTTTGAATCAGGCAAGGCCGCCACGCTTGCGCGGCCTGCTTCTGACTTCCGCCTGCCCTATCCCCGCAGTCGATATTGCCGATGAGAACCAACCGGAATCCGGCCGGTCAATGGTCTTATCCTCGACATTCTCCGCTCTCTTTCAAACAGGCTTTAAAAGCGAATCACCCATACCGTGACGGACCCGGCATGCGCCGGCTTGCATGGATGGCATCGACATTCAACGCCGGCAGGCACGGGTATCAGGCCCGCCTGCGGCAACAGGGAAACGCGTTACGTGATGACAGAACAAGAAGACCTGTTCATGCAGGCATTCAGGTTCACCTCCATGGGCATGGCGCTGGCGGCGCCGGACGGGCGATGGATCGATGCCAACGAGGCATTCATCCGCCTGGTCGGCTATACCAGAATGGAACTGAGGGAGCTGAGCTTCCAGGACATCACGCATCCCGACGATCTGGCAACGGATGCCCGTCTTGCAAGCCAGATGGTCAATGGCCTGATTCCGTCGTACCGGATCGACAAGCGCTACCTGCATCGCAGCGGCCATCCGGTGTGGGTCTCGATGACGGCATCGATGGTGCGCGACCGTGACGGCGATCGCGATTTCGTGGTCGTGCATGCGGACGACATTTCCGCGCGCATGCGGGCCGAGGCCGACCGAGACGCCTTCTTCGATCTTTCGCCCGACATGCTGGTCATCCAGGGCCCCTCCGACCGCTTCGAACGCGTCAATGACCGCTGGACCTCGGTGCTTGGCTGGTCTTCGCAGGAGCTGACGTCCCAGTCCTTCCTCGACTTCGTCCATCCCGACGACCATGCGCGCACGATGGCCGAAGCCCATGCCACCGGGCGCGGGCAGCCGCTGAAGGGGTTCCGGAACCGCTACCGCCACAAGGACGGCGACTACGTCTGGCTGGAGTGGAGCACCCGCGTCGTGGGCAATGGCCGGCTCTACTGCGCGGCGCGCGACGTGACCGCGCAGCAGCAGGTGCTGGAGCGCCTGCACGTGCAGGGAGATGCGCTGCGCGCCGCCAGCAACGGCATCGTCATCACCGATCCGAATGCGCCGGGCGCTCCCATCATCTACTGCAACCCCGCGTTAGAGCGCATCACCGGCTACAGCCAGGCCGACGTGCTTGGCCGCAACTGCGCCTTCCTGCACCGCAACGACAAGAGCCAGGAACAGCTGCAGCGGCTGAACGAGGCCATGGCCGCCGGCCGGGAGTGCCAGGTCGTGCTGCGCAACTACCGCAAGAACGGCGAACTCTTCATCAATGAACTGCTGATGGCGCCGGTGCGGGACAAGTCCGGACGCCTGCTCAATTACGTCGGCATCCTGGAAGACATCACCGAGCGGGTGAGGGCGCAGGATGAGCTGCGGCACCGCGAACTCCATCTGCAGCTGATCATGAAGCGCGTGCCGGCGCTGATCTTCCAGTGGCATGCCCGCCATGACGGCAGGCAGGGCTTCAACTACATCAGCGAACGCTGCCAGGAGATGTTCGGCGTGCCGGCCAGGGCGCTGATGGCCGACTGGAGCCGCGTGCCCATCCATCCCGACGACATGACCAGCTTCACCGACTCGATCGCACTCGCTATCGCCGACCGCAGCGAATGGTATTTCGAGGGGCGGCTGCTGTGCCCGGACGGCGGAATACGCTGGGTCAAGGCCACGTCCTCGCCCACCGACCTGTCCGCCGACGGCCTCACCTTCACCGGCATGGTGCTCGACGTGACGGCGGAGCGGCAGGCGCAGGAGCATCACCGCGCGCATGAGTCCCGCATCCGCCAGGCGGTCGAAAGCGCCAACGAGGCCTTTTCCACCCGCAGGGACCTGGAACGCAAGCTGGAGCAGGAACGCCGGCTGCTCAATACCATTCTTGAAACCATCGATGTCGGGGTCAAGGTCTGCGACGCCGACGGCCTCATCGTGCTGGTCAACCGTGCCGCGCGCGAACTCAGCGGCATCGCCGACGGCCGCGGCATGGCGCTTGCCGAATGGGCCGAGGCCTCGGGCATGTACGGCGTAAACGAAGCGGGCGAAATGAAGGAGATGGGCCTGTCCCAGGCCTTGCAGGGCAGGCCGGTGCGCAATTTCGAGCTTGAAGTCAAGCGCGCTCAGGAAGTGCGGCATGTCTGCGTCAATGCCAAGCCGCTGCTTGATGGTTCCGGCGCCGTCCATGGCGCCGTGGCGGTGCTCAACGACGTCACCGAGCTCAAGGCGGTCGAGAAGCAGCTCACGCTGCTGGCGCGCTACGACACGCTGACGGGACTGCCGAACCGCCGCCATTTCGATGAAAAGCTGGCGGAAGGGCTGGCGCGCGCCGCGCGTTCCGGGCAGACGCTCGCGCTGATGGTGATCGATGTCGATTATTTCAAGCAGATCAACGATACGCATGGACATGCGGGAGGCGATGCGGTGCTGCGCGAGACGGCCATCCGGCTCAAGCGGCATGTGCGCGCAACCGATACCGTGGCCCGGCTCGGCGGCGACGAGTTCGTGGTCATTCTCGAAGGGCTGCACGGCGGCGATGAGGCCGACGCGATCGCTGCCAAACTGGTCGACGCAGGCCGGCAACCCTTGATGCTGCAGGAAGGCGATGTCATGCCCCGCATCAGTATCGGCATCGGCGCGGCCGGGCCGGGTATGGATAAGGATGCGCTGATGCTGGAGGCGGACAAGGCGCTGTATGAGGCGAAGAGGGCGGGGAGGGATTGCTTTCGGCGTATGCATTGAAGATCGCCTGATTTCGTCAAGACCTTGAGTCCCTCCCCTTTCAAGCGGCGAAGTGGAGGCTAGGAGGGGGATGGGTTGCAGCCACGTGTATTGAACCCCATCCCCACCCCAACCCTCTCCTTGAAGGGGAAGGGGTAACAGTGGCTTTGCAAATTGCATGCAATGTTCACCCTGCCCCTACCCGGATTACACTAGCATCCTCCCTCCCAACCGGATGCCACACCGTGATCTACACCTTCGCCACCCTGCTGATATTCCAGACTCTGGGCGAGAGCCTCGCCTTCGCGCTTTCCCTCCCCATCCCCGGACCGGTGATCGGCATGCTGCTGCTGTTCTGCTACCTGCTGCTGCGTCCCGCTGTGGCCGAGCGGCTGGCGCCCACGACGCTGGAATTCCTCAAGCATCTCTCCTTGCTCTTCATTCCCGCCGGCGTCGGCATCATGGTGCATGCGCAGCGGGTCGCGTCCGAATGGCTGCCGCTGGCCGCCGCGCTGCTCATCAGCGCCACCGTCTCGCTGGTGGTCACCGCGCTGGTGCTCAAGGCGCTGCAGAAATGAGGTCCGAGCTCAGCCAGGTCTGGGTCTACCTGTCGGCGTCGCCGCTGCTGTGGCTGACCGCAACCCTGCTCGCCTACCAGTTTGCCTATGCCGTCTATGCAAAGGCGAAATTCAATCCGCTGGTCAATCCGGTGGCCATCGCCGTGGCGCTGCTGGTGCTGGTGCTGGTCGGCACCGGCACCCGCTATCCGACGTACTTCGAAGGGGCGCAATTCGTCCACTTCCTGCTCGGGCCGGCGACGGTGGCGCTGGCCATCCCGCTCTACCAGCAGCTCGAGAAATTGCGGCGCAACTGGTTCGCGCTGATCGTCAGCGCACTGGTCGGCGGCGCGGCGGCGATTGGCGCCGCGATGGGCGTGGCCTGGGCGCTCGGCGCATCGCCGGCCACCGTGCTGTCGCTGGCGCCGAAGGCGGTGACCATGCCGATTGCGATGGGCGTGTCGGAAAAGATCGGCGGGCTGCCGTCATTGACGGCGGTGCTGGTGATGCTCACCGGCATTCTCGGCGCTTCCACCGCGCGCTGGATCTTCAACCTGATGAAGATCGATGACCACGGCGTGCGCGGCTTTGCGCTCGGCGTGACCTCGCACGGCATCGGCACGGCGAGGGCGTTTCAGGTCAGCGAGGAGATGGGAGCGTTTTCCGGGTTGGCGATGGGACTGTCGGGCGTGCTGACGGCATTGCTGCTGCCGTTCGTGCTGCGGCTGCTGGGCGTGGCTTGAGGAGTTCTGCGGTACTTCGGACGGGAGTGCGTTGTGCAGGCGCGCAGGCCTGCACTACCTGGATGGCGGTCTCTTACTCCGCCAGCAGTTTCTCGATGTCGTCGGCGATTTCCTTCGGCGCGGTCTGCGGCGCATAGCGCTTGAAGACGGTGCCGTCCTTTTTCACCAGGAACTTGGTGAAATTCCACTTGATCGCCTGGGTGCCCATCAGGCCGGGGGCTTCCGCCTTGAGGTACTTGAACAGCGGGTGGGCATTGTCGCCGTTGACGTCGATCTTGGAAAACAGCGGGAAGGTGACGCCGTAATTCTTTTCGCAGAAGGCGCCGATCTCCGCCTCGCTGCCCGGTTCCTGCGAACCGAACTGGTTGCAGGGAAAGCCGAGCACTTCCAGGCCGCGCCCCTTGAACTGCTTGTAGAGCGCTTCCAGGCCTTGGTACTGCGGCGTGAAGCCGCATTTGCTCGCGGTGTTGACGATCAGCAGCACGCGGCCGCGATAGGTCTGCAGGTCGACCGGCGCGCCGGCGATGCCGGCGGGACTGAATTCATAGACGCTCATACGATCCCCAGGTGTTCGGTACCCTTGCTCAGGTCGCGGCCGTGGGCTTCCTTGCCGTGCAGCTTGATCGACAGGCGCAGGTCGTTGACGGAATCGGCATTGCGCAGCGCATCCTCGTAGGAAATCTTGCCGCCTTCGTACAGGTCGAACAGCGCCTGGTCGAAGGTCTGCATGCCGAGCTCGCGCGACTTCTTCATGATTTCCTTGATCTCGTGGACATCGCCCTTGAAGATCAAATCGGAAATCAGCGGTGAATTGAGCATCACTTCCACCGCCGCGCAGCGTCCCTTGGTGTCCTTCAGCGGAATCAGGCGCTGCGAAACCATCGCCTTCAGATTGAGCGACAAATCCATCAAAAGTTGCGCCCGCCGTTCCTCGGGGAAAAAGTTGATGATGCGGTCCAGCGCCTGGTTGGCGCTGTTGGCGTGCATCGTCGCCAGGCAGAGATGGCCGGTCTCGGCGAAGGCCACCGCATAATCCATGGTTTCGCGGTCGCGGATCTCGCCGATCAGGATCACGTCCGGCGCCTGGCGCAGCGTGTTCTTCAATGCGGCGAACCAGTCGGCGGTATCGACTCCCACCTCGCGCTGGGTGATGATGCAGTTCTTGTGCGGATGGATGTACTCCACCGGGTCCTCGATGGTGATGATGTGGCCGTAGCTGTTCTCGTTGCGGTAGCCGATCATGCCGGCCAGCGTGGTCGACTTGCCCGAGCCGGTCGCGCCGACCATGATCACCAGGCCGCGCTTGGTCATCGCCACGTCCTTGAGCACCGGCGGCACGCCGAGGTCTTCCAGCTTGGGAATGGTGGTGGTGATGGTCCGCAGCACCATGCCGACCTTGCCCTGCTGCACGAAGGCAGAGACGCGGAAGCGGCCCAGCCCGCCTGGGCTGATCGCGAAATTGCATTCCTTGGTCGCCTCGAACTCGGCGGCCTGCTTGTCGTTCATGATGGCGCGCGCCAGCTCGACGGTATGCGTCGGCGTCAGCGGCTGGTTGGAGACCGGCGTCATCTTGCCGTCGATCTTGAAGGCCGGCGGAAACTCCGCCGTGATGAACAGGTCGGAGCCGTTCTTGCTGAGCATCAGCCGCAGCAGGTCGTGCATGAATTTGGTGGCCTGATCGCGTTCCATGTGATGTCCTTGTTCTGTTTCGATCAGCCGGGGAAGTTTTCCGGGATCTTCGCCGCGGCGCGCGCGGCGGCCGACGAGATCACGTTGCGGCGGACCAGGTCGGTCAGGTTCTGGTCCAGCGTCTGCATGCCCATGTTGCTGCCGGTCTGGATCGCCGAATACATCTGCGCGACCTTCGCCTCGCGGATCAGGTTGCGGATAGCCGGCGTGCCCAGCATGATTTCATGCGCGGCCACGCGGCCGCTGCCGTCCTTGGTCTTGAGCAGGGTCTGCGAGATCACCGCCTGCAGCGATTCCGACAGCATCGCCCGCACCATTTCCTTTTCTTCCGCCGGGAACACGTCGACGATACGGTCGATGGTCTTGGCGGCCGACGAGGTGTGCAGCGTGCCGAACACCAGGTGGCCGGTCTCGGCCGCGGTCAGGGCGAGGCGGATGGTTTCGAGGTCGCGCAACTCGCCGACCAGGATCGCATCCGGGTCTTCGCGCAGCGCCGAGCGCAGCGCATTGTTGAACGACATCGTGTGCGGGCCGACTTCGCGCTGGTTGATCAGGCACTTCTTCGATTCATGCACGAACTCGATCGGGTCCTCGACGGTGAGGATGTGCGCGTATTCGGTTTCGTTCAGGTGGTTGATCATCGCCGCCAGCGTGGTCGACTTGCCGGAACCGGTCGGGCCGGTCACCAGCACCAGGCCGCGCGGCTTCAAGGCGAGCTCGGCGAAGATCTTCGGCGCATTGAGCTGTTCCAGCGTGAGCACCTTGGAGGGAATGGTCCGCAGCACGGCGGCCGCGCCGCGGTCCTGGTTGAAGGCATTGACCCGGAAGCGGGCGAGGCCGGGAATGGCGAAGGAAAAGTCGCACTCCAGCACTTCCTCGTAAGCCTTGCGCTGGCCGTCGTTCATGATGTCATAGATCATGCCGTGCACGTCGCGATGCTCCAGCGGCGGCAGGTTGATGCGGCGCACGTCGCCATGCACCCGGATCATCGGCGGCAGGCCGGCCGACAAGTGCAGATCGGACGCCTTGTTCTTCACGGAAAAGGCGAGGAGTTCGGAGATGTCCATTTATAATCCCGGGGATTGGCGAAAAGCCATGAATGTCACGCAACATCGTCACCCGATGCATCGCATGGAAGCGAAGTGTTGCGCATGTTGCAATTGTTGCTTCAAGCAAACTGATTATGTCCCCAATCTCCGGCAACTTGCAAGCCGTCAACGACCGTATAGCCACAGCCGCGCAGGCCGCTTCCCGTGATCGCAACAGCGTGCAGCTGCTCGCCGTCTCCAAGACCTTCGGCGCGGACGCGGTGATCGAGGCGGCGGCATGCGGGCAGCGCGCCTTCGGCGAGAACTACCTGCAGGAAGCGCTGGACAAGATGGCCGCCGTCAAGGCGCAGCGGCCGGAGCTGTTGCTGGAATGGCATTTCATCGGCCCGATTCAGAGCAACAAGACGCGGCCGATCGCCGAGCATTTCGACTGGGTGCATTCGGTCGACCGCGAAAAGATCGCGCAGCGCCTGTCGGACCAGCGCCCGGCGCATCTGCCGCCGCTCAACATCTGCCTGCAGGTCAATATCAGCGGCGAAGCCAGCAAGAGCGGCGCGATGCCGCAGGAAGCGGCCGCGCTGGCGCAGCGCATCGCCGCCTTGCCGCGCCTGAAGCTGCGCGGCCTGATGGCCATTCCCGAGCCGGCCGAAAATGAAGAGGCGCAGCGCGCGCCGCACCGCCGGCTGCGGCTGCTGGCGGAAGACATCGGCAGGCAGGGCATCACACTCGACACGCTGTCGATGGGCATGTCGGCGGACCTTGCGGCAGCCATTGCCGAAGGCGCCACCATCGTCAGGATAGGAACCGCAATTTTTGGAACACGACACTATGGCTAACTTGAAAATCGGATTCATCGGCGGCGGCAACATGGCGACCGCACTGATCGGCGGCCTCGCCGGCAAGCTGACGGCGGGCGAAAACATCCACGTGGTCGACCCGAATGCGGAAGCGCTGGGCAGATTGCAGCAGCAGTTCGGCGTCACCACCGCCGGCGGCATCGATGCATCGCTGGCGCAATCCGATGTGATCGTGCTGTCGGTGAAGCCGCAGCAGATGAAGGACGTGGTCGCGCAGCTGCGCCCCCATGTATCGCGGCAGCTGATCCTGTCAATTGCCGCCGGCATCCGCGCCGCCGACCTGTCGCGCTGGCTGGGCGGCCACCGCGCCATCGTGCGAACCATGCCCAACACGCCGGCGCTGATCGGCAAGGGCATCACCGGCATGGCGGCGATGGACGGCGTGTCGCAGGAGCAGCGCGATGCCGCCGACGCCATCCTGCGCGCGGTGGGTGCCACCGTCTGGCTGAGCGACGAGGCGCTGATCGATCCGGTGACGGCGGTCTCGGGCAGCGGCCCGGCCTATGTGTTCCACATGATCGAGGCGATGGCTGCCGCGGGCGAGGCGCAGGGCCTTGCCCCCGCGCTGGCGCTGGATCTGGCGCGCGCGACCGTCGCCGGGGCGGGCGCGCTGGCGGTGCATGAGGACGAAGAC
>Ga0194137_10001236_pt1 | contig 15703 bp, 15 predicted proteins | sample TARM_MetaG_T3_14_FD_134025 | JGI IMG/M metagenome (GOLD analysis project Ga0194137, IMG submission 134025) | Freshwater microbial communities from Pennsylvania, USA, analyzing microbe dynamics in response to fracking - TARM_MetaG_T3_14 (version 2) | ecosystem: Environmental > Aquatic >... | reverse complement strand
GGGTTGAGTCGTGGTGGTATTCATGGCGTTACTCCTTTCAAGTTGAAGTGAGACGCCAGTGTAGGATCACGGCATGGCGACCGATTGAACAAAACGGCTAACCGCTGCGTGAGTGGCTTGGATAAGACCTGCCAGAAAAATGCCTCGCGGCGGCATGAATGAGGTCGCCAGGGCGCTACCGGACAGGCTTGATGCCAACTGCCGGCAGGCCAAACATGCGCTTGAACGTACGTGAAAAGTGGGCGGAGTCGGCAAAACCTCCGGCATAGGAAGCTTCGGTCAAGTTGTTGCCGGCTGCATATGACGAGACGGCGAGTTCGAGCCGCAGCCATAGTACATAAGGTCGGAACCGAACCCCTGTTTCTTCTAGGAAGAGATGGCGGAATCGCTCGGGAGAAAGATGCACCGCGTCAGCGATCTCGGCCATCGAGACCGTCTGGCCCAGCCGTTGGCGCAGCACTTCGATGGCGCGCTCAATGCGCTTGTCGAGAGGCTTGGGAAGCAAGGACTGAGTGGAGGTGCAGGTCATTTTGGCGGTCACGGCGCGGGCTAAAGCGATAAGGTCCTCGTCGGGCACCCCCTTGGCGTAAGCAGCAGCGAGCGCCGCCGCCTCATGGGCTAAATCTTCATTTGTGAGCGAGGCAACGCCTTGCGGGTAACGATGTCGGAGCACCTGCCCATCCCGCGATTCGGGCTCGGTAAAAATCTGCGCCACAAACTTGCCGCTTGCCTCAAAGGCATGCGTATGGTCAGCAGCGATATTCGCCGCCGTATAGTTTGTCCAGTCTTCACCAGGGCTCTTGAAGCGCACGATCCCACCGCACAGCGCGAGCGTGGTTTGGATCGCATGGTGTGCGTGGAAGCCGGTTTCTCCTTCCGCATGGCCAATCCAGACGCTGCCCCCCCGCCAGAAAACAATTCGCCCGGTCCCGAAAGGCTTTGCCCCTTCTATTCGTCGTCCGTTGGTCATTGTTTTACCCCCCTTCCGGCATCCTCACTTGTACTGGGAGGAGCATAGGTTGCGCAATCGCTTCCATCCCGAGCTGAGCACCGCACAAAGCTCACGCCTGCTTCCCGCTTTTGGTTGCAGCATGGTCGGGAAGCTGTTATCGGTTCGTGCCACGGTTGGATTGGTAATGTTTGTAATGGAACGAGCTGATTGTACGCCCGTTGACATGAAGCTCCCAGACATTCGCGGCAAATTGTACGCATAATGACTGATTTTGGCGCACTGCCGGAAATTAGAATAGACCATCGACGTTTGATCCATGGCGACGAGCCGCAGTCTTCGGCTCATGCTGCATCCGGTGAATTGCTTGCCTGCGCAGTGCCGGTTACGGCCGGATTGTGCTAGTGATTATTTCAACGAATGACTGCCTCGGCGCCCTACGCCGACATGCGGCTTCATCAGACCAGAGCTGCTGATAACAGACATGTTATGACGTCGAGTTTCTGCTCATGCAACGCGATCGCGCATGTACTGATAAAAAGCATTCGTCAGCGCCGGGTCGCCTATCTTTTGCAATGCCTGGAATTCTCTGTCTGCGTCAGAGACGCGCTTCCCCCGGCTGAAGCGCCGGTAGTCGCGCTCAGGCCAGGAGCGCTCTGACTAGGTCTCTATTTCTGTCTGTCTCGCCATAACCGGTGGTTAAGGCACTGCTGACATGGTCAAGATGCTGCAACATGAGTTCAACGGCTCTGTCCGCACTACCCGACTTTGCGGCTTCGATGAACAGTTCATGCTCTTCGGAAGAACAGGCGGCGGCATGATCAGTCTGGGATTGCATTGCCGCCAGCGAGATGCGGGCTGTCAGTTTCTGGAGGACGCTGAGCAGCACCTGGTTGCCGACAATCTCGGCAATTAGGATATGGAAGTCGCCGAGCAGCTTTGTCCGCTTCTTGAGGTCGCCGGAACAAAGCGCCCTGCGCTCCTCCACCAGATGCGCTTCGATCCGCTGGTAATCCTCTTCATCTGCCTTCTCCACGAACTCCCTGGCCAGCGCCGCTTCAAGGATACGCCGCACGGCGAAGATTTCAAGCGCTTCACGCTGGCTCAACGTGGACACGCAGGCACCCCTCTCGGGGACGATCTCTATCAGTTCGTCTTTTGACAGCATCAGCAGCGCCGCACGTATCTTCGTGCGACTGACGGAATAAAGGCGGGCAAGCGCCTCTTCCTTAAGCTTTGCTCCTGGCGGGAGGCGTCGCTCCGCGATCGCAGCAGCGATATCGGCGGCAATTTCCTGCGAAGACTTCAGGAGGGGCGAAGCAACGGCATCTGACATGGATTGGCAACTTTTTTCTTGAAACGCAACGAGTCGATCGTTTACCGGCATGAAACACTTCGGTCAGGAAACGGAACCGATGAAGTTGGCAAGTTCCGGGGTCGACGGTGCACTGAATATCATTCTTGGATCGCCCTGCTCGTGAATCCTTCCCTGATGCATGAATACCAGTTGACTGCCTACCTCCCGTGCAAACCGCATTTCATGGGTGACCATGATCAGGGTCATTCCATCCTCGGCCAGCTTGCGCACGACTGCCAGCACTTCATTGACCAGTTCGGGATCCAGCGCAGAGGTAATCTCGTCGCACAGTAGCACCTTCGGGGACATGGCCAGCGCCCTGGCTATGGCAACACGCTGCTGCTGTCCGCCGGATAACTGGTCAGGATAGGAATCGAACCGGTCAGCCAGACCGACCTTGGCCAGCATCTCGCGGGCAATCGCTTCCGCATGCCGCTTGTCGGTTTTTTTAACCACGGCAGGCGACAGCATGACATTTTGCCCGGCTGTCAGGTGCGGATAGAGATTGAACTGCTGGAAGACCATTCCGACTTTCAGCCGCAGCTGCCGCAAGTCGGTGCGGCCAGTCGTGATTCGCTCGCCGTCAACATCAATACTTCCCGCATCAAAGCTCTCGAGTCCGTTGATGGTGCGCAGCAGGGTACTCTTGCCGGAACCGCTGCGCCCGATGATTGCGGTGACTTCACCTTCCTTGACGGCGAGATCAATGCCCTTGAGAACATGGACGTCACCGAAGCGCTTGTGCAAACCGCTGACATTAACGAGTGACATTCATTTTCCTTTCCAGACGACGGGCATACAGCGAGAGAGGGAAGCACAGGGAAAAATACATCAGTGCCACGAGGCCAAATACGGTAAATGGAGCGAATGTCGCGTTGGTGATCATCGAACCCGCCTTCGTCAGTTCGACGAATCCGATAATCGATGTGACTGCGGTTCCCTTGATGACCTGTACCGAAAAACCCACGGTAGGAGCGATCGCGATGCGGAACGCCTGTGGAAGGATCACATGCCGCATCTGCTCGAAGTAGTTCATTGCAAGGCTTGCCGAAGCTTCCCACTGGCCGCGCGGAATGGCTTCGACGCAGCCGCGCCAGATCTCGGCCAGATAAGCGCTGGTAAACAGCGTCAGGGCCAGGCCGGCAGCTACCCATGGTGATACGTCGATGCCGAACAGAGCGATGCCGAAGAACAGGAGGAACAGCTGCATTAGCAGCGGTGTGCCTTGGAAAACCTCGATATAGGCATGCGCAAAAATACGCAGCAGTTGTGTCTTCGACGTGCGCATGAACAGCAATGCAAGTCCGGCCACGCCGCCGCAGACGAATGCAATCACCGACATGGCGACCGTCCATCGTGCTGCCAGCAGCAGGTTGCGCACAATATCCCAAGTGCTGAAGTCACTCATGGTGCCCTCCTGACCAGAACACGGCGGCCGAAAGACGCCAGAAGCTGACGCAGAGACAAGGCCATCAGCAGATACAGCCCGGTACAGATGAAATAGACCTCGAACGCGCGGAAATTGCGCGACTGGATGAAGTTGGCGCCGAACGTAAGCTCTTCTGCAGAAATCTGCGAGCAAACCGCCGAACCCAGCATCACGATCACGATCTGGCTCGACAGCGCCGGCCAGATCTTGATGAGAGCTTGGCGCAGCACCACATGACAGAAAATCTGATAGCGTGACATTGCCAACGCGAGTGCAGCTTCAATCTGTCCTTTGGGGATGGCTTCTATGCCAGCGCGGATGATTTCCGTGCTGTAGGCACCGAGATTGATCACCATCGCCAGCGTAGCTGCCTCCCATTCGGTGAGCTGCACACCGATCGCAGGCAGACCGAAAAACACAAAGAACAGCTGAACGATGAAAGGTGTGTTGCGAATCAGTTCCACATAGCCCGCATAGATTTGCCGCAGTCCAGGCATGTTCCAGGCACGGGCCACGGCGCCCAGAATGCCGACGCCGATGCCGAACAGCGTGCCTGCAGCGGTGAGGCGGATAGTACCAAGCACGCCGTTGACCAGGTATTCCCGGTATTCCCAGACGCTGGTGAAGTCGAATGTATAGTCCATGGCATGGCCTTGCAAAGCAGCCGGCGGCAGCTTGGACCGCCGGCGCGCTTTTGGTTGTTCGTTTTAGCTGCTTACAGATCTGCGGGAAGCGGTGCCTTGAGCCATTTGTCGGCTATTCGATTGAGACTGCCATCCTTCTTTGCCTGGGCGATGATGAAATTGACCCGCTCCAGCAGCCTTGTTTCGTTTTTGTTGACCCCGATATGGCAAGGCGAATTCTTGATCAGGAACTTCACTTCCGGTTTCTTGTTCGGCTGTTTTTCCGCAATGCTGGCGGCGACAATGTTTCCGGTGGCGACCAGAGGAACCTGCCCGGCCAGGAAGGCGGAAATTGTCGTATTGTTGTCTTCGAAGCGCTTGATAGTGACGCCCGCAGGTGCAATCTTGGTCAATTCAAGATCTTCAATCGCGCCGCGTGTCACGCCGACTGTTTTGCCGGCTAGGTCTTCGACCTTGCCGACCTTTTGACTGGACAGGCCGAACACTCCATTGAAGAAAGGCGCATAGGCATCGCTGAAATCAATGACCTTTTCACGCTCTGCGTTTTTACCAAGGCTGGAGATGACAAGGTCTACCTTCTTTGTGCTGAGATACGGAATGCGGTTTGCACTGGTAACCGGTACGATCTCGACCACCACGCCCAGTTGATTTGCTATCAGTTTGGCCATATCGATATCATAGCCAACCGGTTTGAGATCGACGCCGACAGAACCAAACGGCGGGAAGTCCTGCGGCACGGCGACACGAAGTGTCTTATTCTTGAGAACGTCGTCCAGTGCGTCGGCATGCACAAAGCCTGAGGCCAGTGCGGTAAGACCAAGGATCATGGCGGACAGGACGGTGCGGCGATTCATTGACTACTCCTTCGATAGCGTTTCGGAATTTTTCATCCCGCGTATCGGGATGTTGAGCACTATCAAGCATCTTCCGTGCCTGCGTACAATGCTTGTCAACGAATTTTGTATACCGAACACGCCTCATTTAAGTGCTTCGGAAGACGAAACGCACCTCGGTTGTGCGCTTTGTGCATCGATATGTGCCGTGTACCCTGGCAGCAACTCCAGAGCCAGGTTGCCGACGATATTTGGCACCACGGCCAAAGGACGGCGGATTCCAGAAGACTTGGTCCGTCGAGGCAGGCACGCTCACGCATGAAAGACTGAATGATGACTAAAGCCCGAACACTGATGAAAACGGAACACCGCTGATGTGCATTTACTTGCGGCCGGTCCTATTAGGCTGAAGCCAGAAATGGATGCCACATACTGTCCAAGGTGTTCCATGGTGAATAATGTAGAGCCCGACTTCATGCGCGACGTGGTGACTCAATATGCGAATGTTGCACTCCTCCTCCGAAAGACAGCTCTCCTTACTGGAGACCCGCTGCATGAGTCATAGTCACATCCCATGGCGTGGGTGTTGGAAAGATCTCACGCAGGAAGTCCATGAAGGCCATGACGTTTGGATTGGCGCGTCGGCTTTCCGGCCATAGTGCTGTGATTGCATAAGGCTCGGTCGCCCACTGAGGCAATACCGGTATCAGCTCGCCTCGTCTCACATGGCATGCCGCAGCATATGTTGGACTGATTCCAATCCCGCCGCCAGCCACCAGCACCGCGAGCACGCCGTCGCTGGCGTCGACCACGATACCCGCAGTCGGGGTGAATTCCATTATCCGTTCTGCGACCTGAAACGGCCAGCGCAGTGATAGTCCGGAATTCTGATAGCGGAAATTCACACACTCATGCCTGCTTAGCTCCTCTATCGATTGTGGTACGCCCTTCCTTTCGAGATAACCAGGGGAAGCAAAGGCGCACAAGCGATGCGGCGCCAGCCGACGCGATAAAAGTCGGGAGTCGGCAAGGTCCCCTACCCGCAACGCCACATCGATTCCTTCCGCAATCAGATCGGTGTGGCGATCCCCCAATCGCAAGTCGACTGCCAGCTTTGGATAACGCTCACGAAACTTGGGCAAGGCAGGTGCAAGGATGTGTACCCCAACAGGAAGCGGTGCCGTGACCTTCAACATACCTGCCGGTTCGGCGCGCGCACTGGCAGCGGCCTGCTCGATGTGTTCGACCTCTTGCAACAAACGCAAGGTGCGGTCGTGCAAATCGCGCCCTTCCGGCGTCAATGTCAGCGACCGTGTCGTCCGGGTGAAAAGACGCAAGCCCAAGCGCTCCTCCAGCCGCTGGACGCTTTTGCTGACGGCCGAAGGCGATATGCCCAGGGAGCGCGCCGCAGCGGTATAGCTGCCGAGCGAAGCCGTACGGGCAAATGCGATGAGGCCAGTTAGCCTTTCAATTCCTATTTGTTCCAACATGGCACAAGTAAATCAATTTATGGCCTAATTGTCAACTTCGCGGTGAAAGACGATGATGCTTCTACCGGCACCGCTGGGGTGTCTTTAATCAGGAATCCACCATGAATACCGCTATTGCCCCTATCCCCTTTATTAATCAGCAAACCGACTCACTGCGCAATCGCTTTGTCGTCGTCTTCGGCGGCACCTCTGGCATCGGTTTGGCAGCCGCAGTCCAAGCCAAGGCCGCCGGTGCCAAAGTCATCGTGATCGGCAACGATCCTGAACGGGCACGCCAGGCTGCCAGTGCCCATGGATTCGAGGGATGGCGTGCTGCAGACGTCACCAAAGGTGAAACGATCTATGACGTCTTAGCTGATATTCCGCATGTCGACCACCTCGTCCTGCTTGCGGGGACATTCGTCGCCGCCAAGGTGCTCGACGGCGATATCGATTACCTGCGCCGAGCGTTCGATGAGCGGATGTGGGCTTCGGTCCATGCAATCCGCGCCTTGGGCGACCGGCTCGCCAAAGACGGATCGATCACTTTCATTTCCGGTTCGCTGGCCGACCGTCCGAACGCACAGGGCACTGCCGTACTAGCAGCTGCGTCGGCCGCCATGGAAGCGTTGGCACGCGGTCTCGCATTGGAACTGGCCCCGATCCGTGTCAACACCCTGTCCCCTGGACAGATCGAGACGCCGCTGCTCCACAAAGTACTGGGTGATGCCCGTGAAACCATCACGGCTGCCATGCGCCGTGCCGCGCCCTTGCAGCGTCTGGGCACAGCCGACGAGGCGGGAGCTGCAGTGGTCTTCCTGATGGCGAACGGTTGGATGAATGGCACGACCCTCCACGTCGACGGCGGCGTGCGCCTGGTCTGAAAACAGGCTGCGCATTCCAATCGATCTACGGACACAACCTATCTTCATTCCATTACCAATAGGAACCTATCATGCCTACTCTCTTCGACCCAATGCAGCTCGGCTCACTGAACCTGCCCAACCGCGTCCTGATGGCGCCAATGACGCGCGCGCGAGGAACGCGTGGACACGTACCAACGCCAATGATGGCTGCATACTATGCACAACGTGCCAGCGCCGGCGTCATTTTCAGTGAAGCGATCGGTATTACCCAGCAAGGGCTAGGTTGGCCATACGCCACTGGGATCTGGTCCGCCGAGCAGGTCGTGGGCTGGCGCAAGGTCACGGATGCAGTTCACGCAGCGAATGGCCGTATCATTGCACAGCTATGGCACATGGGCCGTGTTGTTCATCCCAGTTTCCTCGGTGGTGCGCAAGCCGTCTCGGCATCGGCCACATCAGCTCCCGGTCAGGCCTATACCTATAATGGCAGACAGGACTATCCAGCGGCTCGTGAACTGAAGGAAAGCGAAATCCCGCTGCTGCTTGCTGATTACCAGACTGCTACGCGCAATGCTTTGGCGGCCGGCTTCGATGGCGTACAGATTCATGCGGCGAACGGCTACCTGATCGATCAGTTCCTGCGGGACAGCAGCAATTTCCGTAAGGATGCGTATGGTGGCTCCATCGAGAACCGGACCCGGCTGCTTCGTGAGGTCACCCAGTCGGTGGTAGACGTCGCCGGCGCCGGCAGGACGGGAGTTCGGTTGACTCCCAACACACTGGACCAGGGCGTCATCGACAGTAACCCGGAACCGCTATTAACAGCTGCAGCCGAAGCATTGTCCGGGATCGGCATCGCCTATCTGGAGCTGCGTGAACCGCCTCAGGATGGGAATTTCGGCAAGTCCGAACGACCGTCAATTGCACCGTTGATCCGCCGTGCTTTCGATGGAGCGCTAATTCTAAATTCGGATTACAGCCGCGCCCGCGCTGAAACTGAACTAAACGAAGGCAATGCAGATGCCATTTCGTTTGGCCGGCCATTCATCGCCAACCCGGACTTACCAAGACGCTTTGCTGAGGAGATTGCGCTAACGCAGGATGACCGCGAAACCTGGTTCACTCAGGGTCCTGATGGATATATCAACTATGCCGAGGCGGCGCACTGACGTCCTCTCGAATTGGCACGGTTTGGAGACGGAGGCTTTGACCTGATATGGAAATTTGTAGCCACTGCTCTCGTTAGTCTTCCAGTTCATGAGCGGCCCGGGATTTTGTAGCCATGGCCAGAGTTAGTCGCCAGCTCTATTTTCAGCTGCCGATTTGGTCTTCAGCCTCTGCTGACGGGCGAATTCGGCTGGTGTGACTTCTCCAAGCGCCCGGTGAGGACGACTCTCATTGTATTCCTGTTGCCATGCCAGGATCTGCATCCTGGCATCCTTAAGGGATTCAAACCAGTGTGCATTCAAGCACTCATCTCGAAACGTCCCATTGAAGGACTCGATGAACGCATTGTCAGTCGGCTAGCCCGGCCGGCTAAACTCAATGCTAACCTTGTTGTGGTATGCCCATAGGTCGAGAATCTGGCTTGTGAATTCACTGCCGTTGTCGCAAAAAAGAGTGCCAGGCACCCGCCCAGCCTGGCGCAGCCGGTTGAGTACCGCTACCACGTCGGTGCCTGATAAGCGCTGACCGACTTCGATTGCCAAACTCTCGCGGGTAAAAACATCGACACTAGTCAGGCAGCGAAAGCGGTTTCCATTGGCAAGCTGGTCGGCGACAAAGTCCAGACTCCTTGCCTGATCCGGTCGTGATGCTGGCTTGCGCTGTGGTCTGGTGACCTGAACTTTCGAACGACGTCCTGGTCGATATCGCAGTGACCGGCCTTCTTCCCGATATATCCGGTACATCACGCCTATACTATGCGGGAAGCCTTCCCGCTTGAGCAGTACGCTAATCTTGCAGTAGCCGTATCGCATTCGTGTCGTTGCCAGCTCCTTCATTCGCAGTCGTAGTGCTGTTTGTGGGTTAAGGCAGCTCCTGTAGCTGTAGACGCGACGTGCCATACCGATCAAGCGGCAGGCACGCCGCTCTGAAGTCGTGTAGCGGTTCTTCAAGTAATCCACGATGGCTCGCCGGGGAGCTGCCTTCACCACTTTTTTTGATGACGTCCGCCAGCATTGCCTTGTCCAGGCTCAGTTCAGCGACGATCTTCTTCAAGCGTTCATTCTCTTCCTGAAGTTGCTTCAGTTGGCGGGCTTGATCACTGTCGAGACCGCTATATTGCTTCTTCCATCGATAAAAGGTCTGCTCAGTGATACCGATGCGACGGATCAAGTCGGCTACCGGCATGCCAGCTTCAGCTTCCTTAAGGACTGCGACAATTTGTTCCACCGCGAATCGTTTCTTTTTCATGCAAAACCCCTTTCCATAAAGGCAAGTTTCGCTGAAAACCAACTTTGGCGCTGGCTACATTTTTGCAGAGCCGATCACCGGCGCTGGTCCCGCTTGCGTTGGTCCTTGACCGAGCTGCGGTAATGCTCGAGCGATTGCTGTGCATGTTTGTGTTCCTCATGATCCATTCAGCGCACAATCGGCCGGCGCCGCGCCTTATTTGGACAAGGACGCCGCCACCGCGGCGAAGGCTCGATCCGTCAAAGGAATATTGCCGAGATTGCTGGCCACCGGATGCGAAGAGAATTTGGCGATGACAATTTCAGCAGCAGGATCGATGTAGACGCGCTGTCCATGGATACCCCGCGCGTCAAAGACGCCATGGTCATTGTGCGAAACCCACCACATGCTGCGGTAGGAGTATCCCTTGCCGTAGCCGGGAACGTCCGGATAGCCTGCCTTCTCGAAATTCGCCTGGTCTCCGCCCTTGCGGATATCCTCGACCACGGCCTTGGGCACGATCTGCTGCCCGTTATATTTGCCGCCGAGGCGCATCATTTCGCCGAAGCGCGCCATGTCGCGCAGGGTCAGGCTCATGCCGCCGCCGCCGGATTCGACGCCTATCGAATCCACCTGGAAGTAGGCATCGCTTTCCGTTCCGAGCCGGCGCCAGATTTTTTCGGACATCAGCTCCGAAACAGGCTTTCCGGCGACGCGCCGCACCACCCATGCCAGCATTTCGGCATTGGACGTCTTGTAGGCGAAAGCCTCGCCGTGCTGCCCTTCCTTTTTCAGCGTGCCAAGAAAATCGTAGAAATTTTTCGGGCCGTTGTAGGCCGCCGGCAAGGGCGCCATGCCGCCTGCGCGGGCATAGTCCCACACTTCGGCTTTTTGATCCGCATAGTTTTCGGAATAGCGCACCCCGACGGTCATGTCCATGAGCTGGCGGACCGTGGCGTCGCCATATGCGGACTCTTTCACCTCGGGGACATACTTGCTCACCAGGGCCTGCGGATCGAGCTTGCCTTCTTCCACCAGCATGGCCGCCATCAGACCGATGAAGGATTTGGTCACCGAGAACGCGGAATGCGGCAACTGCGGGGCTGCCGCGCCGAAGTACTTTTCATAGACCACGCGTCCCTTGTGGATCACGATCACGCCGTCGGTATAGGTCCGCTGGAGCATGTCGGCCCAGGTGGCTTGGGTGCCTTTGTCGTCCGTGAAAGCCAGGCCATCCAGGTCAACCGAAGCCTGCGGCATGATTGAAGGAGCGCCGTTGCCATGCCAGACGGCCATCGTCGGCCGCAGTTCGCGGATGTGGGAGAACGTCCAGCGGAGTTGCGGGAAGCGGTAGAAAGACCCGTCTTCAAAGCGGATGATCTTGTCCGGTGCCGGCGGCGATCCCTGCATCCAGCCGAGCGCGACGGGATCGGTAGCCGCGGGATTGGGCAACGCCGGCGCCTGGGCGTAGGCACCGGCCGCAAGCGAGACGATGGCAAGAGCTGGCAGGACTTTCTTCATGTTGGTCTCCATGGTCATATTGTGGATGCGCCCATTGCACTACAATGCACTGCATAATTCAAATGCATTATTTTCAGCGGTTTGATGCATGACGCGCATCACGATCGTTGGTGGAGTTCGAATGGAAACCAGTCTGCGCCAATTACAGCATCTCGTTGCCCTTGCCGAAGAACTCTCTTTTGCCCGCGCTGCAGAGCGCGTACACCTGAGCCAGCCCGCCCTGACCCGCAGCATTCAGGCACTGGAGCGCGATCTTGGACTGCCGCTGCTCGATCGCGCCGCACGGCGCGTTACCCTGACGGCAGCCGGCAAGCAGGTACTGGAGCGTTCGCGGCGGGTCTTGTTCGAAGCGCGCTGCCTTAAGCGCGATGTGGATATGATCAAGAGCCACGAACTCGGCGAAGTGCGGTTCGGGGTCGGTCCGCATTCCGCAGCGATCTTCCTGGCCGGCGTACTGGTGTCACTGCGCGAGAACCATCCCCGGCTGCATCTTGTGCCGGAGGTCAACAGCTGGGACGTGCTGCATGAGAAGCTGCAAAGGGAAACGATCGACTTCTATGTGACCGACCTCAAGTCGATTCCTCAGGATGACGCGATCGAGGCAAGGAAGCTTCCCTTGCTGAGCGCCGGATGGTACGTCAGACGGGGGCATCCGCTGCTGAAGAAGCGCAAGATGTCGATGGAAGATCTGCGCCCTTTCTCCTTCGCATTCGTACCGCTGCCGGAGCGCCTTGCGCGGAAGGTGCACAAGGCCCTGGAGCTGCCGCAGGATCTCGATCTCCATCGCCTGGTCGAATGCAACAATTTCTTCGTGCTCAAGGATATGGCTGCGTCAAGCGATGTGGTGCTGTATGCAGCAGACGCTGCGGTGTGCGGCGAAGTTCGCGACGGCAAGCTGGCCAAGTTAATGAACCCGCCCTACCCTGCGCCCGATCTTGACCTGGCTGTTGTTTACCTGCGCCGGCGCACCTTGTCGCCAGACGCTCAGGTTGCGATGCAGTCCATTTTTCTCGCCATGGAAAAATTAAGACCGGCTGACAGATGATGATGCCGGATTAATACCAATCCCAAGATAAACCGTGCCAGATGAGAACGATGGATTTGTTCGTCTGGCAAGGCCGAGGTTGCAGACCAGGACGCGGCCAGGCGGAAAAAGACGCGATCTCATGGCATGTGATGCCTTGGAATAGGCATAAGGTGCAGGCTCGTCAGCCGGCGCTCTCCAGGCCGGCATCGGGCGCAGGCTTTCTGGTCCCGCCGGGAGTCAGGTGCTGTACCGCCGAAACCGCCGGTGGCGGCGCGTCGCGGGACAGCAGTACCGTGGCACGAGGGTCGGCAATGACGACATTGATCTGGCGGAAGCGTTCGAGTATGCGGCGGTTAAGTTCACGCTGCACGCCCCAGCGCCCCTTGTCGGTACAGCGCATCTGGCCGGCCAGTGTCACCGAGGAGCCGTCAACCGCATCCACGCCCCAGATCTCCAGATCGCCGATGATATTGGCTGCAAAGTTTGGATCCGAGCGCAGGTTTTGGCCGATCTCCCTGAGTTCGCTTGTGACGGTGTCGATATCGGTGCCGTACGCCACGCTGACTCGCATGACCGCATTGCCCAGGCCGCGATTGGTGTTGTTCACCGTGGATACCGAGCTGAACGGGACGATATGGAGAGATCCGTCGCCGGCCCGCAGCCGGACAGTCCGTATCGACAGGTCTTCCACGACGCCGGAAACGCCCGCTACCGTGACCCAGTCGCCGACCTGCATGGCATTTTCCATGAGCAGGAAAATCCCGGTGATGAAGTCCTGAACGAGTTTCTGGGACCCGAACCCGAGAGCGACGCCGACGATGCTTGCGCTGGCCAGGAGCGGCGTGGTGTTGATGCCGATCTCGTTGAGTGCCGTCAGGCCGACGATCAGAATGAGGACGATGAACAGGCAGGACCGGAGTATCGGCAGAAGCGTGCGCAGCCGCGCCGCCCGTACGGTCTCGCCCTGCTCCTTCCAGATTTTCAGCCGGCGCTCAACCGTGCTGTTGGCGACCTCCCAGACCGCGATGCCGACAATGACGGCGACTGCAATCGTCAGGACTGCCGAAAACAGCCTGCGGCCGATCGGCCTTTCCATCAGCCAGCCGGTCACATCGATTCCCCATGCCTGCAGCAGCGCAACGACGGTGCATAGGCTGATGAAAATGACGACGACGCGCTGAACGAGAGGAAAGTAGCGGTCGGCGCCTTCGGCGGCTCCGCTCGGTGAACGGCCGGCAGCCACGTTCCCGTGGAACAATCGGCCAAGCAGGCCGAGGATGAGAATCGCAAGCATCCTCGCGGCAAGGGTAATGCCGACGGTGACGCCGATGAAATGCAGCAGGCGCGGGAATCCGTCTTCCACGCCGAGCGCCCAGACAACCCAGGTCCCCATCACCAGAATGGTGGCAAATGTGGCCCAGGTTTCGGCCAGCCACTTGCGTGCGGTCGAGAGCGCACTGTCCGGACCGGGAGACCCGGCGATCAGTGCGGCGACATGCGGCCGCAGACGGAAGATCAGGAAGACTGCCTGCAGATGCACGACCAGGGAAACGAATTTGAGCGTGACAAGACGTCCCTCCCCCGCCCCGCCGAGTCCATGCACGATGCCGGCCAAGGCCACGCCGACGGCCGCCGTCACGATCATCCGCCGCAAGCCCTGGTAGAGCGTGTCCGCGATGTCGGCGCGTACTCTCAGTATCGGAATCCCGCATCCTGCGGGCGCCACGACCAGCCGCAGCACGGCCGTCGCCGCTCGCATGCCTACATAGGCGCCGACCAGGATATTGACGATCTGGCGCAAGCCCATATCGCTCCCGCCAAGCCAATGCAGCGCGACTGCCGTGACGAGAAAGAACACGGTAAGCGGCAGCAGATCCAGCAGCAGCACGCCGATGGCGAAGGGCAGCTGGCGCAGCAGGCTCCAGAGCTTGGTTGACGCAAGGCGGGTTGCCGATTCATGCTTGTCGTAGGAAGCGGCTTGTGCCGCAGCATCGGCTTGTCCTGACATCCCTGTCTGCAACGCACCGGGGCTTTGCGTTTCGAACGCCTGGCCGGGGATGGAGGCGGCGGATGATGAGCGGCCTGTGTCGATCGGGATGGACTCGACAAGATCGACGCCGTCCCGCTGGCTTCGTACCAGAGCCAAGCCCTCTGCAGGCGGCTGCATGCCTGCTTCCTTCTGGTCCTGTTTGGCGTCGGCCCCGGCCGCATCCCCGCTCGCCGGCCCGGCTGCCGGCCTGGTGTCAGCTCGGGCCTGAACTTCAGACGTGGCGCTTGTTTCGATGTGCCGGTCCAGTTGCTGGGCGTGATTGATGAATGATGCTCTCGGGCCGGCGAACAATCGCCGAAGGAGCCACTCCATGCCCAGGCCGACGGCAAAGATGGAGGCCAGAATGAGCAATCCCTTGAGCAGCAAGGTCTGATCCGCAGAATCCGCCAGCCGGGCGCCGACGCCGTCGAGGATGGCGGGCAGTCCCGACAGCACGCGGGCGAGCTGCCGGACCTGTATTTCGAAGCTGTCATTCCAGCGGTCGACCTGGGCCAGGATTTGCGCGATCAGCCCGTTCTCTTCCAGCGGAATGGGCCCGGAGTCAACCGGCTTTTCCTGAGCAGCGTCCTCGGCCGGCGCCGCGGCTGCCGGCGCCGAGGCAGCCGCAAGGATGATGGGCCGATCCCCATGACTTGATGAAACCGATGCTTCCGCCGGCAGGCCATGGCCGGCCCGCGTGTTTGGATCAGCGGCAGCTGCGGCTCCGCCGATTACGGCCAGCATGGCCGCAAAAACGAGGTGAATGAATGCTTTGGGCATCATGCGATTGGTTGGGGATAAGGGGTCAATACGGCGGAAAAATTCCGCCGACCGGCATAGTCCGGATATCAACACGAACGACTCCAGGAGCCGTTGAATACTTGGGCACGGCGCGAGCCCGGCACTGCGGTGATCTGCCTGCCTTCCGTATCACGCCGCGCCCGCTACCGTTTTCAAAGAGGCTCCAGGAGCACCGTTTGCGGGCTGCTGTCCATTGTCGCCGTCAAACATGAAACGGCGCTTCCAGGTCGAGCGCCACGACGGTGATCTGTCAAGAGATGGCAAAGCCGACGGGACGTACGGTTACACGGACGCTCTGCAGAGTGCCTGGCACCATGCAGGATCGTACCGAGATCGAATCCGGTATGTGTGACGGCATGACGCCATGGGCATACCGTAGCAGAT
>Ga0194137_10001235_pt1 | contig 15724 bp, 15 predicted proteins | sample TARM_MetaG_T3_14_FD_134025 | JGI IMG/M metagenome (GOLD analysis project Ga0194137, IMG submission 134025) | Freshwater microbial communities from Pennsylvania, USA, analyzing microbe dynamics in response to fracking - TARM_MetaG_T3_14 (version 2) | ecosystem: Environmental > Aquatic >... | reverse complement strand
TTAAGAAAACGTTTTCACAGAACTATCAAATAACTCGACAACGAATTGACAAAACCGCATTGTTCTTTTAATTGTGGCACTATATAATCAAAGTGTAGGATTTAATAATCAAGAGAGGAATTAACATAATGCAGAAATCCAAAGTTTATTTTGGAAGCACCCCGTTGAACCTGGATCAAGGAACAACCCATTTAGACACAGTTGAGATCAATCAGGAAACCTTCTTCAAGATCGAAAATGTTAATCAGATGAATCCATTCTTCATGACCATTGTCAGCGATGTCGATCATTGGATGTTCATCTCAAGTACAGGTGGATTAACATGTGGACGTGTCAACGCAGAGAACGCTTTATTCCCATATTATACTGATGATAAAATTCATGACAGTGCAGAAACTACCGGATCTAATTCCATCATTCTCGTCTCTAAAGACGAACAAAGTTTTTTATGGAAACCGTTTTCGTTACATCACCACAACGTCTATTCCATCACTCGTAATCTGTACAAAAACACCTTAGGGAATAAAGTCATGTTTGAGGAAATCAATCATGATTTAAAGGTGGCTTTTAGATACACCTATAAAAACAGTGCAAAATATGGGTTCATTAAAGAATCAGAAATCATTAACTTATCTGATAAAACAGTATCTGTGGATGTATGTGATGGGTTACGTAATATTCTTCCTTATGGAGTAACCACTCAACTTCAAACAACATTAAGCACACTGCTTGATGGATACAAACGGTGTGAACTCATTGAAGAGGTTGGACTAGGAATCTATAATCTAAGTTCCATTCTTACCGATAAAGCTGAACCTAGTGAATCCTTAAAATGCACCACTGTCTTCTCATTGGGTTTATCATCCCCAACTTATCTACTTTCTGAACAACAACTTCATGCTTTCTCAATTGGGGATGGTGTGGTCACTGAACATGATGTGAAGGGCAGACGAGGTTCATATTATGTGTGTGACACATTGAAACTTAAACCTTCACAAACGCATTCCTGGATGATGGTAGCGGAACTGAATCAAAATGCGGTGGATGTGCAATCACTGATTCATGATTTATCTACCCAACCAGATGTATTAAAATCAAACATCCTTGAAAACATTAAACAAGGCAATGTGAATTTAACCAAACTGGTGTATGAAGCCGATGGTCTTCAGTGCACGGCCAATGCGAAAACCAGTTTCCGTCATTTCTCAAACACACTTTTTAATATCATGCGTGGTGGAGTGTATGCGGATGGATATCAAGTGGAAAGCGACGACTTCATTTCCTTTGTTAAGGTGTGGAATAAACCTATCTATGCACAGTTTAAAGAAGTCTTATCTTCACTTCCTGCTCAACTTACGTATCAAGATTTAGTGTCAAAAGCATCTGAGTTAGGAAACAAAGATTTAGAGCGTTTAGTGCTTGAGTATTTACCACTGACATTCAGCCGTCGTCATGGAGATCCAAGTCGTCCTTGGAATCGTTTCAGTATTGAAATCGCAAAAGAAGATGGTAGTAAGAAACTGAACTTTGAAGGTAACTGGCGTGATATCTTCCAAAACTGGGAAGCATTATCCATGTCTTACCCTGAGTTCATTGAAAGCATCATTGCGAAGTTTGTGAATGCTTCGACGGTGGATGGATACAATCCTTATCGTATTACTAAGAATGGATTAGACTGGGAAGAACTCAATCCTGATGAGCCTTGGTCCAACATTGGTTACTGGGGAGATCATCAAATCATTTATTTACTCAAACTCATGGAACTTTCCAAAGCATACCATCCTAAGAAGCTCTTGGATTTCTTACACAAAGATGTCTTTGTGTATGCGGATGTTCCATATCGCATTAAAGGATTCGCTGATTTAATGGCTGATCCACATAACAGTATTCTTTATGATTATGCCTTAGATAAAAAAGTGCATGAACGTGTGAAAACCATTGGATCTGATGGAAAACTGGTCATGAACAAGGATGAGCGTTACAACGTTAACCTTATTGAGAAGCTGCTTGTGATGGTGTGTGCAAAACTCTCCAACTATGTTCCTGAAGGTGGCATTTGGATGAACACGCAACGTCCAGAATGGAACGATGCGAACAATGCCTTAGTTGGCTATGGATTATCCATGGTGACCTTGTATTACATTCATCGCTTCCAAGTCTTCATGACATCCCTGTTAGAAGACATGGATCTTGAAACGTATGAGGTTTCCAGTGAAGTGGCACAGATGTTAAATGATCTCACCACCATCTTCAAACAACACCAATCCTTAGTGGGACAAACCATTAGCGATGAACAACGCTTTGAGATGGTGAAAGCCTTAGGAGAAGTAGGGGAAACCTACCGCAACCAAGTGTATACTCAAGGATTCAGTGGTCAGAAAGTCAGTGTCAGTAAAGCAGCCATTGAAGCATTCACACAAATCACCTTACTCCACCTTAAAGATTCCATTCATAAAAACAAACGCCATGACAATCTCTATCACTCCTACAACCTCATTAAGTTTAATGGATCACGTTGTGAAGTGTCTCACTTGTATGAGATGTTAGAAGGACAAGTTTCTGTCTTAAGTTCTAAAGCTTTAAGTGGTCAAGAAAGCTTGGATGTGCTTGATGCACTGAAACACAGTGCTATCTATCGTGAAGATCAAGATAGCTATATGTTGTATCCAAATCGTGCCTTACCTCGCTTCTTAGATAAAAACATCATCCCAGAGGATGTGGTCATGACCTCATCCATTCTTAAGGAAGAACTCGCAAAAGCAAGCACACAATTCATTCTTAAAGATGTGAATGGACACTATCATTTCAATGGATCTTTCCGTAATGGCAATGACATTGCGAAAGCATTACAAACTTCAACCTCCTATCAAGAAGAAGATATTCTGGTCGTTAAAGAAATCTTCTCCACCTTGTTCAATCACCACGCCTTTACAGGCCGTTCAGGAACCTTCTATAAATACGAAGGATTAGGATCCATTTATTGGCACATGGTGTCTAAACTGGTCCTAGCCACTCAAGAAACGTATTATGATGTGTTATGTCATGGACGTTTTGATACAACTCAGGCCTTACACCAAGCTTACAAAGCCACCCAAGCAGGTCTTGGCATTGATAAGTCACCAGAAGTGTATGGTGCTTTCCCTACAGATGCTTATTCCCATACCCCTTCATTCTCTGGGGTTCAACAACCAGGCCTAACAGGACAAGTGAAAGAAGACTTTATTTCACGTCTTGGAGAACTGGGTGTGAAGGTCCATGGTGGTCTTGTGTCATTTAATCCACTTCTGCTAGAAAGAAGTGAATTCCTACAAACCAAGACCACTTGGAAGCTTCCTAACGCTAAACAAGAAGTTGAACTTGAGTTAGAACCTGATTCATTAGGTTTCACCTTCTGTACAGTCCCCATCATTTATTCCTTGGCTGAACAACCACACATCACGGTGGTCTATCATGATCAAACTGTAAGTGATTATCCATTAACACACACTCTTGATGAAGCCACAAGTCAAAGCTTATTTAAACGTGATGGACGCATTGAGAAGATTCTTGTCAGTGTGGATAAGCATAATCTAAGATAAACAAAAGCACATACGAATCAAATCTAACGGGTTCCGTTTTGAAGTGCAAAACATAAGAATCACAAGAGCAATCACAAGAAAACAGCACCAGTTTGTGCTGTTTTTTTTATGATGGACATTCCGATGATTTATCTGCAAGCTATCTTGTATGACCCGAATAAAGAAAGAACAAAAGAACAGAGGTTCTACATGATTTATTCATGAATAAATAGATGTAAACTGGTTGCTCTAATAATATAGTCTTGCTAAGAATTATATAGGGCTGTCTTTATTTGCTTTTTGTGTATATGTGTATCAACTATTGAGTGAGATTTATCGCTTCTTAATTACAAAATATTGATTAAAGTTCACTATTTTAGATTTTTTTGTTAGAATGATTGCATATGATATATATACTTTGATTATTATTTAAAGAAAGAGGCAAAACATGAGCACATTTGCGAAGATAGTTTTTAGCGAAAGGATAAGCAATCCTACTACTAACGGTAGAGTCGGTCTAGATATTCACAACCCATTCATTGGTTTGTTTTTACCCTTCATTCCTTCTGCTGCTTCTTTTGGAGTTTCAATTATTGTATATATCGATGAAAAAATTGATAAATTAAACGTTGAGATTATGATAAATCATAAAAAGTCAGGTGAAGCAATATTCAAATCAGAAAATGCAGAAGTCCTTATCCCAATAGTTGGACCTTCAGATACGATGATAAACATTAACCTAAATCTTGATTTAAGAAATGTGTCTGTAAAAGAAGAAGGTGAATATGTTGCTGTTTGCAAGATTAATGGTGAAACCTTTTCTGAGTCATTCTTTGTTTACAAACAAACAGGAAGTGAGTAAATATGGATTTTTCAATAATCAGTTCAACCATCGGTAATAAATTCTGGAGCAGTCCCGATATATTATCAGAAAACAATAATATTGATATTAACTTGACCGCTAAAATATTTAAATCGACCTTGCTTGATAGTGTTATAAGTTCAAACGACTCATATATCAAAACATTAAGCAAGTTGACGAATAGGTATTACTTCTCAGAAATGAAAGAAAATCAAGCAAACACGATAAAAACCTTCAGTTTTGTATTTAATACTGAAGTTGGAAAATTTTTGACGTATAGTTCTGTAAACGAAATTGATGATAAGTTTCGCTCATTAATTCTAGTTGATAAGTTATCCAGATATAAAGAGAATTGGGATGGTTACGGAGCTAAACCGTTTAGCTTAGAGTTCATTGCTTTCTTAAATGAGTTGGTATTGAGTCTTGAAAAGCCTGTCTTAATCTCGCCGGTCGGGTCTCCATCTGTAATATTTAGTTACTCAAAAGCTAATATAAAATTACTTTTTGAAGTTCACGAAACCTATTATCATTATGTGATTAAACAAAAGGATGGAAAAAAGTCCAACATACTCAAATCAGGAGTGAACAAAAGAAATGATATTCAAGAAATCAACAATGTAATAAAGGATTTCTTTAATGAATACTAGGAAATTAGTTGAGGTCGATTTATCCGACAATGTTTATAGAGCTATTATTAATCAGGAGTGGTTTCATAATAATGTAATTTTACGTTCAGCATTTACTCTAAGAAAAAACGAAAGCTACCTTTCTGTTGATAGGTTAGGCGAGAGACATCAAAATGTTATCTTCACTAAATATCTTAAAACTTTTCATCATGTCTATGGTGCTGCTTTCTTGAAAGTTTCTGATTGTATTGATGCAGGAGTGAAAGTATATGAGATAGGGAAAAAGGGTGACAAATATTACTCTGGAATATTTTATCCTGATGAGCCCGATGTAATGATGAGCATAGCAGATGATTTGGCCGAAAGCGCAATGTTTGCTGAGATTAATGTTGGAATAACTGTAATTGTAAAATAATTAATTGGCTACTCGCCACTCTTCATTTCCCCCTAAGCGTTCTCCAATAAAACTAAGACAATTCCCATTGTTTGGTTCAAAGAAATCATTTCAAACATTCTCATGCAGACGACGCATGCGACGCTCCTCACCGTCTATGCCCTCATTGCTTCAATGGTTGAGCTTCCTATCATTGTTCAGCTTACCATGCTTATCAGCTTCTTCCCACTCACTAAATTCTTAAGAAATAATCTATTGGGTTTACAATCCAAAGCCGAGATGACGATGGAATCCACCGCATCCGCCTTCACCAATACAATCACTGTTTATGTCGTGGGGTCCCTCAGTGCCAAGTATGATGGCAGGTCTATCAAAAATGGTAAAATGACGCCAAGCAAGGGCTATAACGAGCCAATCTACCAATACATGAATATCAGTCAGATTCAAGTGAAAGAGAGCTTAAAAGGCTCCATAAGCGCTAAATCAGTCCTCGCCATTCCAACGCATGTCATGATTGTCGCAGGGGGTATGGGTCTTTCCATAGGGTCAGCCGCCACAGGTGGAAGTCCCGATGTTGGCAATGATGTTGTGATGGACAACACCAAAGGAATCATTGAATAATTTGAAGAAGATAGAATTCCAGACGCAGAAATGCCAAGTATGATTGAAGGCGGTGAAATGCATCAAGACGGCTTTAAAGGCTTTGGAAGCGATGATAAGACCTTACTCCTTAATAACTCAGCTCACATCGATATCAACTCATCACCACATAATATGGCGTCCTTCGAAGATGAAGTGATGACATTCAGTCCTGACGCCGAAGTCGTCAAAGACGTTAAGAATCAAGAAATCGTCGGTGTACGCTTACCAGGAGTTACTGAAAAACCATTCATGGTCGCAATCCAGACACCAACAAGATTGAATGAACTCAAACCCCCTACACAGGGGAAAATACCTACAACGCCTTTAAACGGCAGGTGATGGATAAAGCAATTAGAAAAGATGGTTTAAGTGAAAATTAATCAAAAAAACACTATATTTTGAAACTTTGTTCATATTATTGTGTATAATTTAGTTGAGAAATTAGATTATTCTTGAATTAAAAACACAGCTTATAACAACATTAAATCTATCATTAGTGTTGACATATAGTATAAATATGCTATATTTAATATGTAGATGATATCATCTAAAAAAGCGGTGTACCCTACCATTAAGTGGGAGCTAAAAAAGCGGTGTACCCTACCATTAAGTGGGAGCTAAAAAAGCGGTGTACCCTACCACTAAGTGGGAGCTAAAAAAGCGGTGTACCCTACCACTAAGTGGGAGCTAAAAAAGAAGGGACTAGGTTCGATTGAACTTAGTCTTATTTTATAGATGGGGGTTGAAATGAAATGAGATTAGCCTTCTATATCTGCGATAAAGGTTATATTGCGTATTTGACAACATTTGATAATAGAGTTCCTCAAGTAGACAAGGGACCTTTATTGCGTCAGCGCCCACTTATTGGAGTAGTGCTTGAAATAGAGGGTAATAAATTCTATGCTCCAGTATCATCTCCAAAAGCAAAACATTTAAAAATGAAAAACAGTAAAGATTTCATAAAAATAGATAGTGGAACTTATGGAGTTATTAATTTAAATAACATGGTGCCTGTCTTGGACAAATATGTACAAGAAATTGATATTGTAAACTACCCAATAATGTCTAAAGATGATTTAAATTACGTGAACTTACTTTCAAATCAACTCACTTGGTGCAATAGTCACAAACAAGATATTACAGAAAGAGCTAAGGCTTTATATCACACCATAATTAATGGGTTGGGCAATGAAGGTTTAACATCAAGGTGCTGTAATTTTAAGTTGTTAGTTGAGAAGTCAAAGGAATACAACAAATAATCTGCATATATTGCTTTTTGTATGAAACATTCATACATAGTTATAGCAACTTATCCATTAAAAATAGTATTGCATATTATTGATATGACCCCCTAAATCCGGACAAGGACAAAGGGGGTTTTTCTTATGAGTAAGTATAGTTATGAATTTAAGTTGAAGGTAGTCAAAGAATATTATGAGGGAGGTGGAGGAGCCCGATGTAATGATGAGCATAGCAGATGATTTGGCCGAAAGCGCAATGTTTGCTGAGATTAATGTTGGAATAACTGTAATTGTAAAATAATTAATTGGCTTACTCTACCTTCAAGCAGAAAATCGTTACAATCATTTAAGGAAGATAATATAATTAGGATTCATAATAATTGACCTATTTTGCAATCGGTCTTTTTTAGTGGACATTAACCCTATGAAATCATTGAAAAAAATCTGAATCATTTCTTCTTAACTTTATGCACTATTTGATTTAAAAACCAAGTTTCTCAAGAGGTAAACTACTTATCATTTTTTTGACACATCATCATATAGAATGTTTTCAACTTCTTGTAAAACGATATTTTTAATTGTACGAGCATTTTCTCCTTTTTGATTGGTTTTGGCTCGTACTCTTAACCACAAATCTTCAAATTTTAATGCTCCTTCACTTTCGTTTATGTAATTTAATACTTCGTTTTTCGTAATAGAAAAGATTGTATCTGTTGAAAAATCCTCATAATGTACAAATTTGTCTATCCTGTAGAATATTGGCAACCCTAAATGTTTTTTCATTTCATCCATGTTTGAATAATTTGATGTTAAGAATATAATCAAACCTGATACATCAGCTGTATAAGTAGAATCACTAAACTTCGTGTTATCGAACAATGTGTAGAAAACAGAGTAAAAATAATCTGGTAGTTTATCAAACTCATCAAGAAAAACTAAATTGGATTTTCTTTCAAGTAATTCATAACCAATACTTGAACGATTAGGGTCATCTCCAAACAAGAAATACTGAGCTCTCTCGTTCCTGAACATTGATAAATGTTTTTCAAAAACACTATTGTAGAAAAATTCTTTTGCAATCTCTCTAACTGTTTCGGTCTTACCGATACTGCTACTTCCATAAAGCATAAAGACAAAAGGTTTAATTCTCTTAAATTTAGTTAAATACCATAAGCTTTTGCCAATATCACTTATCGCCTTCTCTTGCCCTATAACTTTTGAAGTGATTGCTTTCATTTTTATATTGAACTCGCTGGCTGCTATAGCGAGGTTATGTTGTTGAGAGATGCATTCATATTCTATCTTCTTTAGTTCTTTTTGACTTTCCAAGTATTCTTCAAGACTTCTTGTGGGGTTATGGATGATTATTTCGGCTGTTTCAAAAGTTAAATCTTCAATTACTCCTGCAAGTCTATCATGGGCTGTTTTCACAATACTATGATAATCTGAATTCTTTATTACTAGTAAATCTGTACGCACAAAGGGGTCCTTTTTTTCTTTATTTGGAACCATCAAGAATATGTTATTAAAATACTCATCATGGCTTCTTACCATTTGAGGAAAATCATTCATTTCACTGAGCGTCTTCGATTTAATCAACACTTTTAATTTGCTATCAAAAAATTCTTTTGAACCTTTTAGTATAGTGTATTTTCTGCAATCACTCATCTTTACTCCTATTTCTCATATACTATTGAAGCGTAAACTACATCATATAGTTTCACTTCTTTCATAATTGAGTCAGTAATATGATTTTTTGATTTTGTTAATTCAGAGTCACTTGCTGCTTCGACATAATCTAAATCAGCGAGGGTTAAGTTGTTACCTAAACCATTAAACATTTTCTCCATTTTATTAATGTGTTTCATGAAATCGAAATCATCTTTTGAAAAATCTCCAACCTTTATCGCATACAAAGTCATTTGAGTAGATAACAAATCATTTCTTTTATAATTGCTAACAAATGCTGTGTTGTTAAATCTGACATATTGGCTATCATCAACTTTATATACATCATAACCATCAAAATCATTCATAACATCATTAAAAGCTTTAACATCGACTTCTTCAAACTGACTCTTAAGCATTCTCAGATAATTGCCAGCCACTCTAAAAGATGTTGATGAATTTTCAATATCTGTTAACTGAACATTTTCCATAACTTTTAAACTTGATTTTAATACTTCAAACTCAGAGATTTCGGTTGAAGTAATTGTGGTTTCACTATCTCTCTTTAGAAGAAAATTTGCACCTAATTTTCCAAAAAATAAAAAACCAACTCTTTGAAATAATGGAACATTCAACTTGATTTGGCTACTGCCTTCAATTTCACCAGATACTTGTAAAGATGTCATCATTTCCATATTTGTTTGCTTACTACCACGATATCTCTCCTGCAAAATGTTTCCTATTGTTTCTTTATCAAAATAGATGATTTTACTGATAGACGTTTTAGACATACTTCATCCCCCTTTTTCAATTTAATACATCATTATTATAATCTAAGATTTCTAAATTGTCTGGTTGACATCCCTGAATCGATTAATATATCGTGAAAAATCGCTATCTAAATATCTATCTAACCAAAGTTTTGAAATGTAAATCAAATAAACTACAAAAATAATAACAATAAAATATTACCGACTGATGCAATTCTTAGCTTTATTATTAAGATTTTAAATGACTAGAAACCGGATTTTCTGCCGTTGCATTCAATGCACAGCATCTGGCAATTATCATCACTCGTTTTCCCACCAAGTCTCCAAGGTATGATGTGGTCACCATGCATCAGATGAAAGTCGAAGGTCCTTTGACATTTCGGACAAAGCCCTTTTTGCTTCTCATAAGCTTCTCTTTTCTGTTGGTCATCAAATGCTCTAATGTTTAAATGTTTTTCTTCTCCGGTAAGTACATAATAGTAGATTCCCTTTTTGTTTGTAACATCTTTATCTACCATTAATTTTGCGACATATTGCTCTAAAATAACAGAGTCTATAATCGTTTTCCCAAAATTGTCGTATAAAAACCCCCAATCCACTCCTTTCATTTCTCTCCTATACTTAGGAAATGTGATTTTTACCCAATCAATCACACCTTTAAAGTAGAGCCATAGCTCTGAAGCATTTGGATGATTCTGGTGAATCCCCATATAATGCTGAATGTTTCCTTTGCTTATCCAGTCTATTGCAGTTTCTAAATAGTCTTGTCGAATAGATGACCCAATTAAGTAATCACCTGCAATGGCATAAGCCGGACAACCACTTTTGCTGAAATATCTTTTAGCATCTGTAATAAATGGACCCGAGAATACAGCATTCAACATTTCTTGATTTGTTAGCTTTTCACCTGCAATATTAATTGTTCTAAACCACTCTAACTTCTCACTGTCAGTCCCACTACATAAATAAATCATTAGTTGATAAGATAGGATTTGCTCTTTTTCATCACTTTGTAAATTGTGAAAGAATTTCCCATCAATAGAGAAGTCTCCTTCAATATATTGGCATATAGATATTGTTCTTTGTTGTCCGTCTATTACCTCAAAAGTTTCATCATCTCTTACTGCCCAATACATAACGTTAAGTGGATAATTCTTCTTGATTGTGTGTATAACTGCATCCCTTTGCTTATCTTTATAAATAAACTCTCTTTGGTAAGGTGGTCTTATATCTAACTTACCACCATAGCCAAAAACTCCCTCTTCTTGTTTATCTTGATACCCATTTGACAAATCCTTAACTGTTATTTCTCTCAGTTCAATCTTCATTTACTTTTCTCACCTTTTTATTTCTAATAATTATTCTAGCGTAAGGCACTTCAACCTTTCCATCTATCATCATATATAAATCACCATCAACAGCTCCACGTTTTTGAATCTCTTTTCGATATTTTTTATGTTCCGGCTTATATGGTTGAACACCAAATTCCAAACCCGAGTTCGAAATACCCAATCCTATTATCTCAAACTGCTCTGGATTGTATTTATCAAGAAATGTTATTGGCACACCCATGTATCCATCATAATTAATGGGAATTTCTTTAGTTTTATCGATATTTATTGCATCGAAATTTTCAAATTTAAGATACTCGTCTTGGCTAAATTCTTTATAAAGAATCAAATCCTCATGGCGTTGCGGATAGTCCATATTTGTAAACCACCTCACTCCTTTTACGCGGATATATTTCTTTCCTTGCTCATCCACTCTAAATCCTGCTGCATTAAGAGGGTAATTATCTGGTACTCCAAATTCTCTATCGCCGCTATGAATACTTGCCCCAAGCCACATCTTGTTGTCTTTGATGAGTCGAAAGCATTCTTTATAAGTAATTGCATTCATATTACCTATAATCAAGAAATGCTTTTTGTGTTCTACAAGCAAATCGATAAATTCTCTAAATAAGCTAAAAGGGGGATTGGTACAAATGATATCGGCTTGCTTTAAAAGTTCAATACTTTCTTCACTGCGAAAATCACCATCTCCTTTTAAGTAATTAACAGAAATGTCGTCTAATGTGGGCATAGATTTTCCAGCAGTAGGTCCATCGTAAACCAAAAATACAGCTTGCTCTGCTTCGTTCATGCTAAATAAATCAATTTCTTGATTCTTATATCCCGTTGCTATTAATCTCTTCAGTCCTAATTTTTCAAAATTATACGAGAAATAATGGAAGAAATTACTTACTCTTGGGTCGTCACAATTACAATAAACGACCTTACCTTTAAAGTGATTCTTATAATGTTTTAGTTCCTTCTCAATGTCTGTTAATTGAGTATAAAATTCATCACTTTTCTGTTGCTTTGCTTTTTGTAGATTTCTAAGTGTCATTGTGGACCCCCTTGTTTCTTACTTTGATTTTAGTTTGAATAGTATTAAAAGACAACGATTTTCATTAAATAGTATTATTGTTCGCAGTGGTCATAATCGCTGAAATATCATTTGAAGTACAAAATATCATGAACTGTAAAAGGCTTATCTGCTAATCCCAATCTCATTGCAGGAGTCACTTTCTTTCCTTGATATTTATATGTGTCACAGAAGTTGATATACGTTCTAACTATAGTTAGCATATACTGCGCATATTTAGGATTAAAGTTGGCATAAATATAGCTTTTTCCGTCACCACGACCTCCTTCTAAGGGTCTTTCTAAAATAGATACTCTTCTTCTGATTTGATTGAAATACGTATTTATTGCTCTTAGATTAACATTGTAGAGCAATTTTGCAACTTCGTGAGGAGTTAATCTTGATAAATCTGTTTCACAGTCAACATATCTAAATCCTTCATCAAGAAATGGAGTAGGGTGTTCAATAGGTATTGTCCTTACTTTAATAGGGTGTAATTCATCGCTTGCTGTTTTAACAAATGAATAAATAGGATTCTCAGCAATGTCATCGGCTAGCATCAGTATTGCAGCTTCTCTTGCTGAAATTTTTAAACCAAGTGATTCTTGCCATTCTTTAAGTTCTTGGCTAGCTCTTACATATTCTTTAAATGCTTCATCCGTTTTTAGAGTTTTGTCATGAACACACGTAAATAAATCTACTTTCCCATCTTTTATTTCATCCGAATAAACTCTCAGAATTGCATTTTTTAATGAATCGTCATCATCACATACAAAATTTATTTTATTAGCATTCAACTGCTTCTTTAACAACCACTGCTGTGCATATGCGGTATAGCCACTGTTCACGTGGAATCCATCAACATAAGCTTTTCTAAGCTCCAAGTCTTTACTATCAATTGTGTCTTCGACAAGGCTATCATGGAGTTCATCCTTTTTTCTTTTCCCATAATATGAGTATCTATAGCGGGCATTCTTTTGGGCAAACGAGTATAGCTTATCTTCTTTTAGGTCTTCAATGTCTTGAAGAATATCATCTGAACAAACATTGTAATCAAAAGCTACATCAGTTCTAAATGCATAGCGAGAAAATTCGTCAACTGTTGCGACGACATAAGTCGGAAATAATGGTCTTTCTTGCTCTGAATAATCTATTCCTTTCCCTTTTTTTCTTACATTATTTAAGTTATAGATTAATTTGTCTGTGTTAAGCCAAAGGGTCCTAAACTTCATGCTTTTGAGTTTTTGAGTTTCGTGTTTTTCAAGAAATTCGAGACATCGACGATAAACCCACTCAAGTTTATGGTAGTAAGTGGATGCTCCAATATTAAGTTGCTCAAGTGTTCGGGTGACGGGATTTCTATTTACTATTTGCATCATAAATCGAGGAAGTATATCATTCTTCTTCTGATGATAGGAAAAACTTTCCCTAACTCCTGGAAGAACATTCGTATATTTTCCACATGCTTTACACTGGTATTTTTGAGAGTTACTTGTACTTTTCCCGCGTTTATAAAACCCTTGCGGATTATTAAAAGGCGTGCTGTCTTTGCTTATACATCCTTGATTGTGAAAATCATAATCTCCCTCAAGAGGCGAAATCGAATTAATATCAATCAATCTTTTTATTTCTTCGGCCAATGACCAGTTTGAAACAACATGCACTTTACTCATTACAACTGCACCTTTGAGATTTTTGTCAGAAATATAGTTACAAGCAATACGCTTAATGCCATAACTACCTTCCAATTTGTACCTAGAAGGTTTGCCTTTTAAAGTCTCATACTTATGTTGAGGAAGTCCATACCACTGGCAAAAAGGATTTGTACAGAAGTTTGCTTGAATTATGTGTTCTGTTCCGTCAATCTTTAGAACGACACCTTTAAAAAGATGATGTCTATATTTCTTGCCAAATGATACAGGGTCTAACAAACTATAGTCATGAGCTCTTTGAACAAGTTCTAAATCTGTAACAGGGAATTCAACTTTCGCTCTGCTTTCATGTTTTTGAGTTAATTTCTTCAGTTTCGTCATCTTGATTACCCCCAATCACATTGACTAACTCACAAGACTGAAGAATTGAATCTAGTTTCTTTCGATATCTTTGCTTATTAATAAAATCTATAAACAATTCATCTGTCAGTAAATTTTCCATAAATAAGTCGACAACCTCGTCTTCGCTATAATTCGAAAATTTCGAATAGAAAGAAAGTATTGTCAAAGTCTTCTCGGATATATTCCAACTTACTTTTCTCTTGTTGGCTTTAGGTTTAGGATATTTCATTTTTTATCCCCCTCTTATAATCAAATTATACACTAAGTAAAGCAAATTTTTATAAGAAGATTAAAAAATCACATTAAAAATCACACACAGAATCACAATACTCTATTCAAAATTGAAAAATTGGAAATGGCCTGTTCCAAAGTTAAGAAATGCAAAGAATGCATATGAGAAAAAGGCAGTGATTTTAAGTCAATAAGTCAAAATATTTACTATATAAAAGAAAAATCACAGAATCGATATTTCTATCTTTTAACTGTGATTAATCGTGTGATTTTTGTGTTTTGCACTTCAAAACGGAACCCGTTAGAATCAAATCTAATGGGTTCCGTTTTGAAGTGCAATACGAATAATGCACATTAAAAATCACAGGTTTTAGATAGCAATATCAAATCTGTGATTTTTCTTTTATTTACTCGATATTCTAGCAATTATAATGAAAATCACTATTGCTTTCACATAAGTATTATTCACTCTATTCTGTTATGGAATTGATTGTTTCCAATTCTAAAAGTCAAAAATTGGTGTTGTGATTTTATATGTGTTTTTTATTTGATTTCTACAATTCTTACAAAATAACACTCTATTTAGTGTATAATTTGATTAATGATTGGGGGATAAAAAAATGAAATACCCTAAACATAAAGCCAACAAGAAAAAAGGTGACTTATATACCCATAACATGACAACTGATTTTCCCAATGGTATATTTTGCTTGTATTGATGCAATTATTGCAACTATTTAAGAGAAAAGAGCATTTTTTATTTAAATGATAGTACAATTGATTGACATCCCTCATGATTGTTGTACAATTTTTATGAAGATAAGAGGTCGGTATGGAGACCTTAAACACATGCCAGTACAGAGTAAACTGCTAAAAATCTTAAAAGGCGAGAAATCGCCTTTTAATTTAAGATGGGTATAGAATAAATGGACAACATGGTCTCATTTAAGGAACGAGTAAGACAAGTTGCAATCAATGAATCACAAAACTATAAAGAAATTTTTCTAGATTATGATTACTTAATTTGTTTTGATTCATTATCAATAAAGAGGTTTTTCCTAATTACTGCAACAGAAAAAATTATGCCCACTTAATTGGGGTGAATATTAAATGTTCACCATATGATTTCTTTGTTAAGTGTACTGATGGAAGTTTAATGGAAACTGACTTTGATTTTGTTAAACCAGGTCAAAATGAAGAAGATGTAAAAGGTACTGTTAGAAGAAAAATAATGTCATTGGAGAAGATGAAAAATTTCTTTAAATCCAAAATC
>Ga0194137_10001234_pt1 | contig 15725 bp, 16 predicted proteins | sample TARM_MetaG_T3_14_FD_134025 | JGI IMG/M metagenome (GOLD analysis project Ga0194137, IMG submission 134025) | Freshwater microbial communities from Pennsylvania, USA, analyzing microbe dynamics in response to fracking - TARM_MetaG_T3_14 (version 2) | ecosystem: Environmental > Aquatic >... | reverse complement strand
CTGCTCGGCGCCGAGCAGCTGACGCGCTGGTCCGAGGAGCGCTTCTACGGAGAACACATCGTCTTCAAGCAGAGCAGCCCCTACCAGCGCATCGTCGTCACCGACGGCGGCGGTGGCACCCGCCTCTTCCTGAACGGCAATCTGCAATTCCATTCGCGCGACGAGTACCGGTATCACGAGGCCCTGGTCCACCCCGCCATGGCGGCCCAGAGGGCTCCAAAGCGTGTGCTGGTGCTGGGCGGCGGTGACGGCATGGCCGTGCGCGAGATCCTGAAATACCCCAGCGTCGAGCAAATCACCCTGGTCGAACTGGACCCGCTGATGACGGGCCTGTTCACGGCCAATCCCAAGCTTGCCGCGCTGAACGGCCATTCGCTGTCATCACCCAAGCTGCGCATCGTCAACGCCGATGCCTTCGGCTGGCTGGAACAGCACGCCGAGGTCTTCGACGTCATCGTCATCGACTTTCCGGACCCCTCCAACTTCGCGCTGGGCAAGCTCTACACGGCCAGCTTCTACGAACTGGTGGACCAGCACCTGAGCGCGGCCGGCTATGCCGTCGTGCAGACAACCTCGCCGCTGATCGCACGGCGCAGCTTCTGGACGGTCGTCACGACGCTGGAATCGGTCGGCCTGACCACCACGCCTTATCACGCCCATGTGCCGAGCTTTGGTGAATGGGGCTTTGTGCTGGCATCGCGGCGGCCTTTCCATGTCCCGGCCAGCCTGCCGAGTGGGCTGCGCTTCCTGAGCCTGCAAAGCCTGCCGGCCCTGCTGGACTTCCCGCCCGACATGGCCCGCGTGCCTACCGAGGTGAACCGCCTCAGCAACCAGGTGCTGGTGCAAGAGTTTGAAACCGAGTGGGGGCAGGTTCACTAGGAGCCGCTTTTGCAGGAAGATCGGGTCGCCGGCAACTTGGCGCCGGCGCAGGAGCCACCCATGCAGACTGCCCATATGAAGCCCGAAGCCCTGGCCCAGGTCTACGTGCCCACCACGCCGCCCGGCACCGATGCCGGGGATCTCGACAGCGTCTATGACAACCTCGTGCATGGCGTCGGCCACGAATACGTGACCGAGGCCAACGTCGAGGCGTTGATGGTTCGCGCCGCGGCCGATCACCACCCGGTGCTGGCCGAGGAGCTGCGCGAATGGCGCTCCAACAGTGACGGCAAGGACTTGACGCCCGCAGCGAGCTGACGGGCCGAGGCGGCGCAGGCTGCTACCCTGCCGCCCTTGCTTCCGCCCCGCCCTTCCCTCGCCCGCGTCGCCCCTTCCGGCCCCTCCCGCCGGAAGGTGTTGCTCGGCCTGCTCGCCAGCGGCTGCACACCCCATGACCAGCCCCTGCAAGGCGGCTGGGTCGGCACCCATCCCGAACTCGGCCACCGGTTGCGCGGTGAGCTGCCGCGCGCTGACGGGCCACTGAAGAAGACCGGCGTCCTCATCGTCGGCGCCGGCATTGCCGGCCTGGCCTGCGCCCGCGCGCTGGCCAGGCGCGGCATCGACGACTTCGCCCTGCTCGACCTGGAGGACCAGGCTGGCGGCAACAGCCGCGGCCACAGCCTGGCCGGCTCGCTCTGCCCGCTCGGCGCCCACTACCTGCCCGTGCCCGCCGCCGAGGCGCGCGAGGTCAACGAGTTGCTGCACGAGCTGGGCCTGGCCCGCGAGCATCTCGGCCGCACGGTCTGGGACGAGCGCCACCTCTGCCACAGCCCGCAGGAGCGTCTCTTCATCGACGGCGAATGGCGTGACGGGCTGCTGCCGCCGCCCTCCAATGCGGCGGCGCTGGCGCAGTACCGGCGCCTCTCCGCCCTCGTCACCCGGGCCCAGCGCGAACTCGGCTTCGCCATGCCTAGCCATCGGGCCAGCTGGACGCCCGGCCACGACGCCCTGGACAAGCTGACCTTTGCCGCCTGGCTGGAGAGCGAAGGGGTCAGCGACACCCGCCTGCGCTGGTATCTCGACTACTGCTGCCGCGACGACTTCGGCGCTGGTGCCGACACCGTGTCGGCCTGGGCCGGTATCCACTACTTCGCCAGCCGCCACGGCTTCCATGCGCCGGGCGATGAGGCCGGGGAACGCGAACCGGTGCTGACCTGGCCCGAAGGCAATGGCTGGCTCAGCGCCCGCATCGCCACCCCTTTTGGCGAACGCATCCACCTGGGCCGCACCGTGCTGCGCGTGGACGAGGGTCGCTCCGGCGTCGAGTTGCTGGCTTGGAACGAGGCCGCCGACACGCCCGAGCGCTGGGCGGCCCGTGCCGTCGTCATGGCCACGCCTCTCTTCATCTCGGCACGCTTGCTGGCTGCACCGTCCGATGCGCTGCGCTCGCTGAAGCAGGCCCACGCGCCCTGGCTGACGGCCAATCTCGCGTTGCGAGAGCCCTTGCTGCAACGCACTGGCGCCCCGCCGTCCTGGGACAACGTCCGCTACGGCAGCACTGCCCTCGGCTATGTCGACGCCCGCCACCAGGCCCTGGACCCGACGCCTCGCCCGCCGGTGCTGACGGCCTATCTCGCCCTGCTCGAGGCGCAGCGTGGTGATCTGCTGAAGCAGTCCTGGCAGCACTGGGCCGGCGTCGTCATCCAGGAACTGGCCCAGACCCATCCCGACCTGCCAGCCAAGCTCGAGCGCATCGACGTCTGCCGCTTGGGTCATGCCATGAGCATCCCGACACCGGGCCTGCGAGGCTCGGCCGAACTGGCGGCGCTGAACGCCCAGCGCGGCCGCGTCGTCTTTGCGCACAGCGACCTGGCGGGGTACTCGGTGTTCGAGGAGGCCTACACCGCCGGGGTCGAGGCGGCGGCGCGGCTCAGCCTCTGAACCGTCGCGTCGCACGGCGCAAAGGCCTTCAGCAAGGCGCCCAGCAGGGCCTCGGCCTTGGCGCTGTTGTCGGCGCCGTAGTTGCAGACATAAACGTCCAGCGTCACCCCGCCCAGCTCGGGCCAGGTGTGGACGGCCAGATGCGATTCGGCCAGCAGCACAACACCGGTGATGCCGCTCTGCTCGTCCTTGGGGGCGAAGCGATGGAAGAGCTCGGCCACACCGGTCAGCCCGGAGCGCAGCACGGCGTCGCGGCACAAGTCTGCGAGCGCGTCGGCATCGCGCATGACCGCCAGCGTCGGGTCGACGCCTTGCAGGTCGGCCGTCAGGTGAAGGCCGTTCATCCGCCGGTGACGGGAGGAAAGAAGGCCAGCTCATCGCCGTCCGCCAGCACAGCGGACTCGGGCGCCATCTTCTGGTTCAGCGCCGCACGCACCGCGCGGCCGCTGGCCAGCGCCTCGGCATGCACGCCGCCACGCGCTTGCAAGGCAGCGCGCGCCGCAGCCACGGTGCTGCCTTCGGGCAAGCTGAGCACCTCACCCTCGCCAAGCTTTTCGCGCAGCGAGGCGAAGAAGCGCAGCTTCACCGTGATCGTCACGACAGCAGCTCCGAGAAGGGGATGAAGCGCACCGCTTCGCCTTTGGCAAAGGCCTGGCCGGCCGGGTTGTCGAGCAGGCCATCGGCCCAGAAGGCCGAGGTCAGCACGCCGCTGCTCTGGTTGCCGAACAGGGCCAGGCCGCTCTCCTCGTCCAGGCGCACGCGCAGGAATTCGCGGCGCTTGTCGGGCCTGGGCCAGTCGAAGCCGGCGGCGATGCGGTAGCCGCGCGGCGCCAGGCGGGCGGCGCCCTGCAACTTCAGCAGGAAGGGCCGCACCAGCACAAGGAAGGTCACGAGGCTGGACACGGGGTTGCCGGGCAGGCCGATGAAATAGGCCTGCTTGACCCGGCCGTACGCAAAGGGCTTGCCCGGCTTGATGGCGATGGCCCACAGGTCCAACTGGCCTTCGGCCTGCGCGGCAGGGCGCAGATGGTCTTCCTCGCCGACGGAAACGCCGCCGGAGGTCAGGATGACGTCCGCCCGGGCAGCTGCCTCGCGCAGCGCGGCGCGCGTGGCCTCGAGCTTGTCGGGGACTATGCCCAGGTCGATCACCTCGCAGCCCAGGCCTTCGAGCAGGGCCCGCAGCGTGAAGCGGTTGGAGTTGTAGATGGCGCCGGGCGGCAGCGGCTCGCCGGGCATGACGAGTTCGTCGCCGGTCGAGAATAGGGCCACGCGTGGGCGGCGAGTCACGGTCAGCTGGGCAGCGCCTGCCGTGGCAGCCAGGCCGATGGCGACGGCATCCAGCCGCGTGCCGGCGGGCAACACGACCGAGCCGGCGCGGACGTCCTCGCCGCGCAGCCGGACGTTGGCGCCCGCCGTGATCGGTTGGGTGACGCTGACCTTGCCATCGACCAGCTCGGTCAACTCCTGCATGACGACGGTGTCGGCACCCGGCGGCACCTGCGCGCCGGTGAAGATGCGAGCGGCCTCACCCGGAGGCAGCGGCACAGGCACGCTGCCCGCGGGGATGCGCTGGGTCACGGGCAAAGACCGGTCGGCGTCGGCCGCACGCAAGGCATAGCCGTCCATGGCCGAGTTGTCGGCCGGCGGCACATCCACGGGCGAGAACAAGTCAGCGGCCAGCACGCGGCCGGCGGCGGCGCTCGTGGCCAGGGTCTCGCGCTCGGCCAGGGGCTGGACCTGCCCCAGCAGCGCGGCCAGCGCATCGTCCAGCGGGGTCAGGGCAGGTTTGGCTTTGGCAGCTTCAGACATGGGCGTGAATGTAGGCCTTCACCTGGCCCACGTCGGCCGGCATGACCTTCACGCGTTTGGGGAGTTGCTCGATGCCTTCCAGGTTCGCGGGCCGCGGCGGCTCGGTGCCCAGGGCTTCGACGATGGTGGCCGCAAACTTGGCCGGCAGGGCCGTCTCCAGCACCAGCATGGTCACGGCTGGGTCGCGCTTCTCCAGCGCCACCTTGAGGCCGTCGGCCGTGTGCGGGTCGATGACGACGCCATGCTCGGCATGGCAGCGGCGAATCGTCGCCACGCGGTCGGCGTGCGTGCTGCGGCCCGACAGGAAGCCGAAACCGGCGATGTCGGCATGCTCGCCACCGCCCAGCTCGAACTGCGCGGCGCTGAAGTGCTGCTTCACGCGCGCGCCGTCGCGGCCCAGCAGGTCGAAGACGAAGCGCTCGAAGTTGCTGGCCTTGGAGATGTCCATGGACGGGCTGGACGTCTCGTGCGTGTCGGCCGTGCCGCGCGGGCGGTAGGCGCCGGTGCGGAAGAACTCGTCCAGCACGTCGTTCTCGTTGGTCGCGACGACGAGCTTGGCGATGGGCAGGCCCATCATGCGCGCGACATGGCCGGCGCAGACATTGCCGAAGTTGCCGCTCGGCACCGTGAAGCTGACCTTCTCGGCATTGTTCTTCGTCGCCTGGAAGTAGCCGGCGAAGTAGTAGACGACCTGGGCCAGCAGCCGCGCCCAGTTGATGGAGTTGACCGTGCCGATGCGGTGCTCGCGCTTGAAGGCGAGGTCGTTGGACACGGCCTTGACGATGTCCTGGCAGTCGTCGAACACGCCTTCGATGGCGATGTTGTGGATGTTGGCGTCCTGCAGGCTGAACATCTGCGCCTGCTGGAAGGGGCTCATGCGGCCGTTGGGGCTGAGCATGAAGACCGACACACCCTTCTTGCCGCGCATCGCATATTCGGCGGCGCTGCCGGTGTCGCCCGACGTCGCGCCGAGGATGTTCAGCGTCTCGCCGCGGCGGCCGAGTTCGTACTCGAACAGCGCGCCGAGCAGCTGCATGGCCATGTCCTTGAAGGCCAGGGTCGGGCCGTTGGACAGGCCCTGCAGGGCGATGTGGTCGCCCAGCCAGGTCAGGGGCGTGATTTCCTTCGAGCCGAAGACCTCCTCGGTGTAGACCTTGCGCGTGATGGCGTGCAGGTCGGCGGCTGGGATGTCGTCGATGTAGAGGGACAGGATCTCGAAGGCCAGGTCGGCGTAGGCCAGGCCGCGCCAGCGCGCAAGCGTGGCCGCATCGACCTTGGGATAGGCCTTGGGCAGGTAGAGACCGCCGTCGGGCGCCAGGCCTTCCAGCAGGATGTCGGAGAAGCCGCGCTCGGTCTGGTCGCCGCGGGTGGAGATGTACTTCATGTTCAGGCCAGCTCTTCCTTGCGGATGCGGACGATGGGGGCCAACACGGTGGGCAAGCCCTGCATCTTGGCCAGAGCCTCGTTCATGCGGCCCTCGACGGTGTCGTGGGTCAGGATGATGAGGTCGGTCTGGCGCTCGCCCTCGGCGGATTCGCGCTGCAGCACGGCATCGATGGAGATGTCATGCTCGGCCAGGATGGTGGTGATGCGCGACAGCACGCCGGGCTGGTCGGCCACGACGAGGCGCAGATAGAAGGCGGTGTGCACGGCGGCCATCTCGAGGATGGGCGTGTCGCTCATCGCATCGGGCTGGAAGGCCAGGTGCGGCACGCGATGGTCGGGGTCGGCGGTGTGCAGGCGCGTCACGTCCACCAGATCGGCGACGACGGCCGAGGCGGTGGGCTCGGAGCCGGCGCCCTTGCCGTAGTAGAGCGTCGTGCCGACGGCATCGGCCTGCACGACGACGGCATTCATGGCGCCTTCGACATTGGCGATCAGGCGGCTGGACGGGATCAGCGTGGGGTGAACGCGGAGTTCAATCCCGTTGTCGCGGCGACGTGTGATGCCCAGCAGCTTGATGCGGTAGCCGAGTTGCTCGGCGTATTTGATGTCGGTGGCCTGCAGGCTGGAGATGCCCTCCACATGGGCCCTGTCGAACTGAACCGGCACGCCGAAGGCGATGGCGCTCATCAGGGTCAGCTTGTGGGCCGCGTCCACGCCTTCGATGTCGAAGGTCGGGTCGCTCTCGGCATAGCCCAGGCGCTGGGCTTCCTTCAGCACGACACCGAAGTCCAGGCCCTTGCCGCGCATCTCCGACAGAATGAAGTTGGTGGTGCCGTTGATGATGCCGGCGATCCACTCGATACGGTTGGCCGTCAGGCCTTCGCGCAGGGCCTTGATGATGGGGATGCCGCCGGCCACGGCGGCCTCGAAGGCGACGACGACGCCCTTCTCGCGGGCGGCTTCGAAGATCTCGCCGCCATGCAGGGCCAGCAGGGCCTTGTTGGCAGTGACCACATGCTTGCCGTTGGCGATCGCCTGCAGCACCAGACTGCGCGCCGGCTCGATACCGCCGATCAGCTCGACGACGATGTCGATGGCCGGGTTGTTGACCAGCTGCTGGGCGTCGCCGACGCAGGGCACGCCGTCGCCCACGACGGCCTGGTAGGCCTTGGCGCGCTCGGGATTGCGGGCGGCGACCATCGCAATCTCGATGCCCCGGCCGGCGCGGCCGCGAATCTCGGCCTGGTTGCGCTGCAGAACATGGAAAGTGCCGGCACCGACGGTGCCGAGGCCGATCAGGCCAACTTGAATCGCTTTCATCGCGGGGCTCTCAGGGGCAGGAAATCAGGAGGAGAGGCGGCGGCGGTAGCCGCCCAGGAAACGTTCGATGCGACCGATGGCTTCGCGCAGGTCGTCCACATTGGGAAGGAAGACGAGGCGGAAGTGGTCGTGCTCGGGCCAGTTGAAGCCGGTGCCCTGGACGATGAGCACCTTCTCCTCGGCCAGCAACTCGTAGGCGAACTGCTGGTCGTCGGCGATGGGGTAGATCTTGGGGTCCAGGCGCGGGAACATATAGAGGGCGGCCTTGGGCTTGACGACGCTGACGCCGGGAATCTGGGTCAGCAGCTCGTAGGCCAGGTCGCGCTGGTGGCACAGCCGCCCGGTGGGGGCGACCAGGTCCTTGATGCTCTGGTAGCCGCCAAGGGCGGTCTGGATGGCCAATTGACCCGGCGTGTTGGAGCACAGCCGCAGCGAGGCCAGCATGTTCAGGCCTTCGATGTAGTCGCGGGCGTGGCGCTTCTCGCCGCTGACCACCATCCAGCCGGCACGGTAGCCGCAGGCGCGGTAGTTCTTGGACAGGCCGTTGAAGGTGATGAACAGCACGTCATCGGCCAGCGAGGCCATGGCGGTATGGGTCACGCCGTCGTACAGGGTTTTGTCGTAGATCTCGTCGGCGAAGACCACCAGTTGGTGCTTGCGGGCAAGCTCGATGATGCCCAGCAGCAGATCGTCCGGGTAGAGGGCACCGGTCGGGTTATTGGGGTTGCAGACCATGATGCCGCGGGTGCGCGGCGTGATCTTGGCCTCGATGTCGGCCAGGTCGGGCAGCCAGCCGGCGCCCTCGTCGCAGCGGTAGTGCACCGGGTGGCCGCCCGACAGGCCGACGACGGCGGTGTAGAGGGGAAAGTCCGGCGCCGGGATCAGGATCTCGTCGCCGTCGTTGACCAGGGCATTGATGGCCATCTGGATCAGCTCGGAGGCACCGTTGCCGAGGTAGACGTCGTCCACCGTCACGCCCTTGATGCCCTTCTCCTGGGTGTAGTGCACCACCGCCTTGCGCGGCGCGAACAGGCCCTTGCTGTCGGTGTAGCCGCCGGCGTCGCCCAGGTTGCGGATCATGTCCTGCACGATCTCGTCCGGTGGCGTCAGGCCGAAGACGGCGGTGTTGCCGATGTTCAGCTTGATGATCTTCTGGCCCTCTTCCTCCATCTGGCGCGCCTTGTCCAGCACGGGGCCGCGGATGTCATAGCTGACGCTGGCGAGCTTGCTGGACTTGGCGATGGGCTTCAAAAGGGGCTCCGGAGGCAGCGATGCTGCAGTGCAAAAGAGGGGATCTTGGAGTTTAAGCAAGGCCCGGGCATGCAGCCTGCCGTTCTGCGCGACACTCGCGGCCGTTTCCAGCGCCGTTTTCCGATGAAGTTCCAGCTTGACGAGCCGCAAGGCGGCAACAGCATTTCCCGCCACGACGCCCAGGGCGTCTGGGTCAACGGCCGGCCCCACACGGCCAGCGCCCTCGTCCCCTGGAAGGGTGACGTCGTCGCCTGGCCGCCTTCGCGCTTCGAGGAACTTCAAGCTGCGCATTTCGAAGTGATCCGGGCCCTGAATCCCGAGCTGGTTGTCTTCGGCAGCGGCGCGAAGCTGCGCTTTCCCAACCCTTCCCTGTGGAAGGCGCTGGTCGAAGCGCGCATCGGTTTCGAGGTGATGGATAACGCAGCTGCCTGCCGGACTTACAACGTGCTGGCCAGCGAAGGTCGCAACGTTCTGGCAGCATTGCTCATCGAGGGATGACCGGACCGGCCGGGAGGTCGAGGCGAGGCTTTATAATCACGGGCTATTGCTTGCGGGCGCCCGCGTGAATTGCTTCACAGGCGCCACGAACCGGGGACCCCGCGGGCACAACGCTTCTGCTGCACCCCCAATGACGCCTGCGCTCAACAAACCCCTGCCGGAAATTGAGGCTCAAGCCACCGGCGGCGTGAAGTTCACCGCCAACGCCTTCCTGGGCAAGTCGGTCGTGCTGTATTTCTACCCGAAAGACAACACGCCCGGTTGTACCACCGAGGCCATGCAATTCCGTGATCGCCACAAGGACTTCGTGAAGGCTGGCGCAGTCGTGCTGGGCGTTTCGCGCGACAACATGGCGTCGCACGAGAAGTTCAAGCAGGCGCTGGAACTGCCCTTCGAGCTGATCGCCGACACGGAAGAAAAGCTCTGCCACATGTTCGGCGTGGTCAAGAACAAGATCATGTACGGCAAGAAGGTCAAGGGCATCGAGCGCTCGACCTTCCTGATCAGCCCCACGGGCATCCTCGTGGGCGAATGGCGCGGCATCAAGGTCGCCGGCCACGTCGACGAGGTGCTGAAGGCCGTGAAGGGCCTCAAGAAGGAAGCCGCCTGACGCGAAAAACGCGTTGTTTGCTGACATCGCGGACCCCCGCGGTATGTGCATAATCAGCTCATGCCCCGGGTCGAATCCATGTCTCAGACTGCAAAGCCGCACTCATCCTGTGCGGCTTTTTGCTTTCTGGAGCCTGGATCGCGTGGGGTTCACTTGCCGCCTACCCGCCGTACATGCCACTGCCTAAGCCTCCTGCACAACGCGCCAGCCGCCTCGATGCCACTGCTTACTCGGCCACTCTGACTCCCAGCAAACCACGCGCGACACCGCCCGTCGCGCCTGCCGTTGTCCCGGTGAAACCGGTCGCGGCACCGACAGCCGAAGTGCTGCGCCTCCCCACCCCCGCTTCCAGCCCCAATTCCAGTCCGGCTGCCAAGCCCACGCTGCCCACCAAATCGGCGAGCAAGGCGCCGGCCAAGTCCGCCGCACCCAAACGCACGCGAAAGCCTGCCGGGGCCGCCAAGCTCTTCGTGCTCGATACGAATGTGCTGATGCACGACCCGATGTCGCTGTTCCGCTTCGAGGAGCATGACGTCTTCCTGCCCATGATCACGCTGGAAGAGCTGGACGGGCATAAGAAGGGCATGACCGAGGTCGCCCGCAATGTGCGCCAAGTCAGCCGCGAACTGGACCAGCTCGCCGCGAGCATGCAAAGCAGCAGCATCGCGGAAATGGCCAAGGGCCTGCCGCTTTCTGGCACCGGCCATCGCGAGGCCGAGGGCAAGCTGTTCTTCCAGACCGAGCTGATCGATACGCCCTTGCCGCAAGGCCTGCCCCAGGGCAAGGCCGACAACCAGATCCTGGGCGTCGTCCAGGCGCTGAAGGGCCGCCACCCGGGCCGCGAAGTCGTGCTGGTGTCCAAGGACATCAATATGCGCATCAAGGCCCGCGCCCTGGGCCTGCCGGCGGAGGACTACCGCAACGACAAGACGCTGGAAGACTCCGACCTGCTCTACACCGGCGTCCAGGCCCTGCCCTCGGACTTCTGGGACCGCCATGGCAAGACCATGGAGAGCTGGCAGCAGGGCGGCACGACCTACTACCGCATCAGCGGCCCGCTGGTGCCGACGCTGCTGATCAACGAACTGGTCTACCTCGAAGCCCCGGGTGAGACGCCGCTCTACGCCAAGGTCACCGAGATCACCGGCAAGACGGCCGTGCTGCGCACGCTGAAGGACTACGGCAACCAGAAGCACGCCGTATGGGGCGTCACATCGCGCAACCGCGAGCAGAACTTCGCCCTGAACCTGCTGATGGACCCGGAGTGCGACTTCATTACGCTGACCGGCACGGCCGGCACCGGCAAGACGCTGATGACGCTGGCCGCGGCCTTGGCCCAGGTCTTCGATGAGCGCCGCTACAGCGAGATCATCGTCACCCGCGTCACCGTGCCCGTCGGCGAGGACATCGGCTTCCTGCCTGGCACCGAGGAAGAAAAGATGGGCCCCTGGATGGGCGCCCTGGACGACAACCTCGAGGTACTGGCCAAGGGCGGTTCGTCGGCCGGCGAATGGGGTCGCGCGGCCACCAACGACCTGGTGCGCAGCAAGATCAAGATCAAGAGCCTGAACTTCATGCGCGGCCGCACCTTCCTGAACAAGTTCGTCATCATCGACGAGGCCCAGAACCTGACGCCCAAGCAGATGAAGACCTTGATCACCCGCGCCGGCCCCGGCACCAAGATCGTCTGCCTGGGCAATCTCGCCCAGATCGACACGCCCTATCTGACCGAGGGCAGTTCGGGCCTGACCTTCGCCGTCGACCGCTTCAAGGGCTGGGCCCACAGCGGTCACGTCACGCTGGCGCGCGGCGAGCGGTCGCGCCTGGCCGACTTCGCCTCCGAAGTGCTCTGAACCGGGAGAACCACCGCATGGCCTCGATCTCGCGCCGCCAACTGATCCAGTGGGCGCCGCTGCTGGGCACCGGGCTCGCCCAAGCCCAGTCCCAGCCGCTGCTGCAGGAAAGCGACGACGAGGCCAAGGCGGTGGACTACCGCGCCGATGCCAGCAAGGTCGACAAGGCCAAGTCCCCCAAATACGCCCCCGGCCAGACCTGCGCCAACTGCTCGCTCTACGCGCCCGACGGCAACAGGCCCTCGGGCGGCTGCGGCCTGTTCTACGGCAAGGACGTGCTCGCCAAGGGCTGGTGCAACGCCTGGGAAAAAAAGGCCTAGCGCCCCAGCAGCCCGCTCAACATGCCGGCGATGTCGCCCAGGCCGCCGGCGCCCTGCGCCGGTACCTGGCCATTGGGCGTCAGCCGGTCGATGATCTGGGGCAGCAGCTGGCTCAGCTGATCACCCGCTTCGGCATGCGAGACGCCGGCCTGCTGCGCCAGTTGGCCCAGCAGCCCGCCGGCACCGCCCAGGGCCGAACTCAGCTGCTCCCCTGACACCGGCAGATTGCCCCCCGTCGAGATCCAGCTCTGCACCTGCTCTCCCAGACCGCCGGCCTGCAACTGCTGCAGCACGCCCGCAAGCCCGCCATGGGCGCTGCCGTTGGCGAGCAGTCCGGAGATCAGGCCCACCCAGTCCGGCCCGCCGCCCTGCTGCTGGCCCAAGGCCTGGGTGGCGACGCCGAGAACGCTGTCCAGAAGTCCCATCACTCGTCTCCGTTGAAATGACCTGCGGCCAGTCTAGGCAAAAAGCCGAGCCCCACAAGATGAGAGCGCTATCAATCACAATACGGCGGCCGCTTCCTATCGCGCCCCCACCATGATCTACCGTCCCCTCGGCCGCACCGGCTGGAACATTTCTGCCATCGGCTTTGGCGCGTGGGCCATCGGCGGCACCTGGGGCAGCACCGACGATGCAGCCGCCATGGCCGCCCTGCACCGCGCCCTGGATCGCGGCGTGAACTTCTTCGACACCGCCGACGTCTACGGCGATGGCCACAGCGAGCGCCTGCTGGCCCGCCTCAAGCGCGAGCGCCCGGGCGACGCCTTCCACATCGCCACCAAGGCCGGCCGGCGCCTGAACCCGCATGTGGCCGAGGGCTACCGCGATCTACGCCCCTTCATCGAGCGCAGCCTGAAGAACCTCGAGACCGAGGCCATCGACCTACTGCAGCTGCACTGCCCGCCCACCGCCGTCTACGCCCTGCCCGAGGTCTTCGGCGCCCTGGACGACCTGGTGCGCGAGGGCAAGCTGCGCCACTACGGCGTCAGCGTCGAGCGCATCGACGAAGCCCTGGCCGCCATCCAGTACCCGAACGTGCAGTCGGTGCAGATCATCTACAACCTGTTTCGCCAACGGCCCGCTGAAGTCTTTCTGCCGGCCGCCCGCGCCGCCCAGGTCGGCGTGCTGGCGCGGCTGCCGCTGTCCAGCGGCATGCTCAGCGGCAAGTTCAGGCACGACAGCCGATTCGGCGCCGACGACCACCGCGGCTTCAACCGCCAGGGCGAGGCCTTCGACAAGGGCGAGACCTTCTCGGGCGTCGACTACGAGCAGGGGCTGGCCGCCGTCGAGGAGCTGCGTGGCCTGCTGCCGCCGGGTTTGAGCATGGCCCGCCTCGCCCTGCGCTGGATCCTGATGAATGAAGCCGTCACCACTGCCATTCCCGGCGGCCGCACGCCCGCGCAGGTCGACGAGAACGTCAGCGCCGCCGAACTTGCCACCCTGCCAACGCCGTTGATGCAGTCCCTGGCCGCGCTCTACCAGCGCCGCATCGCGCCGCAGGTCCACGCCCTCTGGTGAGGATCATTCACCGCGCTGGGCCGCGGCGCTGAAGCGCTTCACCACGCCATCCCGCGCCACCACCTGCCTGCCTGCGGCAATCAAGCGGTCGAGCTGCTCGGCCGGCAGCGTGAGCCGCGTCGGGATGGCGTTCAACGCCTGTTCCTCGGCCTCGGGAAGATCGCCGAAGCTGATCTGCGTGACGCTGAACTTGATGTCCTCGCAATGCCAGTCGGGGTTGAGCGCCCGCAGCGCAGCCTTGCGTTCATCGCTGAGGCCGCAGCGGTAGCTCACCAGCTCACGCTCCCACTCGCGCACCATGGGCAGGAAGGCCGCATAGCTCATGCGCATCGTGCTCTCGATGGCCGTGTCGACAGCGCCTGCGGCGATGTCCATGCCCGACGGCCCGGCCATCTCCCGGGCCCAGTCGGCGCTCGGGCCCTGGCCGGCGTCGACCACGATGAAGAGCAGGCGGCGCATCGTCGCCGCGTCGTTCTCGGGGATGGGGCCATAGGGCGTGTTCAGCAGCACGCGGCTCTGCAGGATGGCCACCAGGCCGAGGTTGTCGGTCAACCCGCCGTCGACCAGCTTCAGATAGCGCCCCGCCTTGGGATCCAGGTTGTCGCGGAACAGCCGCGCCAGCGCCAGGCGCAAACGGTACTGGTCGTCGCGCTCGTTGAGCCGCCCATTCAGGCCCGGTGGCAGCTGCACCTTGCAGGCCTCGGGAAAGCGCTCCACCACCACCGGCGCAAAGAACAGCGGCACCGCCATGGACGCCGCGACCGCCTCGGAGACCGGATAGCTGGCGAGGTCGCTGCACAGCGAGTCGAAGGCCCGCTCGTGGAAGGGAAAGGCCAGGCGGTACTGCACATTGCTGGCGCTGATCCACACGACGGGACTCGAGCGCTTGAACATGTCCGCAAAGGTCGCGCCCTTGAAGACGTCGTTCTCCAGCCAGTCATTGAAGTCGCTGCGGTCGTTCAGGCCACCGGCAAGCAACCGCCGCAGGTTGTTGGGGTTGAGCAGGCTGAAGCGCAGGCCGCGCTCGCCATCGCGCAGCAGCACCTTGTCGCGGAAGTCGCGCAGGCCCTCGGCGCCATGCAGGCCGAAATAGGCCGCGGTCAGCGAGCCGCCCGACACGCTGGTGATGAAAGTGACATCGTCCAGCAGCGTGTGCCCGCGCACAGACGGCTGCTCGCGCAGGCCCTCCAGCACGCCGTATGAGAAGGCCGCCGCCCTCAAGCCTCCACCCGAAAAACTCAGCGCGACAAAGGTGTCGTTCTCCAGCGGCTTGGGGGCTCGCTGCATGCTCTGCACAGCGGCCGGCTTGTTGCGCGGCGGGTTGATGGGCGCGCTGGCGCAGGCGGCCAGCAAGAGGCCGATGAGGCAAGTGCAAAGCAGCAGCAGAACGCGCATCGGGCCTCTCTCCCTGGACTCCCATCGAAATCGGCGCATTCTGCCGATTCGGTGGGCCGATGCGCCGCTGCACAGGCTCCGGTGCGGCGCCGGGGCCTCAGCGCTGGCGGCGTCGGCGCGCCGCCACGGCACCCAGGGCCAGGCCGACCAGGGCCAGGCTGCCCGGCTCGGGGACGGTGGCCGCGGCGGGCGCGAAGGTGAGCAGCGTCTTCGCGATATGGGTCTGGGTCATGTCGGCCACGTCCATGATGCCTGTGCGGGCGTAGCTGGTGGCATCGGTGTCCAGGAACATGAAAAAGGACGACTGGTTGGCACCGAGGCCGACGATCGCGCCCGCCGGATTCATGTGGCTGAAGTTGAAATTGAAATAGCTGCTGAAGCCGCCCGTGAAGCGGGTGGCCGAGCTGGCTCCCACGTCGCCCGCGCCGTCGGTGCGCCAGTTCACGCGGTAGTCGGTCGTGTGCTCTTCGCCAAGGCGGAAGCTACCGAGGTCGTCCGACGAGTTGGCATCGCTGAACACGCGCCAGTAGAAGTCCAGGGTGCCATCGATGGCCCTGATTACCCGCGACTGGATGCTGCCCGATACCGTGCCATGGGCGCCCGCGAAGCTGAAACTGTCCAGGCGGTCCTCCACGATGGTGCCCGCCAACTGCGGCTCGGCCGCCGAGGTCGTGCCACTCAAGGCGATGGTGCTGCCTGCGAGAAGTAGGTCGGCCTTGGCCAGGCCGGGCGCGGCCAGGGCCAGAAGGCTGATGGCGCCTGCAGCCAGGGCCCTGCGAGTCGAGAAGACATGTTCTGACATGGAAACCTCCTTGAAAGCCTCGGCCCACGTGGGCCGTGTGGCCCGGACCATAGGACCGCGACGCGCGCGGTGTACCCCCTAGGTGCCCAAGTCGTCCCGCGCTCGAGGGGACCGCCAACGCGCTAGGAAGGATGGCGACACCT
>Ga0194137_10001230_pt1 | contig 15749 bp, 11 predicted proteins | sample TARM_MetaG_T3_14_FD_134025 | JGI IMG/M metagenome (GOLD analysis project Ga0194137, IMG submission 134025) | Freshwater microbial communities from Pennsylvania, USA, analyzing microbe dynamics in response to fracking - TARM_MetaG_T3_14 (version 2) | ecosystem: Environmental > Aquatic >... | reverse complement strand
CTGATCCGCATTCCACAATTCACGCATATAGGCCGTGCTGTCGAAGCCGCCTTTCATCTCGAACCACATGTTGCTGTTGAGCACCCAGAGCTGGGAGAGATCCAGGGTCAGCTGCTGATAGCCAACGCCATTGGTGGCATAAGAATCCTCCGTGGCTCCCGGGATCGCAGACCCGTTCGGCGCCGTGTAGATGGTCTTATGCTCCCAGGTCAATTGCTCGCCACCCTGGGTGAAACGCAGCCAGGCATTGAAATCCTGTTTCTGGTAGTGACCGTGCAACTTGACCTTGGGACGGTTATGGAACGACTCGTGGTTATTCGGTGTGCCGTAGGAAACCGGCTGACCGCCGGTAATCGATTCACCCCAACTGGTGGTGCTGCTCAGGCCATACACCAGTGGCGAACTACCGCTGCTGGCACCGGCATAGTCGCTGATCCCGGCATACAGCAGTAGGCCATGATCCGGGCTATCCCCAAACTGCAGCGCATTTTTGACCTCGACGGAGCGAAATACCTCACCCTCACCCCATTTGACCGTCATGCCATCGGGGCCATGATCGGCAAAACTGTCGGTCTGAATATTGATCACCATGGAAACGGCACCGGGACCATAGACCACAGAGCCCGGACCACGGACCACATCAATTTTGCGAATATCCGCTAACAGCGGCGTATCCCGCTCACTCAGAGCGCCAAAATGGGTCTTTTCATTCAATACCCGACCATTGACCACCAGCAGGTATTTATCGTCCCGATCGCCGATCAGGCCGCGCATCCCCATGTGGGGCGCCTCCCAGTGATGCGGCAGGTAATGGAAATTCGGCACATAGATTTCCAGCAGATCAAACAGGCTACGAGCCCCGGACTGCTCAATCATCTGGCGATCGATGCTGGTGATCGAGGCGGGCATACGGCGGGTTGCCGTCGGCGTCAAGGTAGCCGAGCCCTCCAGCTTGACCTGCATCAGCTGATCCAGATCCATCTGCAATAGCTCATCATCACTCGAGGCGGCCAGAGCGCTGATCGGTAGCAGCAGACAAGCCGCGACCCAAGACGCTTCTCTCATGGTCATTACTCCCGAACCATCCCGTTCATTTGACATCCCTGTACTGGGTATAGACAACAGTAGCGAGCGCGAATGGGTTTGTGCAGGCACCATGCCAGAGCCTGTGATCCACATTGGATTGGCGATGAAAATAGCACCTAAAGAAGCCTCAAAAGAAGCCTTATGGCGCGGGATGGTTTGAACTGGCTCGCGCTCTGATGTCAATGCAGAAGCTTGTTAAGCCCCTTTCCTCTATAAGTATTCACCAGCAATGCAGTGAACCTGGCTGCAAGATGGATCGTCACCGCAGGTCGAACCCGAGCCAAGTCAGTTGCGGGAACCTCGAAATTAAGCGGCACCCAAAGGATAACCATGACAGCCCCGATGCAGAGTGTGTGGTGATGGCTCACCATAACGCCAGGCCCCGTCGATACAGCGCCCAGCGCTGGCTAGGGGTGTTGCTGCTGTTTTGTTGTTTGCAGGGAAGCGCCGACAACTCCCTGCGCCTGGAAAAGCTCAAAGCCGCCTATGTCTTCAACTTCCTGAAATTTACCATCTGGCCGCTGGAAGGCGCCCGCGATATGCCGTTATTCGTTTGCTTGGGCAACAGCGATGCAGTGCTGCAACAAGCCTTCAAACCACTGCAAGGCCAGCAGGTGAACGGCCGGAAAGTCTATATCCGCCCCTTACCGGTAAAAGCCGATGTGGCTGGATGCCACTTCTATTACCTGCGTCAAGGCGGCGCACCAGTCCCATTACGCACCTTGGCTCAACGCTATCCGGGATTATTGACCATTGGCGATGATGAAAACTTCGTCGCCGATGGCGGCATCATCGGTTTGCAGGAGGTGGAAGGCCGTCTGCAATTTGCTATCAATCTGGACCTCATCCGACAAGGCCACTACACCATCAGCTCGCAGTTACTGAAACTGGCGCGCAATACAGGGATGACCCCATGAAGCAGCTCTCGTTCTGGCATCGCTCCTCGCTCTCGAAGAAGGTCGCCACCCTGGTGGTGCTGGTCTGCGTCGTCACACTGAGTCTCTTCGCGATTGCCTTCCTATCCCAGCAATACAGCATGCTCCGCAGCCAGAGCAAGACCGCGCTGGAGGTACTATCTCAGAGTGTGGCCTTCAACAGTGCGGCGGCAGTAACCTTTCTCGATGCCTCCTCAGCCAATCAGACCCTACAGTCTCTGCAATACTCGCCAGAAATCGTGCAAGCCACTATTACCCTAGAAAATGGCAAGTTACTGGCGCGCTATCATCGGGATCATGAGGCCCACGATGAGCATGAGATGGTGTTGACCACCCCCATCCTGATGCAAGGCGAACGACTCGGAACCTTGCAGTTGCATGCCCAGTTGAACCCATTGAATCGCATCATGCGGCAGAGCCTGTTCACCGGCCTGGTGCTCGGCGCGGTAGCGCTGCTGCTCGCGGGCTGGCTGGCGCGTCTCTCCGGCCGCATCCTGACGCAACCCCTCAACCGATTGGCCGACATTGCCAGCACCATAGCCCGCGATAAAAATTATGCCCTGCGTGCCGATGAGGAGAGTCATCAGGATGAAGCACGGCAACTGGCACAATGTTTCAACGACATGCTGGCACAGATCGAGCAACGGGATCGGGTGCTGGAACAGCACCGCGACCATCTGGAACAGGTCGTGCAGTTACGGACCGTGGATCTGGTGCAAGCCAGAGACTCGGCAGAGTCGGCAAACCGCGCCAAGAGTGAATTTCTGGCCATGATGAGCCACGAAATTCGCACCCCGCTGAATGGGGTCATCGGCATGACCGACTTGCTCAACGCCACAGCGCTAGACGACAAACAACGGCGCTTTGTCCGCATCATTCGACGCTCTGGCGAAGATCTGCTGACCATCATCAACGACATTCTCGATTTTTCGAAGATTGAGGCGGGCAAGCTGGAGCTGGATCGCAGCTCATTCAATCTGAACCTGCTGCTGGAGGATCTGGTCGAACGCTTTGCGCCGGTTGCCCATGGCAAGGGTCTGGAAATCCTCTGTTCGCCGCCGACCCATGCCATTCATCTGCAGGGGGATAGCAAGCGCCTGAGCCAGGTACTGACCAATCTGGTCGGCAACGCCATTAAGTTCACCGAACAAGGTGAAGTGGTGGTGCGAGTCGACATACTGGCCCAGGACGATGAGCAGGTGACTTGCCGTTTCAGTGTGCGGGATACCGGCATCGGTATCCCTCCCGAACGACAAGCCAAGTTGTTCCAGGCTTTTTCCCAGGCGGACAGCTCGACGACTCGCCGCTTCGGTGGTACCGGACTGGGCCTGGCCATCTCCCAACGGCTGGTGCAGCTGATGCACGGCCAAATCGAGCTGCACAGTGACAGCGGCAAAGGCAGCGAATTCTTTTTTACCCTGACCCTGGCCCCGGAAAAAGCCTTGCAGATGCAGACCAAACAACGTCAGCTCAGTCGCCTCAAGGTGCTGATTGTGGATGACAACACCACCAATCTGGAAATCCTGACCCACCAACTCACCGCCTGGCATTGCCAGATATCCCTCGCCCAGAGTGTGCAACAGGCGATGACCTTGCTCCAGCAGGCGCAGACCGTCGGCAGTCCGTTTAACATGGTGCTGACCGACATGATGATGCCCGATGAGGATGGCTTGGGGCTGGTTGCCCGCCTGCAAGCCGATCCTGGGCTGGCCGATATCCCCATCATCATCCTCAGTTCCGCAGGCTACTCATTGCCGACTACGGACTGTCTGCAGGCACGCAACTGCCAGCAACTGACCAAACCGGTCCGTCAATCCGATCTCTACAACGCCATGGTGCATGGCCTGCATCAACCTATCCCGGTGCTGGGTCCTGCTGCGGCCGTCGGAGGGGTTCATACCCGGCTGCAAGGTCGGGTGCTGTTAGCCGAAGACAACCAGGTCAATCAGGAAGTGGCGCTGGCCATGCTGCAAAATCTGGGACTGGGTTACGAAATGGTCACGAATGGTGCCGACGTACTGGAGATCCTGCACAAACAGAGCTTCGATCTGATACTGATGGACTGCCAGATGCCAATCATGGATGGTTTCCAGGCGACGGTGGCCATTCGGCAACAGGAGCAGTTTAGCGCCCAGCATATTCCCATCGTCGCCCTGACGGCCAACGCCGTATCCGGTGATCGGGAACGCTGCCTAGCCTGTGGTATGGACGATTACCTCTCCAAACCCTTTACTCAGGAGCAACTGGGCAACCTGTTGGCCCAATGGTTACCCACCATCACAGCGCCTGGCGGATCCCAGGTCACCTCGCCTCAGGCTGGCACCACGACCCGGCAGCATCACGAGCTGGATCCGCGTGCCATCGACAACCTGCGAACTCTGCGTGCCGGTCTATTAGTCAAGGTGTTGGCGGCTTGGCTGCAAGAATCCCCCGGTCTGCTGGCCCAGATGCAACAGGCCATCGCCGAACAGGACGCCAGTCGTTTGCTGCGCGCCGCTCACTCGTTGAAAAACAGTGCTGCCAACCTAGGAGCCCGATCCCTGTCTCAGCTCTGCCTGCAAATCGAACAACTGGCACGTCAAGGCACGACACAGGGGCTACAAAATTTAATGGTCGAGATAGAGTACCGATTTATGCTTACTAAGGATGAGATCGCCCAGTTGCATCAGGAGGAAACATGAACGAGCAACTCCTGAGCCGGGTGCAACCGCTGGTGCTGGTGGTCGATGACGAACTGAGCGCCCGGCTTATCATGCGTGCCACCCTGGAGGAATCCGGATTCGACGTAGTCGAGGCCGCCAGTGTCGCGGAGGCTCTAGAGCAGTTTCATGCCCAACAACCGGATCTCATCATCCTGGATGTCATCTTGCCAGACGGCAACGGCATTGAACTCTGTGCCCACCTGCGCCAGTTGGCCGCGGGGCGTAATCTGCCGATTGCCATGGCTACCGGCCTGGATGATGTACCTTCGATCCAGCAAGCCTATCAATCGGGCGCCACCGACTTCATCACCAAACCCATCAGCTGGGGCACTCTCGGCTATCGGGTGCGCTATCTGCTGCGCGCCCATCATGCCTTCGAAGAGCTGGCGCTCAGCGAAAGCAAGAACCGGGCATTGCTGTCAGCACTGCCTGACTTGTTATTCCGAATCAATGCCAACGGCGTCATTCTCGACCGCTTGGCGGGCTCCGAGGCTCCGGATTGGAGCGATTGGGATCTGCAACCCGGCGCCGTATTGCAGGATCACCCGAGTGCCCTAGTTGCCGAGATGATCCAGCGGGAAATCACCATGGTGCTGGAGCAACAATCACAACATGCCCTGGAAATTGCGCTGCCGCGCAATCACGAAGGCGTCTGCTGGGAGGCGCGGATCCTGCCGCGCAGCGAGGATGAAGTGTTACTGGTGCTGCGGGATATCAGCCGCCGCAAACAGATGGAGAACCAGCTGCGACTCTCGGCCAAGGTGTTTGAATCCAGTAATGAGGCCATTCTCATCACCGATCGCCGGAATCGGGTGATTTCGGTCAACCAGATGTTTGAAAAACTGACCGGATTCAGCACCCAGGAAATCTTGGGCAAGGAGCCGACCTTGTTAGGCGCTGGTCAAGAAAACCGCAGCCTGTACCGTAACCTGTGGGCGCTGTTGTATGAAAACGGCGCCTGGCAAGGCGAACTCACCGATCGACGTCGTTCCGGCGAAACCTATCCGGTCTGGCTTTCCATCAGCCTGGTGCGAGATGGACAAGGCGAGCCGGAATACCATATTGCCAGCTTCTCCGACATCACAGAGCGCAAGCGCCAGGAGGCGCAGATCGAACATCTGGCCTTCCACGACGTATTGACCGGATTACCGAACCGCCGCCTGCTGACCGATCGCATCGAGGTTGCCATCTCCCAGGCACAGCGGGAAAACAGTGGTCTGGCGCTGCTATTTATCGATCTGGATCGGTTCAAAACCATCAATGATTCGCTGGGACATCAGGCTGGCGATCAACTGCTGCGCGAGGTCGGACGTCGACTCGGGCAATGGGTGCGCAGTGGCGACACCGTCAGCCGGGTCGGTGGAGATGAGTTCATCGTCTTGTGCCCCAACTGCGGCCACCCTGACGATGCCTCGGCGCTGGGCGAAAAGCTGCTGGAAGCCTTGGCCCAGCCCTACCATATTGCAGAGAACCAACTGATCATCACCGCCAGTATCGGTATCGCCCTCTATCCAGATAACGGCAGTGACGCCAACATGCTGATCGGCAATGCCGATGCCGCCATGTACCTGGCCAAAGAGAATGATCGCAACAACTGTCAGTTCTACTCTCCGGAACTGAACGAGAAGAATCTGGAACGATTACAGCTGGAGTTGCGATTGCGTCATGCGCTGGAAGCCCATGAATTTGTGCTCTACTTCCAGCCCCAGATCGATGCCCGGACCGGTGCCCTGGTCGGCGCTGAAACCCTGATCCGCTGGCTCGACCCCATCCATGGCCTGATCCCGCCGGGGCGTTTCATTCCCCTGGCCGAGGAGACCGGGCTGATCCAGCCCATTGGCGACTGGGTGCTACGTGAAGTGTGTCGCTACCTGCATCGCTGGCAAGCGCAAGGATTGGCCCCCATCCCCATCGCCGTCAACCTGTCGGCGCGTCAGTTCAAGCAGCAAAATTTCATCGAGTCGGTTGCCGAAGCGTTAGCCGAAACCGGCATAGAGGCGCGCTGGATTGAGCTGGAGCTGACCGAGAGCATGCTGATGAAAGATATTCAGCAGACCACAGGCAAACTCCAGCAACTCAAGGAGATGGGGTTCAGTATTTCGGTCGATGATTTCGGCACCGGTTTCTCCAGCCTCAACTACCTGCGCCACTTCCCTCTCGACGTACTGAAGATCGATCAATCCTTCGTGCGGGAACTGTTTGAGGATGATGCGGCGCTAGCCATCATCGACTCCATCATCGCCCTGGCCAATGCCCTGGGGATGCGCACGGTTGCCGAAGGGGTGGAAACCGCCGATCAACAACTGATGTTACAGCACCACGGTTGCGACACGCTGCAGGGCTACCTCATAGCGCGCCCGCTGCCGGAGGAGGAGTTTATGCACTGGGTTCGCCAGTACACGGCAACGCAGGGCCCGGGGTTGATCGGCTAGACAGGAGCGGCAACGGTTTATTTGCTCCGACTACGCGGTGTCGTCGGCGTTTTGGCTACGAACTGTTTGATGCTGCGCTTTTCGGCCGTCCGACGATTGGCCTGCTTATCCCGAGGTGGACGCTTGCGGGCAGCCTCTTCCGTGACCGGCACATCGGTCACCGGAAACTCGGCCAATTCCTGCACCGGGATCCGGTTGCCAGTCAGCGTCTCGATCGCCTGCAACGCCGCCATATCATGATGCGCCAACAAGGCCAGCGCCACGCCGGAGCGACCCGCGCGGCCGGTACGGCCAATGCGGTGCACATAGGTCGCCGGCGCATCCGGTAGCTCGAAATTGATCACCAACGGCAAGGCGCTGATATCCAGCCCCCGCGCCGCCAGATCCGTTGCCACCAGCACGGGTAATTGCCCGGATTGCAGCTGAGCCAGCACGGCACTGCGTTCAGCCTGCGGCTTGTCACCATGCAGTGCGGCAGCGGTGATGCCCTGTTTGCACAGTCGCTTGACCAGACTATCCGCCGTGGCTCGCTGGTTGACGAATACCAGTACGGTTTGTCCCGGCCGCTGTTGCAACAGATGCAGCAGTAGCGCCGCCTTGCTGCCCTTGTTCACCAAATACCCTTGCTCGTCAATCACTCCCTGCGGCCGGGACTCGACGCTAATCAGCTGCGGAGTCCGCAACAAGGTCTGGGCGAGCGCCGTGACGGCCTCAGGGAAAGTGGCCGAAAACAGCAGCGTCTGCTGACGGGCACCGAGCAGCGCCAGCAGCTGCTCCAGCTCACGGCGGAAGCCCATCTCCAGTAGTCGATCTGCCTCATCCAGTACCAGTTGCCGCACCTGAGCCAGGGTCAGGGCCTGCTGGCGCAGCAGTTCGAGCAAACGTCCCGGCGTGGCAATCAGCAGATCGCAACCTGTCGCCAATGCCGCAACTTGGCCCTCGAGCGGTTCGCCACCCAATACCAATTGGATCACCGGCGCAGGCGTCAGGGAACCGGCGAGAACCCGGGCCACCTGACTCACCTGCTCGGCCAGCTCCCGAGTCGGAACCAGCACCAGAGCGCTCGGCGCCGCTAACACAGCCGGAGCCGAGCCAGACAGCGTTACTAGCCAATCTTGCAACAGGGGCAACAGAAAGCTCAGCGTCTTGCCTGTACCTGTCGGCGCGCACACCTGCACATCCATCCCGGCCAGAGCCGGAGGAAGCGCCTGACACTGCACCGCCGTCGGTTGTACCCAGCCCTGTACATTCAAGGCCTGTAGGAGTTCCGGACATAGAGGCAAATCGGTAAATCTGGACATGACGTCTTCCTGTTGAGTCGGAAACAAGAAATAACAAAGGGCCCGCAGGCCCTGTGTCGACTATGAATCAAGCAGCATCAATCTGCTACACCATCGGGTTCTTCGACAACCCGGGTCGGCCAACCCATCAGGGTTTGACGCTTGGCCTCATCCTGCAGTTCGGAGGCGCGCAGATAATGGACTTGCGGCCAGCCTTGCGGCAACCAGATGGTCAATTGGTCCTCATCCGCCTCGAAGCGAAACTCGGGAACCGTGCCTTCGGTACGACGCATGCACAGGATGATGGACAGCCGTAGGATGCGCGCCAGGCGACAAGCCTGGGTCATGGAGACCGCATTTTGCCGCTCCAGTTCATCCAGTTTGAACTCATCCCGTTGATTGAGCATCAACGCCGATAACAACTGCTTCTGCGCCGGAGTAAAACCGGGCATATCGATGTGATCGATGATGTAGGCGGCATGTTGCGGCGCCTTTTTGTATTCGATACACAATCCCAGCTCGTAGAGCATGGCAGCCCAACGCAGCATGGGGCGGCCATACTGCTCACTCAGATGCCAGCTCTGATGCAACTGGGTGAATGCGGTCAAGGCCACGTTACGCACCCGCTCCGCCTGATCCCGATCCAGTTGATAACGGGTGATCAGACTCTCGGCTGTCCGTTCACGAGCATCACAATCCCGTTTACGACCGACCATGCCATAGATGAGTCCCTCGCGCAGGGCGCCACCGGCCAGGGTCATATTGTCGATGTGCAGGGTTTCGAAAATCGCGATCAGAATGGCCAGCCCAGATGGAAAAACAGTCAAGCGCTCGGGAGCCAAGCCTTGCAACGCCAGCTGATCGATACGACCACACTGGATGGCCTGTTCCTTCAATTCGTTGAGCTTGCTCAGCGTCACCCGCTCACTACGCCCTTGAGCGATCATGATCTCTTGCAGCGCTTGCACGGTCCCGGAGGCGCCGACACAGGTGATCCAGCCCATATCGAGATAGCTCTGCTCGACTTGAGCCAGCACCACTTTGGCGCCTTCGATCGCGGCAGCAAAATTGTCGGCACTCAACAATCCATCGGCAAAGAAGCGTCTGAGCCAAGTGATACAGCCCATATGCAGGCTGTTCAATAGCTTGGCATCACTTTGCTCACCGATCACCAGTTCGGTACTCGCGCCACCGATATCGATGACCAGGCGTTTGCCTTCGCCACTGGAGGTCCAGGAAACGCCCTGGTAGATGGTTCTGGCCTCATCTTCACCGGTGATCACTTCGATATGGTGACCGAGAATGCGCTCCGCTTCGACCAGGAAGACACCCACATTGCCCGCCAGCCGCAAGGTAGCGGTACCGACGATGCGGGTATTCTCTTTCGGTACGTCCTGCAGTTGTTCGGCAAACAGACGCAGACAATCCCAGCCCCGCGCCATGGCTTCATGACTCAGGCAATTGTCAGCATCGAGGCCAGCAGCCAACCGCACTTTACGCTTGACCTTGGCAACCGTGCGGATCGCGCCCGCAACCTCGCGCACCACCAGCATGTGGAAACTGTTGGAGCCGAGATCAATGGCAGCATACAGAGGTGGCTGGTTCACGGGCGACGTCCTGTCAGGGTTTACGAGGGCCACGGCGGCGTCCGGCACTCGGCTGACGCTCACGCATATTACGATTGATGCCAGCACGATGGCGGTGGATCCGCTTCGGTGCCTCGGCATCCTGCAGTAACGCCTGGCGATCATACTTGCTCATCGGGATCGGGTGTCGAATGTAATCTTCGATCGCCGGCAAGTTGAAGGCATAGTCTTCACAGGCAAAGCTGATGGAATGACCACTCTTGCCAGCACGGCCAGTACGGCCAATGCGGTGCACGTAGTCTTCCGCGTCATCCGGCAGATCATAGTTAAACACATGGGTGACATCGGGAATGTGCAGGCCGCGAGCCGCCACATCGGTGGCCACCAGGATATCCAGCGTACCCTTGGTGAAGTCCTCGAGGATCTTCATGCGCTTTTTCTGCGGCACATCGCCGGTCAACAGACCAACGCGATGGCCATCTGCTTCCAACCAGCCGTGTACGTCTTCGCAGACATGCTTGGTATTGGCAAAGACGATGGCTTTATCCGGCCACTCTTCTTCGATCAAGGTCAGCAGCAGCAACATCTTGTCATCGTTGGAGGGATAGAACAGCTCCTCTTTGATGCGTTGCCCGGTCATCTGCTCGGGCTCGATCTGCACATGCTCCGGCTGATTCATATGCTCGTAAGCCAGTTCCTGCACCCGCAGCGATAAAGTGGCAGAGAACAGCATGTTCAGACGCTGGTTTGGCAGCGGCATGCGACGGAACAGGAAACGAATATCCTTGATGAAACCCAGATCGAACATACGATCGGCCTCATCCAGTACCACGGCCTGGATCCGGGAGAGGTCGATAATCCCCTGCTTCAGGTAATCGATGATGCGACCGGTAGTGCCGATCAGCACATCAACGCCTTGCTCCAGCACGGCAAGTTGCTTGTCGTAGCCATCGCCACCATAAGCCAGGCCCAGTTTAAAACCCGTGGTCTCGGCCATAGGCTCGGCATCATTGTAGATCTGCACCGCCAGCTCACGAGTCGGCGCCATGATCAACACACGCGGTTGATTGGTCTTGCGCTCGGGCGAGGCGGGATTGATCAGCAGATGATTGAAGATACCAGCCAGGAAGGCGATGGTTTTGCCGGTCCCGGTTTGTGCCTGGCCCGCAATATCTTTGCCTGCAATGAGAATAGGGAGAGAAAGCGCCTGGATCGGCGTGCAATAGTGAAATCCCTTGGCTTCCAGACCGGCGAGAACCTGCGGTTCCAGCCCCATCTGGGCGAATTTCTGTTCAGTTAAGTGTGTTTTGCTCATGGCAGACAGGTTATCAGGTTGGGCTTGCAATAATAAACAGGATCATTTCAAATAGGGCAACTATTTGCCTTTTATTTACATCTATTGGCTATATTTGCCAACAGATCCTCAACAATAGACTGGAGTGGTAGATGAGTGACAAGATTGTTCAGCTGACCGATGCCAGCTTCGAAGCAGACGTGATCAAGGCTCAAGGCCCGGTACTGGTCGACTTCTGGGCTGAGTGGTGTGGCCCGTGCAAGATGATTGCACCTATCCTGAACGAAGTAGCTGATGAATATGCAGGCAAGCTGACTGTGGCCAAGCTGAATATTGATCAGAACTCCGAGACTGCGCCTAAGTACGGTATTCGTGGTATTCCGACCCTGCTGCTGTTCAAGAACGGTGCTGTGGCCGCGACCAAAGTGGGCGCGCTCTCCAAGACCCAATTGAAAGAGTTTCTGGACGCCAACGTCTAAATCCTCCAAGAGCGCTCATCGAGCGCTCTTTGTTTTTCACCCCGACGCAATAGACGCCTTCGCGATTTGATGCTAACTTATACAGCGACCTAGTAATCCACCCGCGCTGATCTGCGCTCTCTCCTATCGAAAGCAGCCTCAACCCAGCGACCGTCTAACCGCTTCATTTCCTGTTGATACCCATTCATCGCCATGAATCTGACTGAATTAAAGAATACCCCTGTATCCGAGCTGGTAAAGCTTGGCGAATCCATGGGCCTGGAAAACCTGGCTCGTTTGCACAAGAAAGATATCATCTTCGCCATTCTCAAGGCTCACGCCAAGAGCGGGGAAGATATCTTCGGTGACGGTGTGCTGGAAATCCTGCAAGACGGTTTCGGCTTCCTGCGTAGTGCAGACAGCTCCTATCTGGCGGGTCCGGACGACATCTATGTCTCTCCGAGTCAGGTGCGCCGTTTCAACCTGCGCACCGGTGATACCATCTCCGGTAAAATTCGTCCGCCGAAAGAAGGTGAGCGTTATTTCGCACTGTTGAAGGTGGATACCGTCAACTACGACCGTCCGGAAAATGCCCGCAACAAGATCCTGTTCGAAAACCTGACCCCCCTGCACCCGACCAAGCGTCTGCGTCTGGAGCGGGGCAATGGTTCGACCGAAGATATTACCGCCCGGGTACTGGATCTAGCCTCCCCCATCGGTAAGGGTCAGCGAGGCCTCATAGTCGCACCGCCGAAAGCCGGTAAGACGATCCTGTTGCAGAACATCGCCCAGAGCATCACCAGTAACCACCCCGAGTGTGAGCTGATCGTACTGCTGATCGATGAACGTCCTGAAGAAGTGACCGAAATGCAACGCATGGTCAAGGGTGAAGTCGTGGCTTCCACCTTCGATGAACCAGCAACGCGTCACGTGCAAGTTGCTGAAATGGTTATCGAAAAAGCCAAGCGGCTGGTTGAGCACAAGAAGGATGTGGTGATTCTGCTCGACTCCATCACTCGTCTGGCTCGTGCCTATAACACCGTCATCCCTTCATCTGGTAAGGTTCTGACCGGTGGTGTGGATGCCAACGCCCTGCATCGTCCGAAGCGTTTCTTCGGTGCCGCCCGTAACGTGGAAGAGGGTGGCTCGCTCACCATCATCGCCACTGCACTGGTTGATACCGGCTCCAAGATGGATGAAGTCATCTACGAAGAGTTCAAGGGTACCGGTAACATGGAACTGCATCTGGCGCGCAAGATCGCCGAGAAGCGCGTCTATCCGGCGATCGATATCACCCGCTCCGGCACCCGTCGCGAAGAGCTGCTGGCTCCGCAAGACGAGCTGCAGAAGATGTGGATCCTGCGTAAGATTATCCACCCGATGGGTGAAATCGAAGCCATGGAGTTCCTGATCGACAAGCTCTCCATGACCAAGACCAACGATGAATTCTTCGACGCCATGAAGCGCCAGCAGAAGTAATCGACGGCAGCGTCATAAAAAATACCGGCTTTGCAGCCGGTATTTTTTTATCTGCGTATCGAGGAGAAAAGCCTCAATCGATATAAATCACGCCATCAGCCGGCACGGGCCGCCGACTGAATGCACTGCAGCAGGAACTGACCAAAGTCATGGCCATGATGCTGCAACATCTTGGGGAACATGGAGATCGGCGTCATACCTGGGAAGGTATTGATTTCGTTCAGCAGGATTTCGCCATCCGCGGTCAGGAAGAAGTCGACCCGCGACAGATCCTTGAGCTTGAGCTGGGTAAACGCCTTGAGCGCCAGGGTGCGGATGGTTTCCACTTGTTCGGCGCTCAGATCGCTGACATCCAGTCGGGTGGTCGAATGGCTACCACTGCTGTACTTCTCGTCATAGCTATAGAAGACATCGCCCGGCACGCAGATTTCGCCAGGGCGAGTGGCAACCAGCTCATCACCATACTGGTAGACTGCCACTTCCAGCTCGCGAGGTTGGACCGCCTTTTCGACCAGCACCTGGGCCGAATAGCCAAATGCCTGATGAATAGCATCAGACAAATGAGCCAGTTCAGTCACTTTGTAGCAGCCGACGGAAGAACCCTGACTCGCGGCCTTGACGAAGACTGAACCCCAACGGCGCATCGCCTGGTGGGCTTCGGCATGGGCCGAGCTGTCATCCTCGGAGAGGAACAGATAAGGGGTATTCGGGATACCCAGCGCCGTCAGCCACAACTTGGTGCTGACCTTATTGAAGCACAGCTTGCTGCCTTCCGAGCCACACCCCAGATAAGGCAGTCCCGCCAGCTCCAGGAACGATTGTATGTCTCCGGTCTCACCCGGGAAACCATGAATGCACGGCACCACATAGTCGATCCGCTGTTCTTGACTGCCGACTCGCAACACCTTATCCAGCCCCAGGGCGCAGAGTTCGCCAGTGGCGGTTTGCCAGCGATCGGGGAATAACTCGACTCGCGTCATGACGATGTCCGGCAGGGCCCGGAGCTGTTGTTCGAGAAAATCGGCACTCTTGAGGGAAATTGAATGCTCACTGCCGCCACCGCCGCACATCAAGAGCACATGAAGCTTATTCATCAGGGGATTCCTTGCATCTAGACTCGCCGGCCGCGAGGCGGTCGGAATGACAATCACGCAGGGAAGTCTATCAATGGCGTCGACAGGGGGAAAGGGCTCAACGCACAAAGGTAAGGATCCAACTCCGACGTCGTGGCGTTTGCTCATGGCGGATGAAATCCCTATGCTGGCACTCGATACTGCTGTTCTCGCCCAAGGAACCCCGATGCGCCTGTTATGTCTATTCTGTGCCGTGTGGCTAAGCGCCTGCGTGACTGTCGGTCAGGACGCCGAGAAAAAGCCCAAGGCCCCCGAATTTCAGGGCGAATTTGCCCAGCTAGTTCGCCAGCCGACCGAACAGGCGGTCAACGGTCTGCTCAGTGGCAATAACCAGACCCTGGAAGCTGTGTTGACCGATCCCAACGTCTATACCCCGCCGGTACTCTTTGCCCTGGCGCATCAGCTCTATCAGCAAGGCGAGATCACCCCGGCCCTGTTCTGGTTCTACACCGCCCAGCTGCGCGCCCGCTCCGATGCCAACAAGTCCCTCGATCCGACCACCCAGCAGGGCGTCACCGAGCTGAGCAACCAGTTTGCCAAAGACATTAACCGCTATGCCCTCGGCCATCTGGATGAGCTGACCATCACGGTCAACCATGTCTTGACCTGGGATCGACAAACTAAACGCTATTACGATCCACGCTGGGTAGCACTCCATGGCCAGGAGGCCTATACCAAGACCACGATAGGCTTCAAACCGCAGAGTGAATGGCCGGTGATCGATGAACTGACCCGTCAGGGTTTCGAAAAGGGCTTTCAGCAGTTGCTGCAGAAAATCCGCGGTTAACCATGTGAGGAGTTCGTTATGGATCTCGCTGCATTACGGGACTATCTCGGTGCCAAACCCGGCGCCATGGAAGACCTGCCCTTCGGCCCCGAGGTGCTGGTGCTGAAAGTGGCTGGCAAGATGTTTGCCCTGGTGGCTTGGCAGGAGCTGCCGCTGACGATCTCCCTCAAGGCCGAGCCCCAGCAGGCACTGCTGTGGCGCGAGCTCTATCCGGCGGTCAGTGCCGGTTATCACCTCAATAAGCAGCACTGGAATACGGTCACTCTGGATGGCAGCCTGAGCGACGAGTTGCTGCGAACCATGATCGACGAATCCTGGCAGCGGGTGGTGGCTGGGCTGAAGAAAAGTGAACGTCTGGCGCTGCTGGGGCCGAACGCCGCAACTCGATGAGCCAAAAACCACCCCGGCCCGTATAATGAAATCAGACTCCGTCATAGAGTAACCATATGAAATATAAGGATCTGCGTGACTTTATCGCCCTGCTGGAACAAAGGGGCCTGCTTAAACGCATCCACCAGGAAATTAATCCCTACCTGGAGATGACCGAAATTGCCGACCGCACCCTGCGAGCCGGTGG
>Ga0194137_10001229_pt1 | contig 15752 bp, 13 predicted proteins | sample TARM_MetaG_T3_14_FD_134025 | JGI IMG/M metagenome (GOLD analysis project Ga0194137, IMG submission 134025) | Freshwater microbial communities from Pennsylvania, USA, analyzing microbe dynamics in response to fracking - TARM_MetaG_T3_14 (version 2) | ecosystem: Environmental > Aquatic >... | reverse complement strand
GCCAGCCTGTCAGACTCCTCGACGCTTGACGTCCCAATGAGAATGGGGCGTCCCGTCGCATGGACGGATGAGATTTCGTGTACAAGCGCCTTGAGTTTGGCTTCTTTATGGGTATGGATCCGGAACGGATGGTCAATCCGAATGTTTGGCCGATGCGGCGGTATTTGCACAACCTGCAGCGCATAGATTTCTTCGAATTCCGTTGCGGAAGCGTGCGCGGTAGCCGTCATTCCGCAAATTTTCGGATACAGGCTGAGGAAGTGCTGAAGGGTAATCGTCCCGAGAACTTCCCCGCCGCCTTTCGACTGCAGCCCTTCTTTGGCCGCAAGCGCGGCTTGCAGCCCATCCGGCAAATGCCTGTTCTCCGCCACGCGGCCGGTATATTCGTCGATCAGCTCGATTTCCCCGTCCCGGACGATGTAATCGACGTCCTTCTTCAATAACAATTCCACATGCAGCGCGCAGTTTAATGACGTCAGCAAATGACTGTTTTGGCTTGTGTACAAATTGCCGCAGCCCAGCAGCGACTCCGCTTTCGCCGAGCCGGCTTCATTCAAATAAACGTTCCGCTTGAACTCGTCGAAGTCGTAATGCTCGACTTGCTGCAGCTGCCGGGCCGCCTCTGCGAAACGGATGCCGTCATTGCTGGAAGAGCCGGCCTCGCCGGCGATGACCAACGGCACCCGCGCTTCATCGAGAAGCAGCGAATCCGCTTCGTCGACGATGACGCAGTGGAACGGACGATGCACGATATCGGCTTCGTTCAGCGCGATCGTGTCTCGCAAATAATCGAATCCCGCCTCTTTGGCCGTAACGTAGGTTATATCGTTGGCGTACGCTTCCCGTTTCCCGGACAGGCTCATGCCCGCTTGAACCGAGCTGACCGTCAGCCCCAGGAAACGATAGACCGGACCCATCCACTCCGCATCCCGATGGGCCAAATAATCGTTGAACGTCAGCACATGAACGCCTTTCCCGGTCAGCGCGTTCAGGTAAGCAGGCATGACCGCAGAGAGCGTTTTCCCTTCGCCGGTATGCTGCTCGATCAAAAACCTCTCGTGCAGGGCGATGGCAGCCATGATCTGGACATCGTAAGGCTGCAATCCCAGCTTTCTCTTCGCGGCCTCGCAGACCAGCGCATAGGCATCGACTAGCAGCTCGTCCAAAGGCGTGCCGGACTTGGCTTCTTTTTGCAACCGGACGGATTCCGCCTGAAGCTGTCGATCGTCCCATGCTTTCAAATTCCGTTTTCCGATGAGCTCCGCTTTGTCCCGGTAGACTTTCAGCTTAGTCCGGTTATCGCGGTCATAGAATGTTTGCATCCATTTGACGGCTCTATTCATAGAAACTCGATCTCCCCTCGGCAGGAATGCGCTTGGCGGCTTAACCTCTCTCCCAAAGTGCTCTATAATGACAGCAGGATGCACACATTCAGGAGGGTTTCCATTGACCAAAGTAGGGCTAGTGATGAGAAAAATCCAGTTCGCCGAGGCGCAAGGGCCGCGGATTTACGCCGAAAGGCTGAAGGAGCTCAGCCGTGAGCTGGGCGTGGAAATCGTCTATATCATGCCGGAGCGCCATGTCAGCGATTACGACCAGGCTCCCGGCTACGAATACGAAAAGGGCGATCTCGTCAATTACGATCTCGTGCTGGAGCAGCTGGAACGGGAGAAGATCGACCGGGTCATCTATACCGTATCGGGCTTCACCTACCTCAAGATGTTCGTGGACAAATGCGTGCTGTTTCCCCACTCCTACCCGCATCCGGACTTGACCGGGTACGAGATGATGAAGCCCTTCTATTCCATCGTGGACAAGGCCGTCGTCCATACGGACTATCTCAAGGGACTGTTCAAGACCGACTACGGCGTCACCGACGTGGACGTCATCCCGATCGGCTTCGAGGGCGATCTCGCCCGCAAGCATTACGATCCGGATGCCGTCATCGGCAACCGCATCCTCTGGATCGGCCGGGACGAGCCCAACCGCAGGCCGGAGCTGCCGATCGAATATGCCCGGCGCAATCCGGACAAGGATGTCGTCATGGTCATGGGCGGGCAGCGCTACCGGGAAAGCATGAAGCGCTACGACATCCCTTCCAATGTCACGCTGCACTTCGCGCTGACGCGAGAAGACATCTTCGGGCTGATGAACTCGTCCAAAGTATATTGGAGCTCCAGCGTCTTCGATACGTTCTCCATGCCGCTGGCGGAAGCGATGGCGATGGGCAAGCTGGTCGTGAAGCCGTATCATCCCTGCTACGGCCATATTTCCTCCACGCACACGTTCGCCGGCAACGAGCGCAACTGGTTCGAGCTGCTGAACATGGCGGCCGCATCCCCGCTCAAGGTTTCATCCGACAACCGCGGTTATGCCTTCGAGCGCTTCTCGGATAAGGTCATGAGAGACGGCTACGAGCGGTTTTACGCCGGCTGGCTGTAGCCGGCCAACGAATAGCGGCCGTTCCGGATAAAGGGCCATCCGCGCGCCGCCCTCCGGTTGAAGGCGGCCTCGATCCGGCTTCAGGCGAGACATGCGCAGTCAGCCAAACAATGGAACCCTTTCAGCCCGGCTCTCCTGCCGCATTCGGTTTCACCTGGAGTCGAGCCGCGGCTGAAGGCTTTTTTGCCGTGCATCCAACGCCTCGTCGGCGCCTCCAGCCCGTCAGCTTCGCATCGTCATCATATTGCCCGAACTGTACCTCCTCAGCCCCCAGTAGAAGAAGCCGATGGAGCCGGCGGCGAGCAGCGCCGCGGCACCGGTCGCGAGCAGCAGATAATCTCCCTGCCAGCCCCGCAGCAGCCCGATCGGCATGTAGCTGATGAAACCCGCCGGGATGACCGTGAACAGGATGAGCCGCACCGCCCCTTTGAAAATATCCGTCGGATACGTCGTAAAGGCCAGATGGCCGTTGAACAGCTGGAACGCGATTCCCTCCGCGTTGCCGATGAAGAACGCGAGCGAGCCCGCCGCGACATTGAAGAACAGAAAGATCAGGCCGGCCAGCAGCAAGGCAAGCAGGTAACGCAGCAGGCCCCCGAGAGAATGATCGCCTGCGTACGCGTAAATCGCCCAGCCGAACAAAAAATCGCCGATGGCCGTAAGGGACATGCGGCTTGCCAGCACATTGAGCAGCACCGGCTTCGGCTGGGTCAAATACACATCAAGCTCTCCCCTTGAGGTGATGAAGGCGATGCGGTTGAAATTGCCGAACAGCATGCTCGCCCAGCCGAAGCCGCCCGTGCCGACGGCCCACATCATCATGACATCGCTCAGCTCCCAGCCGTTGACCGACGGAAAGCGGCTGAAGAAAATCCCCCAGAACACGATCCAGATGACATTGTTCAGGAACATCATGCCGGCCGTCATGAAAAAGCTGAGCCGGAATTCCATCGCCCCCGCCAGATTGAGCTTCCAGCAGGTAAGCAGGAACGGCAGCGTTCCCTTTCGCAAGCTTCCTTTTCTAGCCTCCGTTGACATTCAGCCTTCTCACTCCCCTCGAGTAGATCCAGGCGACCAGCGCGCCGAGCAGCACGATCCAGATCATCTGGATGCCGAGAAATGCCCCCAAGGCGCCCGTTCCGCCCACGGCCGTCTTCGCCGGGAAGTACAGCACTGCCTGGAACGGCAGCCATGCGCAGATCTGCTGCAGCCAGTGCGGCATGAGATCGAGCGGAATGAGCATGCCGCCGACCGTGAACTGCAGCTTCTGCAGGACGAACTCCAGGCCGCGGGTCTCCTCGACCCAGAAAGCGCACAGCGCGATGGACATGTTGAGCAGGTAAGCGATCGTGAAGGAGCCGAGGCCGAGCGCCGCCATGCCCGCCCAGCCGAAGCCGAAATCCGGCGGTCCGACCATCAGCCAGCCGATCAGCATGCCTGCGGCGAGATTGACGCCGAAGCGGAGCAGCGCCTCGCCCATATAGGAGAAATATTGATAACCGACATAGGATATCGGCGTCAGCAGGCGGACGGCGACGCCTCCGCTTTTGACCTCCTCCTCGATTCTCGTGCATTGCTGGGGACAGGCCATCGTGAACGCCTCCGTCAGGACGAGATACCAGATGATGTCCCTCAGGACGAAGCCTCCGATGCTCGCCTCCGCTCCCCCCTGCCCGCTGTAGGCGGCGCTCCACAGCTGCATGAAGATGAACAGGATCAGCAGGAGAAAGACGGAGCGGATGAGAAAATCCGCCATGTACGCCGTCTGCTGCTTGAAGGTGATGGTGCCGACGGCGGCGTATTTGCGCCCTTTCAGCACCGCCGCTTCCTTTGGCGATGAGTACCTCCTCCGTCCCCATCCGCGATCGCCGAGCGGATCGTATCCTCGTGCTGTTCCTTCGAGATTCTGGACTTCCGTTTTCATGGCAGCCCCCCTCCTTCCCCGCCAAATGAACCACCGGCCGCCGAATCATGATCGCGGCTTCTGGAGAATAGCGTCTTGATGACCTCTTCCATCGGCGGGTCCTCGATCGTCACATCCGCGATGCGGATGCTTCCCATGAGCCGGGACAGCACCGTTTCGATGTCGGTGCTCGTCAGATCGACCGAAAGCTTCAGGACGCCTTCCTCCGCCTCCAGCAGTTCCGTCCCGGCCAAGCCTTGGACCGCGGCTCCGGAGCCTCGCCCCTCCCCCGCCAGCCTGACCGTCACGGTCTTGTACCTCAGAATGTCCCGCTTCAGCCCCTCCACCGGCCCGTCGACCATGATGCCGCCGTGATGGATGACGACCGCTCGGCGGCACAGCTTCTCGATGTCCCCCGCATCATGCGAGGTCAGGAAGACCGTCGTCCCTTCCTCCCGATTCAGCTCCGCGATGAGCTCGCGGATCCGCTCCTTGATGATGACGTCGAGCCCGATCGTCGGCTCGTCGAGGAACAGCAGCCGCGGTCCATGCAGGAAGGAGGCCGCGATCTCGCAGCGCATCCTCTCTCCGAGCGACAGCTTCCGAACCGGCACGTTCAGGTACGGACCGAGATCGAAGCGTTCGATGAGCGAAGCCTTCCGTCTCAGGTAGACGTCCCGGTCCAGCTCGTAGATGCGGCTCATCAGCTCAAACGTATCGCTCGGCGGCAGGTGGTACCACAGCTGTGATTTCTGCCCGAATACGGTGCCGATGAGATAAGCCAGCCGTCCGCGCTCCTGCCAGGGCGTATAGCCAAGCACCTTCGCCTCCCCCGAGGTCGGATGCAGAATGCCGGTGAGCATCTTGATCGTCGTGGATTTGCCTGCGCCGTTCGGACCGAGGAACGCGATCGTCTCTCCTTCCTCTACCGCAAGATCGATTCCTTTCACCGCTTCCTTCTCTCCCCACTCCGGCTTCCACAGCGAGCGGAAGCTTCCCCCGAGTCCAGGCTGCTTGCGCTTGACCATGAACGTTTTTTTCAGCCCTTTAGTCTCAAGCACCTTCATGTCCGACGCCCCCTTCTGTCTATGATTTCCGCTGGAATCAGGCCTTCAGTCCGGGTATGGATAGCAAAAAAAAGACCTTCGAAAAGCCGGCCTGACCAAGCAGGCGGAACTTTCCGAAGGTCTTTTATCCCTACGGTGTACACGGCCTATCGCGCCGCGGCGGTTTCGCTCGGTTCGGACGAAGAGAGGGCGGCGCATGGCGGCCCGCTTCCCGGATCCCTAGAAACCCTTCCGTTTGATGGTACATATTACATGGCAAAAAACGGAACGTAAAGCCTTTTTTTCAACTCCAAACCCGATCCAACTTGTCGGAATAAAAGCTCAAAGCCCGTCCGTACGAGGAGATCCCCTCGTCGGAGCTCGTCTCGGCCAGCTGCACGAGGAGCAGCTCCATCGCCTCGGCATGGCGGCCTAGATTATGCAGGGTCATGGCCAAGAACACGTTGAATTCCCGCCGCTGCGGGTACTTGGCCAAAGCCTCGCGAAGCAGCTTCTCGGAGTCCCCGTATGAGCCAAGCGTCCTCAGCGTGCTGCCGAGGCCGAGTCTCGCGCCAATGTCATCCTTTTCGGGCAAGCCCAGCGACAGCGCCTTCTCGTACAGCGGCACCGCCTCCCTCTCCAGCCCGAGCGAATCATGGGTCCAGGCGAGCTGATACCATATCTGCGCGTCCTCCGGATGCGCATCCGCCAGCTTCGCAAGCAGGAGGCGCGCCTTCTCGGCGTCGCCCTCTGCTCGCAAGGATACGGCTTCCTGCAGTCTGTCGGCAGGGTTGAGTTCCATGCCCGCAGCCTCCTGACTATCCAAGGATGAGTTCATTTTTCATTTTTAAGGGCAATTCGAAAAGCTGCCGCTTTACGCTTGCTTGGCGGCTCCCTCGAGCAGAGCGATCATGTCCGCATCCTCGATGGCCTTGGCATATTCCAGCGGCGTTTCCTCCGCGCTTGGATAGACTTTGTTCGGATCGGCGCCGGCTGCAAGCAGCAGCTTGGCGATCTCCAGGCTGCCCGCGCCGACAGCCTCGTAGAGGGAATTGTCGCGCTTCGGATCCGCTCCGTACTGCAGCAGCAGCTTCACGACGGCCGGATCGGGGTCATAAGCTACGGACTCCCCGTATTCATCCTCGTCGTACATCGTACGGCTGGCATTTTCGAGCGGGGTGTAGTCCTGGGAAGCATCGCAGTTGCAATCGTTGGCATCCGCGCCGCTCTTGAGGAGCAGCTCCACCATCGAAGGCATGCGCTTGCCGTCCTTGTCCACCGCCGTCGTAGCCGCGATGAGCGGCGGGAAATAGTCTCCGGCATCGTATGCCTTGACGCCGGCGCCGGCCTTCAGCAGCTCCGTCACGATAGAGGCTCTGCCGGAAAGGATGGCATGCCACAGAACGGAGCCGTAAGCTTTTTCGATGGCCGGAATATCCGGCTTATAGCTGAGCAGAAGCTTCACGGTCGCCAGATCGGCCTCTTCCGTCGTCTCCGCATAACCCGTTGCAGTGAATTTGTACGGATAGGAAACGACATCGAACACCGTCACGTTCTGGCCGTTCTCGTCCAGATCGGCGGTCTGGAGCGATGCTCCCTGATCGAGGAAAAAGCGGATCATCTCCTCGTTGCGGAATCCGACGCTGTTCAGCAGCGGCGCCTTGCTCTTCGCGATCTTCCAGCCGTCCGCCATCAGTCCCTTGAGACCGGCGATATCCTGCTTGAAGACGTAGCCGTTGGCGTATCCGTCCAGCTCGAGCTGAAGCTCCTCCGGCGTCTGGCTCGTAATCGTCACGAGCGACTTGGAGGCGTTCCAGCTGACATGCGCTCCAAGCGCTTCGCCGACGAAGCGCAGAGGAACGAGCGTCCGCCCCTTCAGCACGACGGAGCGCTGGGCCAGCGTGACTTTTTGGCCGTTGATAACCGCCGTCTTTTCGCCGATTGTCAGAACGACGGTTTTGCGGCCCTTGACCGCCGTAATTTTTTTGCCCGAAACCGACAGCTTCGCTCCCAGTCCCTCGAAAATGCCTCTCAAAGGCACCATCGTGGAGCCTTCCAGCAGGATCGGCGACTGATCGTATTTCTGCAAAGCTCCGTCCAAGGTTACGCTGATGGGAGCTTTCGCTGCCGAGGCTGCCGGCGCTAAGCCTGCTGCCCCGGTCGCAAGCGCCGCGGATGCCAGCAATATCCCGGCCGTTCGTTTGAATTTGTTTGTCATGTTCATATCCCCCAACTTAGGTCGATTGTACCTCTATCTCTAGAAACTCCCCGTCTATTATCGACGCTGATAGGAGAAATGTCTATTGAAATATAAACAATCATTATTCGACACGAATAAGGTCTACAAATCCATCGAAAACCGGAGCATGTCGCGCAGAATCATTCCGTTCTCGATGATTTCCTCCTCATAATGCCGGATGAAAAAATCGCGGTCCACCCCGGTTATCCGGAACCCGCATTTCTGGTACAGCGCGATCTGGCCAATGCCCGTGCTGCCCGTGCCCACCTCGATCGTCGCCATGCCGATCTCACGAGCGCGTTCGACGGCATGAAGCACGAGCTTCTTGCCGATGCCGCGTCCCTGATGGGACTCGGAGACGGCCACGTTCACGAGCTCAGCCGTTGCCGGACGGGTACGGATCAGGACGTACACCCCGATGGCGGCATGCGCTTCTTCATCTTCCAGCACCCAGCATTCCCCGCGCCCGGCATATTCCTCGACGAGATCCCGTGCGGGATCGGCTAGCAGCAGCAGCTCCAGAGGAAGCGGCTCTCCCCGCATCAAGCGTTTTATTGATCTCATGCTTTCCAATCGATGATCCTCCCCTTCTCTTCCTCTTCCCTAGGCGGCAGCTTGGCCAGCCGGAACGGAATCCGCAGCAGCAGCAGTTCCAGCAGGAGCAAAAAGACGACAAAAGCGCCGAATGCAACCATCCAGCCCTGATCGTTGAAGTTCAGCAGATACGGGTATGCCAAGAGCTGCAGGACGCTGCAAGCCAGATAGAGCTTGCCGCGTCCGGCAATGGTTCCCGCAAGCTCGACAGCTCCGGCTTCCTTCGCCAGCGCCAGAAAGCCCTGGAACAGCCAATACGCCATAAGCGTATGCAGCAGCGTCAAGCCTTGGCCGTACAGATGCATGCCGAGCGGTACCGAAGCGAAGCCAGTCAGCGTATCCGATTTCAGGACCAGATCCGGCAGCGACAAGAGAGCCTGAATATAGGCTGCCGCCCTTGCTTTGCCGAACGATTTATGGCTCGAAGCGAGAGTCCCGAGCGCGGAAGCCGCCATCAGGCAGCCGATGAAGTCAGGCAGAATATCAATGGTTCCGAACCGGATATCGATAAAGATGAGCGTAAGTCCCCAGCCGAGACGGCGCAGCGGAGCCATCAATCTGGCGTCGATCATGGATTCGCCTCCCTTTTAACGAGGGCGCGTACCTGGGCTTCGGTCAGATACAGATTGAACTGGATCAGGTTCTTATCGATCCGCTCCGTTCCGTCCGAAGCTTGCGACCGGATCGTCATCCACGGCCTGAAAACGGTCGGGATTCCGGCGGCCGGGTCCTGCTCATGCCACTGATAGTCCACTCGCAGCGATGCGCCTTGCGGGACCCGCTCCGGCAGCTGGATCGGAACGAGCTCGCCTGCGCCCGGCATCGTCGCTTTCAGCTCATAGGTCAGCAGCGGCTTGTAGTTGTCGCCGATGCTGGTCGAGACCTCCTCAACCACGCTATCCCTTCTCAAGCGTCCGCTTATGAATCCGGAGCCGTCGCTGCCTCCGCCCGAAGAGTAGAAATTCAGCGCCCCGTTCCCGTCTCCCTCCCCATCCTCTACTTCGATGATGCCGATCGGCACTTTCTTCGGAGGCCCTTCATTGTAATAGACGGTCGCCTCTGTATACTTGCCGGGTTGCAGATCGCTTTCGGCATAGCCGAAGGCATGCATGAATTTCTGATGGGAAAAGCTCTGCCACTCGGTCAATTCAAACCGGAGCGACGGCAGCGCTTCGATTTGGATGGCCGTCACTTTTTTGCCTGTACTCTTGTTCTCCAAATAGTAGAGATCGATTAGGCTTCCCTGCGTGGTCGTCATGATTTCATGATTCATGAACAGCGGCTCCCGCAGCTGGCCGCTCCGATAATAAAGGACGTTGCCGATCCAGCTTCCGGCGATCAGGACCGCGATGATTCCGGCTAGAAGCCGGTTTCTGGTATTCATTTCGCTCTGCCACCCCCTTCAGCAGTTTAGCAGAGACGTCTGGGAATGTCTTCCTTATTCGGATCTTTTATGCCGACTTTAGTTGGATGGGGCCAGCCCTTTAGGCTTAACTCGACGGATAAAAAAGCCGGCCCCGCTTGTTCGCGGAGCCGGCCAGATTGGTTGGCGTCAAAATGTGCTCTTACTTCCCGTACCCTTGCGGGTCCTCGCGCCAAGCCTTGAGCGAATCGATCTGCCCGCTCTCCACGACGCCGCGTTCGGCGGCAACGTCGATGAGCGCCGAATAGCTGCTCAGCGTCGCCAGCGGCACGGAAGCCTCGGCGAAGGCATCGGATGCCTGCTTGAACTGGTACGTGAAGATGGCCAGGACAGCCAGCACTTCCGCTCCGGCTTCGCGAACCGCTTGCGCGGCCTTGAGCGAGCTGCCGCCGGTCGAGATCAGGTCCTCGATGACGACGACCTTCTGGCCCTCGGCGATCCGGCCTTCGATCAGATTCTGCTTGCCATGCCCCTTGGCCTTGTCGCGGATGTAGGACATCGGCAGGTTCAGCTTCTGCGCTACCCAGGCCGCATGCGGGATGCCGGCCGTTGCGGTGCCTGCGATCGCGTCCGCATCGGGGTAGTTCTGACGGATGACAGCGGCGAAGCCCTCGGCGATCAGCTCGCGAATCTCCGGATAGGACATCGTCAGGCGGTTGTCGCAGTAGATCGGGGATTTCAGTCCCGATGTCCAGGTGAACGGCTCCTCGGGACGAAGCGCGACCGCTCCGATCTCCAGCAGCTTGGCGGCGATTTCCCGCGGAAGGCTTTCCAGTTGGATCGTGCTCATGGCTTGATCAGCTCCTCGATAATGGATTCGATGGCGGCGCGCGGATCTGCGGCCTTCGTGATCGGACGTCCGATGACCATATAATCGGTTCCGGCTTGAAGCGCTTCAGACGGAGTCATGACGCGGCTCTGGTCGCCGATATCGGCGCCGGCCGGACGGATGCCCGGCGTCACCGTCTGGAATGTCGGCCCGCAAAAGTCCTTGACCAGCGTTACTTCATGCGGCGAGGCGACGACTCCGTCGAGGCCGGAAGCGATGGCCAGCAGCGCGTAGCGCTTGACCGCCTCCTCCATCGTGCCGAGGATGCCGATCTCGTCGTTGAGCATCTCCAGGCTCGTGCTGGTCAGCTGCGTCACGGCGATGACCGTCGGGCGGGCCAGCGTGGAGTCGGCATCCAGCGCCTCGTCCACTCCGTCCATCGCCGCCTCCATCATGTCGCGGCCGCCGGCCGCATGGACGTTGAACATGTCGACCCCGAGGCGGGTGACGCTGTTCGCTCCGCCTTTGACCGTGTTCGGAATGTCATGCATTTTTACGTCCAGGAACACTTTATACCCGCGCTGCTTCAGGCTGCGGACGAAGCCCGGACCCGCCGCATAGAACAGCTGCATGCCTACTTTCATATAACAAGGAATGCCTTCAAGCGCCGCCAGCAGCTTCTCGGCCGAAGCCGCGTCCGGATAATCCAGCGCGACCATTACCTTGCCCGCCGCCTGCTCGCGGCTCAACGTCTGTACGCTCATGGTACTCCTCCTCAACGTAATTTATGGGCATAGAGAACGGCCATGCTCCGCGAATCGGCGCCGGATCCTCCGCAGGAGGCGTTCCGGCGACAAGCCGCGAGGCTGGCCGTGCATCATGGAATTATTGCAGCACCGGCATCGGATTGGAGCTGAAGTTGATCGTCTCCAGCATCTTCAGCAGCGCGCGGACCGTATCGAGCGACGTCATGCAGACGACGCCGTTCTCGACCGCCTCGCGGCGGATGCGGAAGCCGTCGCGCTCCGGCGTCTTGCCTTTGGTGAGCGTATTGAAGACGAACTGCGCCTTGCCGCTGCGGATGAGGTCGAGGATGTTCGGAGATCCCTCGCTCAGCTTGTTCACATGCTCGACGATGATGCCCGCTTTCTCCAGAGACTCGGCCGTGCCGCCGGTCGCGATGATCTTGTAGCCGATGGCGTAGAAGCCCTTCAGCAGCTCGATCGCTTCTTCCTTGTCCTTGTCGGCGACGGTGGCGATGATCGATCCTTGCAGCGGAATCTTCATGCCGGCGCCGATGAGGCCTTTGTACAGAGCCTTCGCATACTGCTCGTCGCGGCCCATGACCTCGCCGGTCGACTTCATCTCCGGCGTCAGCGTCGGGTCGACGCGGCGCAGCTTGGCGAAGCTGAATACCGGCACCTTGACGGAGACGAAGCTGTCCTCCGGCCAGAGGCCGTCGACATGGCCGAGCTCGGCCAGCTTCGTGCCGAGAATGGCGCGCGTCGCGAGATTCGCCATCGGCAGGTTGGTCACCTTGCTGAGGAACGGAACCGTGCGCGAGGAACGCGGATTGACTTCGATGACATAGGCTTTGTCGTTATGGATGACGAACTGGATGTTGACGAGGCCCACGACTTTGAGCGCCTTGGCGATCGAGATCGTAATGTCGACGATCTGCTGCTTGATCTCCGCGGACAGCGACTGCGGCGGATAGACCGCGATGGAGTCGCCGGAGTGGACGCCTGCGCGCTCCACATGCTCCATGATGCCGGGAATGACGACCGTCTCGCCGTCGCAGATCGCGTCGACCTCGGCTTCCTTGCCGAGCATGTAGCGGTCGATCAGCACCGGATGCTCCGGATTGATCTTCACCGCTTCCGCCATATAGCCGACCAGCTCCTCGTCGGAGTAGACGATTTCCATCGCGCGTCCGCCGAGCACGTAGGAAGGACGGACCAGCACCGGATAGCCGAGGCGGCCAGCCGTTACGACAGCCTCCTCGAGGTTGGTCACCGTGCTGCCTTCCGGCTGTGCGATGTCCAGGCTGCGGAGAAGCGCTTCGAACTTCTTGCGGTCCTCCGCGGTATCGATGCTCTCCAGGCTGGAGCCGAGAATCCGGACGCCGGCCGCAGCCAGCGGAGCCGCCAGGTTGATCGCCGTCTGGCCGCCGAACTGGACGATGACGCCGATCGGCTTCTCCTGCTCGATGACGTTCATGACGTCCTCGAAGAACAGCGGCTCGAAATACAGCCGGTCCGAAGTGCTGAAGTCGGTCGATACCGTCTCCGGGTTGTTGTTGATGATGACGGCTTCATAGCCGGCCTTTTGAATCGCCCACACCGCATGCACGGTGGAGTAGTCGAACTCGATGCCCTGGCCGATGCGGATCGGGCCGGAGCCGAGCACGAGCACCTTCTCCTTGTCCGTCTCCAGCACTTCGTTCTCCACCTCGTACGTGGAGTAGTAGTACGGGGTCGTCGCTTCGAACTCGGCGGCGCAGGTATCGACCATCTTGTATACCGGGCGCAGCTGCTGCTCGTGGCGGAAGGAGCGGATTTCCGCTTCCGTCGTCATCGTCGCCTGGCTGCCCTCGCGGCGGATCTCGGCGATCGAGCGGTCGGAGAAGCCCTTGCGCTTCGCCTGGTACAGCAGCTCCTTGGTCAGGCCGGGCGCGCGGCGAAGCTCGTCCTCGAAGGCGACGATGCCTTCGATCTTGTCGAGGAACCACCAGTCGACCTTCGTGATGTCCTGGATGTCGGAGAGCGTCCAGCCGCGGCGGAACGCTTCGGCGATGAGGAACATGCGCTCGTCGTCGGGTTTGGCCAGGCGGGTGCGGAGCACTTCGTCGGACAAGCCGGCCGCGTCCTTCAGGTGGAAGCGATGAGCGCCGATCTCAAGCGAGCGGATCGCCTTGTGCATCGATTCCTCGAACGTGCGGCCGATCGCCATGACTTCGCCTGTCGCTTTCATCTGCGTGCCGAGCTTCCGGTTGGCGCCGGTGAACTTGTCGAACGGCCAGCGCGGAATTTTGGACACGATGTAGTCGAGCGTCGGCTCGAAGCAGGCGTAGGTTTGTCCCGTTACCGGGTTGACGATCTCGTCCAGCGTATAGCCGACGGCGATCTTCGCCGCCATCTTGGCGATCGGATAGCCGGTCGCCTTGGAGGCGAGCGCCGAGGAGCGGCTGACGCGCGGGTTGACCTCGATGACGTAGTATTGGAAGCTGAACGGATCCAGCGCGAACTGCACGTTGCAGCCGCCCTCGATGTTCAGGGCGCGGATGATCTTGAGCGACGCGGAGCGCAGCATCTGGTACTCGCGGTCCGACAGCGTCTGGCTCGGCGCTACGACGATGGAATCGCCCGTATGCACGCCGACCGGATCGAAGTTCTCCATGTTGCAGACGACGATGCAGTTGTCGTTGGCGTCGCGCATGACCTCGTACTCGACTTCCTTCATGCCGGCGATCGATTTCTCGATCAGGCACTGGCCGATCGGGCTGTAGCGGATGCCGGACGATACCGTCTCGAGCAGCTCCTCTTCGGTGGCGCAGATGCCGCCGCCCGTGCCGCCGAGCGTGTAGGCCGGACGCACGATGATCGGATAGCCGATCGAGTTCGCGAAGTCGACCGCCTCCTCGACCGTCGTGACGATGACGCTCTCCGGCACCGGCTGCTCCAGCTCGCGCATCAGGTCGCGGAACAGGTCGCGGTCCTCGGCCTTCTCGATGGCCGACAGCTGCGTGCCGAGCAGCTTGACGTTCTCGCGCTCCAGCACGCCGGCGCGGGCGAGCTCGACCGCCATGTTGAGGCCGGTCTGGCCGCCGAGCGTCGGCAGCAGTCCGTCGGGACGCTCCTGGCGGATGATCTGGGACACGAAGTCCAGCGTGATCGGCTCGATGTACACCTTGTCGGCCATGTTCGTGTCGGTCATGATCGTGGCCGGGTTGCTGTTGATCAGCACGACCTCGTAGCCTTCTTCCTTCAGCGCCTGGCAGGCCTGGGTTCCGGCGTAGTCGAACTCGGCGGCCTGGCCGATGACGATCGGCCCGGAGCCGATGACGAGGATTTTTTTGAGCAGATTATTTCTGGGCATACAGCAGTTCTCCTTTGGACGCATCCGACAGCTGGGCTTGGCGCGGTCTGGACGGGTTGTTGCGGCGGTGGGTGCGGATCATCTCCAGGAACTCGTCGAACAAATAGCTGGAATCGAACGGCCCTGGAGCCGCCTCGGGATGGTATTGGACCGAGAAAGCCGGATATTCGTTATGCTTGAGGCCTTCAATCGTCTTGTCGTTGTTGTTGATATGGGTCACGGTCAGCTGCGTGCCGGCGATCGACGCCTCGGGCACGGTGTAGCCGTGGTTCTGGCTCGTAATGTAGCAGCGCCCGGTGGCCAATTCCTTGACGGGATGGTTGCCGCCGCGATGGCCGAATTTCAGCTTCTCGGTATCCGCGCCGCAGGCGAGGGCGAACAGCTGATGGCCGAGGCAGATGCCGAAGATCGGGTACTCGCCGAGCAGCTGCTTCACCGTCTCCACCGCGTAAGGAACGTCCTGCGGATCCCCGGGGCCGTTGGACAGCTGGATGCCGTCCGGATTCAGGCGGCGGATCGTCTCCGCGGACGTGTCATGCGGCACGACGACGACGTCGCAGCCGCGCTTGGTCAGCTCGCGCAGGATGCCGCTCTTGGCGCCGAAGTCCATGAGCACGATGCGCTCGCCGAAGCCGGGGCTCGTGAACACCTGCTTCGTCGACGTGCGGGCGACCTGATCGGTCATCAGGGATGCGCCGGTCAGCTGCTCGACGATCGCCTCGACGCGCTCATTGCCCGTCGTGATCATGCCCTTCATCGTGCCGAAGTGGCGCAGCTTGCGGGTGAGCATCCGGGTGTCGATCTCGCTGATCGCCGGGATGCCGTGCTCCTTGAGCAGCCGGTCGAGGGATACCTGGGCGCGCCAGTTGCTCGGCACCGGCTCGTGGCGGCGAACCGCAAAGCCGTGGATGAACGGAGCGACCGTCTCGAAGTCGTCGCGGGTGATGCCGTAGTTGCCGATGAGCGGGTACGTCATCGTGACGATTTGGCCGCAATAGGACGGATCGGAGAGAACCTCCTGGTAGCCTGTGATGCCTGTATTGAAAACAACCTCGCCGGGTTTGGATGTCTCGGCGCCGAACGACTGGCCCGCAAATACGGTTCCGTCCTCAAGTATCAGTCTAGCTTGCATCCGTATCACTCCTTAAGCTGTATGGTTGGACCAGACGACGCTGCCGCCCACGACGGTGGCGACAGGCCAACCGTGAAGCTTCCAGCCGCCGAACGGCGTGTTATGG
>Ga0194137_10001227_pt1 | contig 15775 bp, 13 predicted proteins | sample TARM_MetaG_T3_14_FD_134025 | JGI IMG/M metagenome (GOLD analysis project Ga0194137, IMG submission 134025) | Freshwater microbial communities from Pennsylvania, USA, analyzing microbe dynamics in response to fracking - TARM_MetaG_T3_14 (version 2) | ecosystem: Environmental > Aquatic >... | reverse complement strand
TCTGGCCAGGGGCGGCGCTAGTGCAGTTCCATGACGACGGCGTGAAAACCAAGGGATTCTACCAATTCGGCCGCGTCGATAAGTCTGTCGCCCCGATTCCGGGACAGTCGTCGGCAGAGTGCGCCGCGACTCGAAACATCGGCGTCACGACAAAGCATTGGGAGTGGGCAGCGACCCGACCCTCATGGAACGATTTGCCCAAGCCTTCAACGGCATCACGCTGCGCAAGCGCCTGATGCTGGTTGCGGTCCTCGCAACCCCGCCACTGCAAACGCTGTCGTCCGCTCCTATCCGACCAATTTGCTCGACAGGAAGAGGCCGATAGCCTCAAGCGCACGGTCCGAGGCATCCATTCGACCTACGCTGCCCAAGAAGCCGTGGGGCATGCCTTCCCAGACCTCTAGTGCAACGTCAACCCCAGACACCAAGGCCCGCTCGACAAGGCTGACCGAGTCCGCCAGCAGCACCTCGTCGTCGCCCACATGGATGCGAATCGGTGGCAGGCCAGCGAGGCGACCATTGAGCGCAGAGGCCTACGGGTCAGCTGGGTCCGCTCCCTGGAGATAGCTCTCGACCAGGGCAAGCGCCTGGTCCCGCACGAAGAAGGGATCAGCCTCGGCGCGCGTCTCCCAGCTGCCACCACTCAAGGTCAGATCCGTCACGGGCGACACCAGGACGCCTGCTGCCGGACCATGGCCGAAGGTCGCAGGCGCTGTCGCGATGGCGGCCAGCAAGACCAAGGCGAGGTTTCCTCCCGCGGAGTCTCCGGTGACGGCGACGGCATTCCGGCCAGCACTGAGCAGCCCGAGGTAGCAGGCCTCGGCATCCTCCGTTGCTGCCGGGAAAGGATGCTCTGGCGCAAGGCGATAGTCCGGGACAAAGGCGCTGACGCCGGCGCTGCGCGCCATGTGTCCCACGAGATGGCGAAAGGCCTCGGCGGTTCCCCAGTTGAACCAGCCGCCGTGCAGATGAAGGATGACGGCATGCGTGGGCGCATTTGCGGGCTCGCACCACCAACCACCCACACCACCCACCACATCCTCCCTGTAGGTGAGATTGGTTGGCGCGGCGGTCCGGCTCAAATCGGTTGCGACGCCGCGTCTCTCATTCAGGGCGCGACGTAGTCGATGCAGAGGGTATTTCGCAGGCGCCGCAGCCCCGACCAAGCACCGAGACGGTAGTAGGTGGCCGCGCCGAGTTTGCCCATGGCCCGCTCGAACACCACAACCGCCTTACGATCGTTCAGTTGCCGGGAGACATAGCAAATCCCGTCCACCTGTTCGGGATGTGCGTGGACGGCCGCAGCCCATTGTTGCGGCAGGTCGTAGGGCATGACGGTGGAAATCGAGCTGTCGCCGACGAGAACCTTCAACGCGGCCCCCGTGAAGTCGGCCAACTTCAGCATTCCGCCCTCCGGAAAGCGCACCATCTGGCGCGACTCGAAGTCGGCCTGGGCCACACCGAAGCGACCGCGCACGGGCATTTCGTCGTGAAGAACGGTCTCCGCGACAGCAGTTGGGGCATCGAAGCCCAGGTAGCAGGTGCCGAAGACATGCGCCGGGTCGTCGAAGCGATTGGCTCCACCGCGCCCGAAGTGAGGCTCGCCGCTGGTGTAGCGTGAGATGCGATGGAGCTTGGTGGCGTCGACGTTCTTGACGCGAAGCTTGAGCTTCGCGAACTCCGCGGCCGCAGGCGGAGGCAGCAACTTGGTCGCCATGCGTCAGCGTTGCGCGTGGCCAGCGGCCGTCTGCTTCACTTTTTCGAAGTCGCCGTCCATCAAAGCCTCGAGAGGCGTGCGAGCGCGGCCCGAATCCGCCTTGGCCAACGAGCCCTTTGGCGTCGTGAAAAACAGCCATTTGCTGCCACCAGAGAGGTCGCCCAGCAGCTTCGTCACCGCCTCGACCTGGGCGCGCTCCAGCCCGTCATCAAGGTAGAAGGCCGGGTAGGCGCGAATACCACCCACCTCCAGATAGAACATGCGCTTGGCGGTGACAGCCTTGCTCAAGGCCTGGCGAGTGATGCCAGCCCGCTCCTGGAACTGGGCGCTCTCGAGCAGCACCGCCTTTTCCAGCAGCCCTTCGAAGGTTGTGCGCACATCGTCGCGAGCAGGTCCAGACGCCGGCTTCTTCACCGCGGCTACTTGCCGCGAAGGAGGCGTAACAGACCGGGCGTCCGGCTCGACAGTGCCTCGGAGTACCTGCAACTTGGCGCTGATGTTGTCTGCGAGCTGGAACACCTTCTGAAATTCACGCCGCGCCTCCGGCGCCAAACGCTTTCCACCATGAGGGCGTTTGAAGGCTGAATAGCGTTGTACCTCGGCCAGCGCGCGCTCGGTAGCGACAAGCTGATCGAGCAAGTTCTGACGTCGATTACGCTTCGACTTGGCGACGGTTTGCACAGTTGTAGACATGGAAAACCCCTCGGCTGCCATCAGCATCTTACGACAACCATGTCAACCATGTCAACCAAGTAAAATGGGCCGCACCAGTCGTGCTGGCGCGGCCCGTGAATGAAGCGCGACGGTATTAGCTTTGCCTTGCCATGGCCGAACATCTGGAGCTTCTTGCGTTGCCCCGCCGCACACGCGATGTTCAGCGCATCAGACAGTGCCCGGTGATGCTCGCCGCACAACGACATTTCGGCGACTTGCAGCGCAGCGGCCATGCCAACCTGCTTGATCTTGCGAGTTTTGGCGAACTCAGCCTTTAGGTTTCGATGAGCAAGGCCAGCCAATGGAACGGCGACGCTTTGCCGAGCACACTCCCGCTCGATCTGCCTGCGGTCATAGGCACCCCAACTTCCCCAGCACCACTCTGCGAGCAGCTTGGCGAACGCAGCCAGCTCGGCGGCCACCACAGGCCAGGTCGGCGTGGCATCGATGCTGGCCTGCTCGATATGGGTCAGAGACCTGTTGCACGCAACAAGTCTGCGGATTTCCAGGTGTTGCGGGCACCTTGTTCTGACTGCTGCTCAGGTAGGCCACGAAGGCCGCAGGTGACTGGGACCGTGCAGCCTTCATCGCGTAGGTCACGGCCTGGCTGTCCCAGTAGGCTTGCAGGGCCCGAGATCCAAGCATCAGGTAGTTGCCGCCGTGCGTCGCGAAGATGTTGGCATCGTCGACGGCGGCCTGCGTCGCGGGGATGACAAAGTTGTCATTCAAATCAAATCGACATAGGCCGTGCCCACATGCGGCGGCTGATGGATGTCCCCGACCAGATGAGCCATCAGCAGCAACGCCTCGCGCTGACTGAGGCCGTGAGGATTTGCTGCACTGGGCTGCCCCTGTAGCACGCCGACGCACTGTCGCAGGATCTGCACCACATCGTGGTCTCTGGTGCCGACCGCGCCATTGGCATAGCCGGCAGCTTGAAACGTCAGATCGGCAGACTGGTAGTCATGATGCCGGGGGGTCTTGGCGACGAACGCCTTCATCTCAGGCGTCAACGGGCCGCAATAGCCCTTGGCGCAGTCAGCCCAGATGGATACAGACTCCAGGGTCTCTCCCAGCTTGAGCAGGTTCTTCACCTGGGCCTCGGCGTTGGACCCGGCGATCGGTTGATCTGCGATGGCTCCAACGGTTTGATGCCCTTATTTGCCCCAGGCAAAAGCCGTGGATGCAGCGAACAACAACCAGGATCCAACCGCAAGCGAAACGTGCTTGAACGAAGTCATCTGAACTCTCAGTCGGTTTGATGAAGACGGACTGGTCGTTTGACCGGCCATGCATACGGGGTGGTTTTCTACCCTTCGAATGTGCGGATGAATCCGCAAGGTTGATGAAGTGGCCATGATGGCTGCCGAACCTCTCGATTGCAGGGCAGTCCAGCGTCTTCGCGCGGCGCATCCAAGGTGTGGCGCACATCAACATGGCAGAGCCAATCTTCCGCCTCGCTTGCCCAGCAACGCCGGTCGCCAGTCCTCATCTGATCTGAGGATGCTCTGCCATGCACGGATGCACACACTGCCCGGCAAGCACGGCGTGCGCAGCGCGTGCTACCGGGTCGCCGAAAACGGTCTCCAGAGTAGGCAGTAGGGAGCAGTAGACATGCCCACCGTACACAGTCAGGCCGGCGACGATCATGGGTCGCATGACGATTTCATTACCTGCACGATCAAAGTGCTGCCGAAGGAGCAATGGACGGCGGCTGCGGCGACGGCCGTGCGGATCAACCCTGGCAACCAGGTGGACACGCATTTGTTCCGTGCCGCCACTGGTACGGTCCTGCCGGTCGAGCACCTCGCGCTACTCACCGCGAAGCGTTGGCCCAGCACGGGCGTGTCGCTGACAGTCAGCTTCATCGAGACTGTCGACTCTGCCTTGCGTGCGCGGATCCTGTCGCACATGAATGCCTGGGGGGCGTATTGCAACGCCAAGTTCACGGAGATCGCCGCGAATGGGCAAGTGCGGATCTCACTGCAGGGTGACGGATACTGGTCCTATCTCGGCACTGACATCCTGCACATTGCTGCAGATCAGCCGACGATGAACCTGCAAGGGTTCTCGATGAGCACGCCGGAGTCCGAGTACCACCGCGTGGTACGGCACGAGACCGGACACACGCTGGGCTTCCCGCATGAACACACGCGCAGCGAGATCGTCGCCCGAATCGACCCCGACAAGGCCAAAGCCTACTTCCTGGCCAACGACGGATGGGACGCCGCGATGGTCACCGCGCAGGTACTGACGCCGCTCGACAACTCGGCGCTGATCGCGACGGCTCAGGCCGACCCCAACTCGATCATGTGCTACTGGCTACCTGCCTCAATCATGAAGGACGGAATGGCTGTGGCGGGTGGCACCGACATCGACGCCCAGGACCAGACCTTCGCGGCCTCTGTATACCCCAAGCCCAAGAGCACCCTCAAGGATGCTAAGGACTTCAAGCACGAAAAGCTGGAGAAGGTCGAACACAAGGAGAAGAACGAGAAGATCGAGCACAAGGAGAAGAACGAGAAGATCGAGCACAAAGAGAAGCACGAGAAGATCGAGATCAAGGAGAAGCACGAAAAGATCGAGATCAAGGAGAAGGTCGAAATCATCGACCACAAGCTCCCCGAAGGGCCTATCGGGCCCGGGCCCGGGCCCGGCCCCGGCTTCGGCAGCGTCAGCGCGCAGATGGCGAGCCCCATCTCCAGCGGACTGATAGCGCGCGTGCAGCAGCTCGAGGCCACCGTGGCAGCATTGACGTCCTTCATCGACGCTGGCCTGAGGCCTGACCTAGGCGCCGGTGCGCTGCGCAACGAATGAGGCCATGATCCTCGTTCTGGCGCATCACCACGATGCGGAAGCTGATTGGTTGCTCAAAGCCCTGCGGCGCCACGGGGCCGCGGTGCTGTTCCTATGCCCCGAGGCACTCGGCGTGGACTACGCCGTCACGCTGTCGCTGCGCAACGATGGCCAACATGCCAGCGAGTTCGCCTTCTTCGATGCGACCATCGGGCGGATCACTAGCGACCGGATCAGCTACGCCGTCAACCGCCTAGGCTTCATCGATCCATTGGTCTGGCGATCGGCGCAGGAAGGGGAGCGCACCTATGCAAGCAGCGAGATCAACGCGTTCTTCCCAGCACTGATCGAATCCCTGCGATGCCGGATCGACAGCCCGGTGTTGCATGGCGCGCTCTGGGTGGACAGCGGGTTCGCGCTTCGATGGGCGGCGCGGCTTCGTGCCCATGGCGTCGCCGTCCATCGCTCGATGATGGGTGAACCGGCCGAGGCCAGCGAGATGCTGATGGCGAGCGATCCAACATGCCTTCGCCGCTGGCTCTGGTTCGAACGCGAGGTCTTCGCGCCGTCTGGCCAGCCTCCAGTACCTATCGACATGGCGCGGGTGCTGCGGATGCTCGCTCCACGGCAGACGCTGGAAATTGTCTGCGTGCAGGGCACGGATCCGTCCGACCTTCAGCTCCTTCATGTGTCGCGATCGCCGGCTTTGTCCTGCTATGGCCAGTCGTTCGTCCGTGCCTTGACCACCCACGCCAAAGGACTGTTCGATGATCATCCTGATGGGCATCCCGAGCGAGCCGCCCTTGCGCCTGCTGTCTGAAGCATGCGCGGCAAAGGGGATCGAATACACGTTGTTCAACCAGCGAAACCAGGACGGCTGGTCCGTGGAGTACGACCCGTTCGACCCTGCTGCCAGTGCTATGAGTAACGGCGAAACCCGGCTGCGGCTGGCCGATTGCGCCGGGCTCTACCTGAGGACGATGGAACCTACCCGAGTGCCGGAATGGGTCGCCAGCCACGACAACGCGCCCACGCAGGCCATGTTCCTGCAGCTCTGGCGACTGCTGGATGACGAGGCCGTACCGATGCGCATCCTCAATGCTCCGCATGTACAGATGTCCAACAATTCCAAGCCCTATCAGGCCCTGGCGATTCGGGCGCATGGGCTGGATATCCCCGAGACCTGCATCAGCTCGAACGAAGCGACGGTCCGTGAATTTCTCGACCGGCACGACGCGGTCATCTACAAGTCCATCTCCGGCACCCGCAGCATCGTGAAGCGGGTCGATGCAAAGGCGCTGGAAGCCCTGCCGAAGATTCGCTTCTGTCCGGTGCAGTTCCAGGAGTGCATCACCGGCGTCAATGTCCGCGTGCATGTGGTGGGGCAGCAGGTATTCGCCACGCGAATCCTTAGCGACGCGGTCGACTATCGATACGCGACTCAGGAGGGCAAGAGCTCGGTCCTGGAGCCCTGCGAGTTGCCTGACGACATCGCGCAGCAATGCATCGAGTTGGCCCACTCCCTGCACCTGCCCTTCGCAGGCATCGACCTGATGCTGGCGGACGATGGCCGCACTGTTTGCTTCGAGGTGAACCCGTCCCCGGGCTACAGCTACTACGAGCAGCACACCGGCCAGCGCATTAGCTACGCGCTTGCGGATTACCTAGCATGCGGCGGTCGAGCCTAGGTCGCGCAGGTCCTGCATGGTTGCGATGGCCAGTACGACAGAACCGGGCGGATCGGCCAGGCCGTCGTTCCATGGCTGTTCATCGATGACCAAGCGAGGGTACCGGCGCAGCGTCGAAGCAAAAGAATCAATGACTTACGCCAGCCTATCCCGACCGACCTTGTTTGTTGGAGTCAGAGGCGAACCCCAAGATGGGCTGCTCTCGGCTTCGGTGCATTTCATTGCGGATTCGAACCAACGGTTGCCCCCGATCGAACGCCCCGTGCCCGACCAGACGCGCCGGAATGTCTGCAATGTTTGTTGGCACCAGAAGCCCGAGGGCGCTGCTTGAGCACCACATCAGCCGACGCTTGTCAGCGAGCACCTCGGGAGCCGGTCGTCGGCTTGCTTCAATCCGGCCATCTGGTCCCAGGCCTCGTACTGCGCCCGAAGCGACGCTTCTGTTTCGGTGGCCAGCAGCTCGCCACGACGCTTCTCACCCTTCAGCCAGAAGTTGAACCAGTCAACATTGCCCTGCAGGGAGATCATGCGTTCGCTGGGCGTTGACAGCCCATGGGAGCCGCCCGGGATGAGGATCATGTCGGCGGCCTTGTACTGCCGGCGCAGCAGCGCATAGATGTCCCAATGGTTGTGCACCGGAACCCCGTAGGTCTCGATCCGGAGCGCCGACCGGATGCACTCGGTGTTCAGGGAAGGATCCGTCCTGACCCAGGCAGAGAGGTTCTGGCGAGCGGGGATCCCATGGTTCACGGTCTCTTTGTGTCCCCAGGTGTAGTCCGTGAAACCGTAGGTCAGCGTGTAGGAGAACAGCGTGTTGGAGTCACCGTCGGCAATCGTCGCCGCACGGATGGGCAGGTCGGAAAAGGTGATCAGGTTCAGCACCTTCTCGCCACTCATGCTCCACCCGATGATCCCGACACGGTTGGGGTCGGCGCGCCCTGCCCTGACCAATGCGTTGACGGCGCCTCGCACGCCTTCGTTGAAAAGGCGATTCTGGTCGGCGTCGTCCTTGAAGGGGACTCTCTTCGTATGCACGGGCATCGCAAGCACAAGCACGCCTTCGCGCAGCAATGCCCGGCCAGGAAACGCACTTGTCGCTGCGCGCTTGGCACCGTTCGAGCCGGCAATGTAGAAGTTCTCCGGGAAGTAGTTATAGGCCTCGATGACCAGCGGTAATGGCTTGCCGGGGATGGCATCTGCGGGCGTCATGAGCCCGCCATGCCATTGACGGCCCTGGGCATCGCGCCACGTGTACGTCGTCATGGCACCCCACGTCCGGGTGTCGAAATGAGGGTTCAAGGTGGTCAGCCGGACCGACTGCCCGGCCGGGCCTTCTGCGAAGGCATCCGGGGGCTCGTTCGCGCTCTCCTTGACTCGCAGCGTCCAGGCCGATTTGGAAGGCAGCGCCATCGGCGCCGCCTCTTGCCAGCCGACGCCATCGACGCGCCTGAACTGGCGCAGCTTGCCGCCGTCGCCGACCTCCAACTCGTCTCCAACACCGACGGCGCTCTCAAGGCGACCGTTCAGCCGGGCGACGATGGCCAGGCGGCCGCTGTCGGGCCAGTACTCCACGACATGCGACGCGACAGAGACCTTGCTGCCTTTGATCAGAGGCAGATGGGTGCCGGCGAGGATCACGGACCGACCCGCGGACTGCCATACCCTGTCGCGGCGGGACTGCAGGCCGCCGGGTAAGCAGTCATCGGGCGCATCCAGGATGGCTTGCTCGCGCGCATCAGTCAGGCGCCACGCCACCATGCGCCTGGCCGTGTAGGCCATCGGACCAGTGAAGTAGCCCAGCGGGTCCCGCCTCAGCGCTGGTCCGAACTCGTCGGCAAGCTCCCTCACGATGGGGTACTTGCGGCTCCATTCAGCCGTGCGATCACGCTCGTATCTGGGCAGGATGGCCCACCGACCGTCAGGCGAGATGTCGGCCGCAGGCAGACCGGCATTGGCCTGAAGGAAGGGATCGCCGAGCGGCCGCGGCGTGTTCGCAGGCCCGACGTCCTGCACCCAGAAGCGGTACTTCCGGTTCTGCTGCCTCGGATCCTGTTGCCCATACAGGGCGGCGCGGAACCATTGAGTGCCGACGACGATGCTTCGAGCACCATCCCTCATCGGCGGATTCGGCGCCTGCGCCAGGTACACCACACGCTTCAGGTCCCGCGAAGCCGCGAACGATTCGATCGACGTGGCGGCGTTCGTCAGCTGCACCACCTTTCGGGATGGCAGGTCCAGGCTGTAGATCTGGAAGATGCTGTCCTTGACCTTCGCCCGAAAAACCAGCGTTCGCTCATTCGCCCATCGGACCTGGGCCAGGGCCGGATACCCGGATTCGTTGTCATGTTCTGCATCGAAGGCAAACACGACCTCTGGCGCCGCCGGGCGTCGTTCGGTGAGACGTGCGGGCGACAGATCGAGCATCAGGATCTCGTAGCGGTTGGCGTCGGACTTCACGTTGGCCCTACGAGTGACGATGAAGCCACGACTGCCATCGGGCGACGTCTGCTGTCGCATCCCCTCAGCATCGTGCGCAATCGGCCAGACGATGGTTCTGAACTCGACGACATCCCTGACGGATGGCCCGACCACTGTGTTGGCGGTCGCGGGTGAAAACGCAGCCATGACGAGCGACGACACGACGGCGAGGAGATACAGGCGCATGGTGAGAACACTTCTTGAGCAATGGCGCGGCCCACCTCCCGGCGCTCGACCAGGGTGGCCGCAGAGGAATGAGAAGACGGGAGAGAGCCGTCCGGCGGACTACCAGTCCAGCGACAGACGCACGCTGGCGTACCGGCCGCGCCAGTCGCCCTGCGTGACGTCGTAGAACGGCGCGCCCTGAACGAACTGCGGTTCGCGGTCGGCGAGGTTCGTCACGCTGGCGCCGAGAGAGGCCGTCTTGAACGCCGGCAGCGTGTCCGGCCACAGCTTCTTCAGGTCGAGGTTGCCGGCCAGGTCATGGGTCCAGAAGTTCCCGAGTCGCCGCTCGCTCGTGCCGATGTCCTTGTAGCCACCCAGGTAGCGGCTCGTCAGACCCAGACTCCAGGCGCGCCGGTCAATGCCCAGTGACAGGCGGCCCTTCCAGCTCGGCGCCCAGAAGTCCCTGAACCGACGATCAAGCCTGTCCACCACCGGCGCCCCAGGCGCGAGGACCACGCGGTACTCGTTGGTGTGGCTCGCGCCGACCGCGGCAGTCACCTTGCCGACAGAGGCCTTCCACGCATAGGCAACGTCCAGGTCTGTTCCCGACGTGTCGACGCGACCGAAGTTGACCTCGGTCGACTTCACGCTCGTGACCACGCCGGGTTGCCCATTGACTGAGGGTCCACGCGTCACCAGCCCGGGAAACAGCTTTTCGTTGTCAAGGGCCGACTGGGTGGCCAGGACCGCGATCATGTCCCGGATGCGCATCTGCCATTGCGTGATGCTGAAGCGCGTGCCCTGCCCTCCCTCGGGCTCCCATACGGCGCCAATCCCCCTGGCTTGCCCGTGCTCCGGCGTCAGGTCGCGGTTGGCCGTGCGCACGACCGTGCCCGAGGTGATCGGCTCGCCTCCACGTGCGGGATCGACCAGGCGGAAGATGGAGGCCTGATAGACGACGTCGTTGACGTGAGTCTGCAGGATGGTCGGCGGCTTGAACGAGTTCGCAGCGGATGCCCGGATCAGCAGACTCCGGGCGGGGCGCAGCTCAAATCCGCCCTGGAAAGTCGTGGCGGAACCGAAGTCGCTGTAATGGTCGCGCCGCGTGGCGAGTGTGAGCGCTGCGAGATCCCACCCCTCAGCGCCTTGACCCCCTCCGTGCATCAGCGGCGCACGAAGCTCTCCGTACGCTGCCGCGCTGCTGCGGGCGCCGTGGGTCTCGGCTGTGCTGGACACGTCGTAGGCATCGCGGGACGCCTCGACACCGATGACCGAGTCGACCGCTCCGGCCGGCAGCCGCATCAGTGTGCCGCTGACCTGCCCCGTCACCTGATCCTTGCGCCCGACGCTGCGTCGGCGGTTATCGGACCAGATGCCACGCAGCACCTCGTCGCTGGCCATGCGACCCGAGGTGAACGGATTCAATGCCGTCGCCGTACTCGTCGACGCGAGAGCCGCGCCCAGGGCCGTGAAGTTGACGGCCTCGTTCCAGCTCTGCGAGCCTCCCCGGTCACTCGTCGTCGACGCGGTCACCTCGGCATCCCAGCCGCGGCCAAGGTCTCCCCGAAGGCCGACCAGGGCACGCGTGAAGTTCGTCTGCCGGGCCAAACCCTCCGTACCGTTCTCGGGCCCGAGCGATGCCGTGACCCTGACGTCGGTGCCGAAAGGGTTGAAGGGGTTGCCTGCCGGCACCGTCACATTGCCGAGCCGCAGACCCAGGTCTCGCGCGTGCATCCTGTCGCGGGTGTACGTCAGCTCGGAGAACGCCGACCAGCTGCCGAAGAGCTTGTGTTCCGCCAGCGCGTGGACAGCCAGCGTTTCGTAACCATGAAACAGCGCGACGCCACCGCCAGTGGTCCATACATTGCACAGGTTCTGCTTTCCCGCGGTCGCCTGAAAGTCGGAGATCTTCAACGGCTGGCCAGCCGCGACCTGCGGGATTGCGGCGACGTTGGAGCCTAGTCCGGGGAGGTTGCCCGTGATGCTGCTGACGGTGCCCGGCGCGCAGTAGTTCAAGCGCTCGTCGGCGCCGCCAAACCGGCGGTAGTCGGCATCCCGGAAGAAGTCGCGCTGCTGCATGCTCAGCGGCGAGGAGCGGCTGTAGGAGGCCATCAGCAGGTACTCGCCGTCGGCGTCGTGCCCTCCCGTGGCCAGTGACACACTGCCATCGCTGTATCCCCGGCCCGATCCGAGGCGCGTGGTGAAGGACTGTCCGTCAATGGTCCGCTTCAGGATCACGTTGACGACGCCAGCCAGAGCGTCGCCGCCGTAAACCGCCGACGATCCCAGCGGAACGACCTCGACGCGCTCGATGGCGGCCATCGGGATGAGGTTGAGGTTGAACACGTTGCCGGTGAACGAGCCGACGCCCTGCACCTTCCGGCCATTGACAAGCACCAGCGTCGACCCCAGCGGGAGGCCGCGGAGCTGAACGGTCCCCTGTCCCAAGGTCGTGCCGAAGCCGCCCTCGCCGGTCGATGCCGAGACCTCGGTGAGCGACGCCAGGAACCGCTGCAGGTTGGGCTGTCCGCTCTTGTCGATGTCGTCTCGGGTGTAGACGTTCACGGGCGCCGGCCCTTCGGCGTCGAGCCGCTTCAGCCGCGACCCCGTGACCTCAACGCGTGCCAGCTCATGCGTCACCACCGAGTCACCCGCGGAGGCATTCTTGCCGCCGTCCGCAGCCGGTCCTGCACCGCGATCTTCACCATTGCCGAGCTGACTGCTTCGACCCAGGGGCGCCGCCGCAGGGACGCTGCCGGCAGGTGCCGATGGAACCGTAATGGCAGCGGGTGACGGCTTCACCACCACGGCGCCGTTGGGCATCAGATCAGCGATCAAGCCGCTTCCCTGTAGCGCAGCCCTGATGGCTTCGATGGGAGACAGCCTGCCAGACACGGGGCGTGCCACGCGCCCGGCGACAGCCTCGGGTTCGAACAGGACGGACGTGTTGGTCTGCCGGCCGATGGCCTGCAGTGCCTGGGCCATTCCTTGCGATGGTTGCTCGATCGAGTAGCGCGCAGCCTGGGGAGGTTCGGCTGCCGTCGCTGAGCCGAGTCCCAGCAGGATCGAGAAGAAGGTGCCGAGCGGAAAGGCGCTTCGACGGCCGAAGCAGCGGCGGGTCATGGAAGGTCTCATCTGATGTCCTTGTTGTGTTTGAGGGGCCACAACAAGATGACGATTCAGTCGAGCGCCCAGCGGCCGGGATATGTCCCTACTGAGCTTTTCCGAGTTCCAACCGTCCAGCTTCCTCCTTCACTTTCAATGCGTGCAAGTGCGCGACAGCGTGAGCAAATCCGGCGTTGTCCCCCGTGTGGTAGAGGCCGCTGACACGCAGGTTCGAGTCGCCCAAGCCGTCGACCAACACAATCTTTGTTCGGCTGTAGCGGTTCATCTCGGCCACGGCGTCGCGAAGCATGGCGGCATCGAACACAGCCTCGCTGCGCTTCCAGGCGGTCACCTGGTCCACATTGGGACGGTCCATCGTCGGCGCGGCCGTACCCGCAGATCCCGGGTGCTGATCAAGTCGCAAGCGGTCGCCGGCCTTCATCGAGATCGTCCTCTCTGGCGCGACGGCGCCTGGACCGCTGTCCGCCGCCGGCCGGACGTTCACCTGGCCTTCGATCAGTGTGACGGTCAGCTCAACTGGGGCACTGGCGGCGGGCGGTCCGTAGCGCACCGAGAACGCAGTTCCAACGGCCACCACTTCGCTGCCAGCCACACGCACGACAAACGGCCGCGCAGCATCCTTGGCCACCTCGAATAGCGCCTCCCCGCCTTGCACGTCCACCTTCCGCTCGCGAGCATCAAAGTTCACCCGAACTCGCGTGTCCGTGTTGAGCAGCATGCGCGACCCATCGTCGAGCATCACCGTGCGCTGCTCGCCCACATCCGTGCTGAAGGCACCGTGGCGCCACCATGTCTGTCCAACCAGCACCGCGGCGGCCAGCGCGGCCGCGGAGGCGACGCCGGCGGTCCACCACCGCATGCCCTGACGCCCGCCCCCCCATCGAGCGGGATTTTGGGCAGCCACGGTCTCATAGGCGGTTGAGACCTTGACCTTCCCGACGTCGATCCAGGCATCGGTGCACTTCTCGAACGCCTCGCGATGAGCCGGTGACAGGGCCTGCCAGGCGCGAAACTCTCGCTCCATATGCGGCGACCGATCAGGCCCGTGCAGCCGCGTCACCCAGACCGCGGCTTCCGCAAGGACTTCCCGTGGCACCTTCGGCCTGGCGCCGGGCGCCTGAGAAGTGCCAGCGCCGGGCTGGGCCATGTCTACAAGTCCTCCTTCGCCAGCGCTGTCAGCATCACGCCCTTGGCGATGTGCTTCTCAACCGCGCTCTTCGTGATGCCGTATTTTTCGGAGAGCTCCTGGTAGCTCAGCCCTTCCACCCGGTTGTCCAGGAAGATCGAGCGGGTCTTCTCGTTCATGCGCGACAGACATTCGCCGACCTGGGCCAGCTCTTCGCGCGCGAGCACCACATCCTCGGCGCTGGGCCGCCCGTCGACGATGACGACGTCGTCCAGCAGCACCTCTTCCCCGCGAACCGTCGAGGCGCGGTGAGCGTCGATTGAAAGATTCAGCGCCACTTTCATCAGGAAAGCCTCGGGCTTTTCAATGGTTTGCTCTTTCGCGGATTGGGCGTACTTGAGATAGGCGTCGTGCACCAGGTCCTCGGCATCTTGCTCCGTGCGCCCGCGCCGCCTCAACGCCGACATGACGTTGGAGAATACGCTCAGCCAGTCGGTCTTCATCGCAATATCCGCTACGCCAGCGTCGGTACGCTCAGCGAGCCTGGGATCGTTGAGACTCGCTGCGCGATCGTCGAGCCAACCTGACGCGCAGCCACCGCCGCTGCACGTTTGCGATCAAGTCGCCGCTCGGCCCGCGCAAGGAAGGTGGCGACGAAGTCAAGTGCAGCAGCTGAGTCGGTGAAAGGGCCATGCCGAAGAATTGCTCGCGCCAGACACCCACGGACTTCAGCAGCCGTTCGGTCGGCCGAACGAATATGTGCTCGTAGTTGTGAGTTTAGGGCGTAGTTCGGCTCGGTTGCTGCTAGCGCCTCGCGCAGGCGCTGCACGACTTCCGGGTATCTTTCACCAAAGCTTGATGCTTGAAGTCTCCCCATGTGTGAATTCGCAACGTGAAGGTGATCAGCTTCAGCCACAGCACGAAGGCAACTCGTCAGAGCAATCCGCTCGCGCGAACACGCCCGCGCCGCCAGCGACTTAATGGCATGTTCGGCGAAGACGCGGGTCACACCACGCGGAAAGACTGGCCAAACACGGCAGTCGAGCCATCCAAGTCGCCCAAGCCGAACCGGACGGATTCCACACCACGTGATTGAAGGTCGAGAAGCATTTGCATCACGGCTGGACCGCCTTCATCGGCGCCGAGCCAAACGCCAAGGACTTCGCAATCCCTATTGGGAAGACTGCCGAGCGCCCATCGAATCTTGACAGCGCAGCCGCCGACCTTTGCAGACTGTGTCTGCACGATTGCGACCACGTAGCTACGGCAAAGCGGCCTTGTCAGCCAGTCTCGGACGTGATCGTGTACCTGTTCCATCGCCGCGCTCCGTACAACTTCAGGGTCAGGATCGAGCCCCTTTTGTGGATGATCGTCCGTGGTGCTATTGACGTCAATGGAGAAACATCTTGCGTGCCTCGTCCTTCGCCTCGCCACGCCCACGCAGCAGAACTTGTTGCGTTCGGTCTGGCCGTGCGAGCAAGGCGCCGCGAGCTGCGGCTCTCGCAGGAGGCTCTTGCCGACCAGGCGGAGATCGACAGGTCATACATGAGCTCGATTGAACGAGGTCTTCAGAACATCGGCATCGTTCTCGCCGTCCGCATAGCTTCTGCACTGGAGCTCAGCCTCGCGGAGCTCGTCTCGAGAGCCCACCTTTAAGGGCTGCGCTGTTGTGGTTGACCACAGTTAGAGGCACGAGACCTGCGAGGTGAATCAGAGTGCGCGTCGCCTATGTCACGATTAGTGGGTTCGCGATTAGTGGACATTACCACACGATTCAGTGGTTATGGAACCCCTGCGCCTGCTGTTTGGACAACGTGTCGCCGCACTGCGACGCGCGGCTGGTGCGCTGCCCCCAGGATTCGTAGCACTTCGATCTAGAGCCCAGGGGTTTGCATCGTAGTTGTCGATGCGGGGTTTGGCGCGGTGCCGCCAGCATGCTGGCGGCACCGCGCGGCGAACACGGCC
>Ga0194137_10001226_pt1 | contig 15778 bp, 11 predicted proteins | sample TARM_MetaG_T3_14_FD_134025 | JGI IMG/M metagenome (GOLD analysis project Ga0194137, IMG submission 134025) | Freshwater microbial communities from Pennsylvania, USA, analyzing microbe dynamics in response to fracking - TARM_MetaG_T3_14 (version 2) | ecosystem: Environmental > Aquatic >... | reverse complement strand
TCCTTTATAAACTTATTTCTAAACCGTTCTCCTTCGACTATAGTTTTATCTATTTTTTCCTTATTTCTATGCCATCTTTCTACCCAGTCCTCCACAACTTGATCTGGATTAGCCTGTATTTTTTCCTTTATAAATTGATCTATTTTCCCTTTGTCTACTTCTAGTGGGTAACCTTTATTAATTCTATTTAAACTTATCTCTAGACTAGTCATAGTATTCCTATTACTCTTTAATTCCCTAAGACACATATCCAAATATATTGTATTAGATCTCATGTCTCTTTCTACATAGTCTATTTGACTCCTTATGTCTTCAACCTCTAAAATAACTGCTGGTTTTTTATGGTCCTTGAATATTTGTGTCTCCATATTCAATAATAGAGCCTTCTTTTCCTTGGTTCTACCTATCAAAACATCAATACTTGATTTAATATTTGACCTTCCTTCAGTTAACTTATTTATCACTCTATCAGTTTCTTTAATTAATGTAGTTAATTGACTAATTACTATATCTAAAACTTTATAACTTTCCCAATCTTCATTTAAATCTAGCAAGTCACTAATTTTTGTATTTAGCTCCTTATTTAAGTGCTTTATTTCATTCTCTATAACTGCTATAGTGCTATTTTTACTTACAATGTCTTCTTCTAACGATTTTCTCTGCTTAACTAATAAATTTAATTTCTCCTCTTCGTAAGGAACAACAGGCTCCTTATAATTAATATAACTATAGTCTATCTTATAGTTATAAGCTACATCTTTAAGTAACTCCCTAACCTTCCCTATTGTATCTTTAATATTTACGTCCCATTTCCTATAAGCATCACTTATATTATCTTGTTTCTCCATCATTGAATCTATATCATCTTCTATATTACTAATTTCTTTTTGTATATTTTTAATATCGTTTTTTATAGCTACTATGCGTTTTTGCTCCTCTTCAGTACGATGTTTATTATTTATGTAGTCTTGAATTTCATCAATGGATTCAGTAACTTTATTAAAGTTGCTATCCTTCTCCTTTAATAGTCCCTCAGCTTGATTTAAATTGTTTGACATTCCAAGGATTTCTTCTTCATTCCTATTAATTTCATAAGATAATTCCTGTAGATTCTTTTCCTTTTCCCTAAGCATTTGATTTAATATCCAGGCAGTATCTTTACTTTCTATAACCTTTAGTTCTAACTTTATTTCATCCAAATCCTTTAAATCACTTTTTATACTTTGTTCTGTTTGAGAAAGAGTATTAATTTCATCCTCCATGTTATTCTTCCAGTGTATATACTTTTCCTCATCAACTAACTCAAGGGCTTTAGTCCATAGATTTTTATAGGGGTCTTTCTTAGCAAAACCCATCTCGGATCTTACGTAAATTGGAACTATACTATTTAAAAAGATTTCTTTATCCAGATTTCTATCGATTGTCTCCCATTCCTTCGTGTTACTTATTACTACACCATATATAAATCCAGGGTACTCCTTTATAATTCCAGTCTTTTCCTCTTCACTCACACTACTTAAGTACTGAGTTCCTATCTCTACGTTAATTCCTAACCTTTTTATTTCTTCTCTTATTAAAACAATATCTTTGTTAGGTATAAAATAATCTTCCTTATTCAATAACCTGTCAATATTTTTCTCCCATATGGTTCTTTGAATTTCCTCTAGTTTTACTTTTTTATTTCCCTCCATAATCAGAAGGGCATCTTGTTTTATAGCAAACCAATGATGATTTAAATTACTACCGTCATAGTTTTCTAAAAGCTGTTTCGTTATCCTTCGGGCAACTTCTCTCTCATACTCACTTTGCTCATTAACATGAACTCTTAATTTTTTTACTTCTTCATTACCAGCATCGAGTCTATATTTTAGGTTATCAGTCGCTCTATTTAAATCGTCAATTCTTTCTTTATATGAATTTATGCTCGTTTTTAAGGTTTCAATTTCACTAACAATCTTATTCTTTTCTTTAACTAAGTCTTCAGCAATCCTATCTGGAAACAATAGACTCATGGCATCGTATTTATACTCTAACTTCTGCCTATAGTTTTTTAATTCGTCTTCTTTTAGTTCAAATTTATTGACTTCATTCTGTAAACTACCCATTTTTAGTTTATACTCTTTTATTTTGTTTTTATTTTGCTCTATTATCTGTTTTGTATAGGCTAAGTAACCTCTGTATTGATTTTCGTAATCCTGCCAAAATCTCTTTCTATTATTCCATTCCTCTTCTAATTCATAATCTAATATTTCAGCTTTATCTCTAATATCAGAAATATTTAAAGTTTCCAGTAACCGTTCTTTCTCTTCATATTTACTTCTTATATTCTCCTCTATTTCTTTCTTTCTCTTTGAAGCTTTATTCACTTTATACAATAACAGTTCTTTATTCTTTTCTTTAAGTTCATTATCCAAATCATTTAAATCCTTTAGTAATTCTTGCATTTCCTTTTCTTGAGCCTCTAGATTTCTTCTTTCTAGATTATATTGAAGGTTATCTTTTTTATATATTAGGATTTTATCTTCTTCTAGAGCTCGTTTCTCTTCATTTCCCCACTTTTCAATCTCTCGTCTTACAGAGTTCTCCTCTTCATTTAATATAAAGTAGATGTCATTACCTTCTGTAACTATCCTATCCTTCATATCAATGAATCTAGAGCCGCTATCAGCGTTTTCAATTAAAGGTTTTATAGCAACTAATAGATCTTTATAGTCCCCTTCCCGTTTCATTAAAATAGGAAGATCCTTTGTGATGGAAAGATTGCTTTTAAACATCTCTATTAAAGTGTCCTTATTGTCATAGTCATAATTTCTTAGATTTTCACTTATTGCAGGGATTATGATTTTATCAAAAACCGATTTATTGTCGCTGGCTCCATTAAAATAATCTCCGGCTCCGCCTTCGGACTTATTTATAGCCTTAAGATTTATCCACTCGCCTCTATGGATGCCTCTACTTTCTAAATAGGAATAGTATTGACCATCCTTTCTCCTAACACTAGATTGACTATATTTAATAAAGTCTCTTTTATTAGAATCAAGAAAACCCTCAAACTTGTCTATATCAACAGCTTCTCCTGTTTCCTTATCATATAGAGGTAAATTCTCTACTTTGAAATATCCTTTATTGTCGTGTTCATGAGTATACAAGAATAAGGATAAACCGGTTTTATCCTCCTCCTCGTTACCTGTATTTTTCATAATGGCTTTAACGGCAATACCAGTAATTAACCTTTTTTCAGGAACTGTATCCAATATCCATTCTAAAACAACATGAAAGGTGAATGGATAAAGGTTATTGCGTTGGTCATAAAACATAGAAATAACCTTATTGCCATTATTTTTTCCCCATTTAGTCTCGGGTAGAAGGAGCTGAAAAATTAATTGCATCATTACGCCCTTACCCCCGCCGTTAAATAAGGTAAAAAGAGCATGATCTGCTTGTCCATCTCTAGTTAAATCAAAAATCGAGTTTTCATGTTCTTTTCTTAACCCATCATATTTACAACCGGCTAATCTAATCTTAGATAGTTTTGGCATGTTAAATTTCCCTTCTTTCGTATTTAATCAGCTCAATTATCTCCTCATATCTGTCTCCCCCATGATATAATTGCTCAAGCCTTTCATATAGCTCTTCTTTTGGGATAATTCTACTTTCTCTAGTTAAATTTATAATTAAATTCTCCTGTTCCAAAGGCTTTAATGCCTCGTTTATAAAACCCAGTCTAGTATTAGATGAGGTACTGAACCCAACTCCATCCTTACTTTCCTTCGAATGAGACATTTCGACCATCCAAAGATTATAAATTTCCTCCAGGGCAATAGCAAAATTCTCTGAGAAACTTTCCTCCTGCTCATTTCTCTTCTTCCAAGCCTCTAAAGTATTAGTGATAATCTCCTCCAGCTTGTAATATGAAATACCCGCATCCTCAATCCTAAATGAAAGCTTATTGTTCCTATCTATTTCAGCTAAGTATATGCATATAATAATATTTGCTAGATAAAAATGTTTTTTTCTATGTAGTTTATTATATCTTTCCTTCATATGAGTATAGGTAGTGGCAAATATAGAATTTTCTCCTTTAGCCACTAGGTGTAGATTTTGTCTTGTACTTAAAACCCTCAAGCCCGCTTCCTCAGCCATGTTCTTAATAATTTCACTAATCTCGTTATTTTCATAATATTGACTAGCTAAAACATCATTTGCTGGTACTATCCTTTTATTTAATAAATAGAAAAATAATTCACTAGCTTTCCTAATATCTTCATTTGTATAGCTCATACTATGCCTCCTCAATATAGATAGTATAAGGAGAAATAAATAGCTCGTTCCAACTAAATACTTCCTCCGATTCTTCTATCTTAGATAAAATCATTTTATTATTAAGGGATTTAAATCTTTCATCTCTATTACATAAACGTTTAAATAATTTCATTCTTTCATCGTCTCCTGCATATTCAAAGTCTAATGTAATATCTGAGATTACGAACATCATAAATAGATCTATATTTTCCCGCTGACTTAACCATTTCTCTTTTTCTTCTTCCTCTTTTAGGTTTAATTCTAAGATAGAAAATCTTCCTTTTTCTAAAAGTCCTATAAAAATCTCTTCATATAGATTCTCTATTAAATCCCAATCAGTTTCTCTAAACACCCACTCATCATATTCTATAGATTCTATTACATTTCTTTGTTTCTTTCTAGACTGTACCCTTTGCTCTGCCCATGCCCAGTCTAGAGGGTAAATAAACTCCATTTGTGGTGAAAACAAAGGATACACGACCTTTTCTAGATCCTCAATATTCCTTAACCCATTTTTCACCATATGATTCTGCCAAATATCTTTTTTAAAACTGTAGTTCGAAACATTCCAGAAGGTTTCAGGGTACTTAACCCTTATTTCCAATTCTAAGGCTAGGTTTTGCATTACATGATTTGCTAAACTATCATGTAATACCCTGGCTCTTTCTAAATTGTCAAACATTTTCTCTGCCTCTTGTTTTTTCTCATCGGGCAAAGAATCATATCTACTTCTCCAGGAAAGCATATTTTGAAATACCTTTTGTTCATCTTCAAACTGCTCTTTTATCTCATCCTCTGTTTTTTTTCCTCGTATGCTTCTATCAAAAAAAATATTCTGTGGATCTCTAATAATATCCCGGCGATAGTCCTTTTCTCGATTAATAAGGACTCGGACTCTAGAGATTAAGTGATCAATACTATTTCTTGCCTTTGAAAAATTCCCTGTTTTAATTAGTTGAAGCGTATAGAACTGCTCTAAATCAAACCCAAATTCCTCTAGAATTTCCCTGGTGATGAAAATCATCTCTTGACTTTCCTCTGATAGCATGTAGACTGTTGAACCTCCCTGTTCCCAGTTACTATTCTCCCTATCTATCTTAAAATATCTAAAAGTATAATCCTCCTTAGTTTTACTTTCCTCATGAAATATTTTAGTAGAGAATGCCTCTTGCTTATTTGGATCTCTATACCATAGGGTACCATCTACAATTCTTTCAACTATTTCTCTGTTAGCTTCCAAATTCATATCCCTAATAATTTTATCTGTTATAAATAGCATGTCATCCCTAGTTCGATTCGGATTTTCCCTTAGCTCCCTAGTGAAAATACTTTGAATTAGCATAAAACATATTTCATAGGCATATTCATTTAAATTCCCTAAATCCATTCCAGTTCCAAGCATGCGAATTGTTTGGAATTTTTTCATCCTATTAAAAAAACCGCTTTCGATCATCCCTTTATCACCTTCAATAAGTATTCGTAATTAATCAATTCCTGAGGAATTCTTAAATCATTATTCCATAAATATTCTAATTTTTTTATTTGATCTTCAGCTAAGTAATCCTTCATCTCATCTATAAATTTGTTGTAATAATGTTCGTTTTTTTGTTGTCCCACTGTCGGATAAGCCCTATTACTTAGAGTAATTAATTTTTCATAGGCTACTCTATATAATTTTATATTAACATTGGTATATCTTTCTTTAAGTCTGACATATATACCAAACCCTTCTGAATCTATATCCCCAAAGTAAAGAATTTCTACCTTAGATATATCTATAATTTCCTCTAGGAAAGAGAAACTACTTTCAATTTTCTTTCCCTCTCCATATATAAGGGCATCTGGCCTAAACCCTAGTACCTCATCATAGACTTCTACAATTCTTTTAAAGGTGAAGAAGGTTGAATGATTTTCAAGTACAATTACCTTTTTAATTTCATTAACTCCTTTATTCCAGTTGATAAACATTTCTCCATATTTTTTCATCTTTAAATCCTCATAGGTAAGCTTTAGTCTAGTTAATATACCATGCTTACCTTTAGTTATTTCTTTTCTATTAGTCAGAAACTTCTCATCATAAAAAAGCTCTAAGCATCGCTCTTCTACACTAATTACTTCCCTTTCACTTGCTGACTTCAAAAACCTATAAATATTCTCAATATATTCCCACTCCAAATCAGTCTGAAAGGAAGGGTGATTTATATAATAACTAAAATCTAATAAATCACTATATTTTAACATTTTCGATTTATCCCACTTAGAATGCTCTTTATGGATAAGAATTTGCCAGCTTGTCTTTAATGGTGGATTTAAACCATTATGACTTGAGGCTTTAATCTCTTTAATAGCCCCCTTATTTACTAACTCCATCATTTGAGTATATAGCTCCCTATACCCGCCTTTTAGAAGATACTCCGTTTCACCTTTATATTGATCGATAACAAATCTCTCTAATGAATTTAAATCAAACCTTTTTTTATTCTCGTAGTATAACTTAGATATATAGTTTCTAATTATCCAATCCATCAAATCACACCTCATCTATCATAAGAATTATTCAAATTTATTAACTACTTTAAATTTAACAGACTTTAGCATCTGTATCAATCTATTAACAGTTTAAGGTATATGTCCAGAAAACTTACAAAAGTAACCTAAGTAAATTTATACATAACCTAGGCCACTTATATTAGATTCTCATTCATTATATTCTTTCGGATCCTTATTTAAAGCACTATATTCTATTAATTACAGAAACTACCCTTTTCCTAACTCTTTTAAGAACAATATTTTTCATTCTTTATATACTGTAACGTACACTAAACATCGGTCTTCCCTATAGTAGAAGCTAGGGGCTTTACGCTAATTAAAGGTAAGGTCGATCAAAACGTTTTTCATATGCCTTATTTTGTTTAAGCTGTTGATTCCAAAAAAGGTTTATTAGACCAATCCTGACAAGTATCTTAAAAAGAACTTCCATACCCTTTCCCAATCGAGTTGGCCTGGCTAATTTGGTAATACTTTCAGGTTCGAAGTACCCTTCAAACACTAAATTCTCAATGGTTTTTACAATTGGTTCAATAATTTTTTCCTGAGACTTAGCCGGTCTCATCTGCAAACCTTCCACTCCGCCCTTAATGGCTGTGCCGACGTAAGTTCTTCTCAGCCTTAAAGCCAATTGTTCAAAGTATGCCTCAAGATAGTAAGATTGGCTACTTTCAGGAAAACCAGATTGCACAAAAAAACTTATACTCCCTTCAGAGGCTTGAAGTTTCTCTATAAATCCCATAACATGAGAAGGCATTGCATGGACATACAGGGGCATAAAGAACATAACATGTTTCTCACTTTTAAAAGTTTCTACCCATATATCCCATTTTTCTACCTCCTTCAAATCACGAACTTCAACCCTATCACAAAGGGCTTCAACAGCTTTCTTCAGAATAAGTGCCGAATTGCTACCACTCCTTCTAGGAGAACCATTGTAAATCACTAGTTTTTCCATCGGCTCAGTTGATGTGAAGGCCACAGCCTTGTTTTTGGCTCTCCTTGATTCCAGACTACGCAACTTAAGACTACCATTATTTACAATACGGTAAGCTTTAGATTGAAAATGGTAAGCAGTACGATACAAATAATCCTCAATAACCTGTTCTTCTTGATTGGTTATCCCTTCAGTATCAAAGTAGAATACCATATCAGGATAGGACTTATATCTAGCAACATGATGACATTCTCCATCTGTAATTTCTATATATGGATGGTAGTGGGGGATTGTCCTGTCCAAAAAAGCTTTAGTCTGATGGTTTATAAATCCTTGAGATGTATTCATTAGTAAAATCACAGTATCACTGTTTACATAGTCAGGATAGAATTCAGCCATTTGATCCTTCATTACACATCTACCAGGTGTCTTGACCCAACAGTTCCAACAGCCAATACATGCAGTTATGGATTGGTCTCCTAGCCTAACAACCCTTAAAGGTTCATTATAAAGATTTTTAATTGCCTCCAGTATTTCATCATCTATTTCTGCTCTTAGATCAAATAACGTTTTCATATATCTCTCCTTCAACCCCTTTTTTCATTTCAAATATCTAACTACCTTATACTATTCATAACAGAACTTGAAAATTAGTAATTCCTTCACTTAATGTTTTCTACTATACTTCTTAACACTTTACTCCTAATCGCTAATGCTTTTGGAAAGTTTGTTCATTATTTATATTTCATATATCCCTATACAAAATTCCCCCAATCGTAGTCTGAGGAAATATACTTCTCTATTAATTTTTTGTACAGAACACCACCAAACTACCGATTTAGCGAGCCGTACATCTGCATACTTAGCAATCAAAGGTACGGCATTAACGTAATACTGAATGCTTATTAGCATACAATATTTTTGACCACTCAATGGCAATCTCAGCGTCGTACCTGACAACTATCTCTAAGGCTAATATTTAGCATTTTCCTCCATCAATGGGGGTTTCACTGGTGTCATAATAATCTTTCTTCCAATTAATAAACAAATGTAAAATCACTATTAAAACTCTTACACTTATAGCAATTAGAAGTATGTTTCCTATTTGAGGATCTATGAATTCTAGCATTGGTGCTATATATATTCTTATCAGATAGGTAAATGTCACAAATGCTAGGCTTATTCCACATCTTGCCGCAAATTGAACTTTATTTGCTAAAAGAGAGACTTGCATATAACCTTTTACTATGGAATTATATATCGTAACCAAATCTAATACAGACCACAATAGTAAAACTGAGCATATAGCGTATACGGAAGCATTTACCCTATTACTTAGTTTATCAAAGGCACGTTTATCATGGAAAGTCTTGTAATACCATGAATTTAACACTTCATTAATTAGATATGTTCCGTTATCGCCGTTAGTCAGAATAACAATTCCATCCCCTTTGTCTGGAACCAGTGAAAAATTAGATTTCCAACCCTTATTACTTCCATCATGGGCAACTAGAGGTTGTTTGTAGTTATCTGTATTTACAAAATGACCTAATGCTGTGGTTTCATATATAAACCCCTCCAATCCTTCAACAGAGAGGACAGGTTTATACATTTCTTTAATCGTTACCTGATTCAATATAGAGTTATCATTATATCTGGTCATTCCTGCAATTGCGAATCTACTCATGTCTTCAATAGTTGTATAAAGCCCTGCCGCAGCTCTTTCTATGAATAGATAGACTGGTAATATACTTAAATCTTTATTGTAAGGCTTAGCAGTTCTACTATGCTTTTCTTCTTGCCATAAGAAACTACTGTCTTCCATCTTTAAAGGCATTAGTATCTCTTCATCCATATAAGTCACAAAGTCTTTATCTGTTACTTCTTCAATTAATAACTGTAGCAAGTTATATCCTCCGCCAGAATAAAAAAATCTGGTCCCTGGTTTATAAATTAACTTCACCGGTTGAGAACCTCCACCAATTCCACTAAGAGACTCTTCTAATGAGGGCAGCATATCACTTGACTCATACCCGGGGTAACCACCTCCCCTTGATAATCCAGCGGTATGACTCAACACTCTTCTTATAGTAACTTCATTTTTATCATATATACTATCAGGGATTTGCCACCTGGTAATATACTTCTCAATTGGGTCATCAAGGTTTATTATTCCAACTTCAACAAGTTTCATTATGCCTACTGCAGTAGCAGATTTTGAAATAGATGCAACTTGATAAACCGTGTCTTTATTTATTTTTATTTTTTCTTCCTTGTCTGCATACCCGAAAGTACCGATCCACTTTATACCACCATTTTCTATTATGGATATTGACGCTCCTGGTATATTGTATTTCTTTAGTAAATCAGGTGTTTTTAATTCTAAGTTTGCAATTAAGCCGTACACATCTTCGTGTTTTGAAAAATTACTATAATCTAATAGAAACGGAGTAATAACAGAGACTAAAAATAAAGTTACAACCACAAACTTCCTCATAAGCTCATCCCCCAAAAAAGATTTGATCTAATAGCCTAGAACTTCAAGTTTTAAGTTTACGTTAATCCTTATGAAATTTTTGAGCACATAAGTATTAAAAAAACTAACAGAATAAGCTCTTCCTTTGAATAATTTATCAAAGTAATTCTACCACAATTTGGAATAATATTATACCATTTTTAAGAGTCCCTAATAATCAACTATTTTTATGTAATACGTGGTCCTTCCTTTTTCAGTTATTGTTTATTGATTAGCCTTGTGTAAAATCAAGTTTAAATTTAATCAAACCACAGAAATACTCAAAAACAAAATTCCCCCAGACATTGTAAGAGGGAACACAGAACACACTTAGGTTTTCAATCAAAAACCCTTTTAAATCCTTGATTCTGCATATTTATTCTCTATAAACACGACAGCCTCAACTTGAGTGGTGGTTCAAGTTATTATGTGAGTATGTATGTCAACGGGACCATTTCCAATCAAAACAGTCCCTTATAATACACATCGCTTACCAGGACTCTGTACCCGATTAAAAGCTTCCATGCTCGTATTCATACTCTTTACCAAGTTTATCTTTAACTACCAGCTTTATTTTCAAAGACTCCATGAAATCTCTGTCTTCCGTAGTACGCATTGCTTCTATAACAACACGCTCACCGTAATTCCATTCTTCAACAGGCTCATGTCTCCAATCACTCTTTTCTCCGTTTTTCATAATATCTACTGAATGGACTAATTTTTCGTCATAATATATATAACAATTTGCAGATTCTAACTTTAAATCTTCACCCTTATAAAAATTATTTCTAACCGTTACGCTGAAGGTTAGATTACCCTTTGAGTCTGCAGTGTTTGGCATTGCTTCAAGATGCAAACGTTGACGTAGCTCGTCCTTTAGATTTATAGGATTCATATTTTCACTTTGTTTCTCCGAGTCATTTTCTATAATAAGTTGTGTCTCATAATTACCATCATAGGATAGGTCTAACACAGTTGAATAGTTAAGACCTTCTTGGTGCTGGAATTCTTTAATTTCCCATTCTTGATCAACTAATTCACGATTACGATACATAAATAATACCTTTGCACCAGTTTTCAATTTATTTAAAGACAAGTTAACCTTAACATTGGCAGCTTCATAGTCTTTACTTTCTTTAATATCATAATTTAAATTACTAATAGTACTTTCCCTTTTATTTAAAGTATAAAGCTCCGATTGAAGACTATTTATCTGATGACTTAATCCACTTATATGATTAGTATAAGTGTTCATTCTGTCTTCAAAGCTATTTAGTTTCATTAAAAACAAAGTATTTATTGAAAGCAATACGACTATTGATGATGCTATTAACGTAGTTTTATTGAGATATTTCAATCTATTCCCTCCTTCATCGCAATTTTACAGCGTGCTATATAATTATATCATAAGGATTTTCAATTAATAAGTGTGTTGATGATGATCTATGTTACTTAAATAAGTGAATTTTACTTCCATAAAAATCGTTCATTTTCGTAAGTTACCCTAAATCATTCGTATCATGTTGAAAAGAGCCGGCCTCTTGATACCATTAGCCGAGATACAAATATAACTATATTTCAGATTCAATTGTCTTAAAGCAAATACTAATCTTGTATACAAAAGATTAGAGAGATAACATTAATATAGATTTTAGCGTAAAGATGTACTCCTAAAGTAAGGAGGATGGAAAATTCAATGGTTAAACAAAAAGAAAATCCATAAAAGAGCGTCTAGCTCCTTTATGGATTTTTAGCTGTTATACAGATCTTTTTTTCAATGTCATTCTAACTTGCTTTAAGCTGATTTCCCCATCAACATATGATTCGTATAATTCTAGATCCTTCAAAGATGGCTCAGTATTATTCATATCATTAATTGACATTGCATAGTCAACCTCTCTTCTTCTCTTTTCCATTTCCCTAACCGCTATTGTACTCATGGCTTTTCTCCTTTAGAGGCTGGCTATTCAGTTCTCTTATATACAGTATACCACAAATACTACAGCTTAGGTTCTCTTTTACTCAATCCTGCTTTCGATCCTAACAAACTCCCCACACATGTACTTAGACAATAACAAGCAAGTCTGAACATGGTCCTTTTAGCGTAAAGGTACACATGCAGATATTTCATCATATTATTTAAGTCAACCTATTAATTATGTTGAGGAAGTAGATGATTTACATGTGGACAGTATTAACAGGATTATTTTCCTTTGTATTGAAACTATTTATGCTGACAGTTTAATACATATCCAGCAGTACTTCCTTACTCCTCATTTAAACTTAGAAAGGCAAAAACTCCTTATCATCCGCTTGCATCATAGTAAACTATACCTTATCAATACCTTTTAAAATTCACATTATATTACTAAACAAACAAATCAATAATAAAGTATAGAAGTAATATTATTCCTAGTGGTTGGATGGTTACTGTTAACCAATAATTAAAAGGATTTTTATAATTAGAGTAAATAACGTCATTTGTTTTTGCTTCTCCGGTAACTAATCCAGTTATAACTAGTTTAATAATCCAAAAACTAGAAATAGAAAAAGTTATTATTAATATTACAATAAAATAATAGGGTAGCACCGCTTAACAAACTCATCTCAATAACTTGATATACAAGATATTATGTCCACGATTAATGAAAGAATAAAGCCTCATAGTCTATGAAAGAAATAATTGAAATAAACAATAGTTTCTCCCCTTGCAAATCAAAATTCCATCGAACTCAATGATCTTTGGAAGTATAAGTCTTCTAAACCTCTATTAGCGGACACACTCCGAATGTGTTTGGATAGAAAGATGATAATATTTGGCAGAATAATTCCACTCCTCTTCCCTAAATGATATAATATCAGAAAAAATTTATACTTAAAAAAACTCTTTTTACAATAGAGAATCTTTATGTTTTTATTTCAACAATTAAAATAATGGCCTCATTACTGTCCACAGTAAAACAATCTACCCTACTTTTTCCAATGGCATGAAGTAAACCTCGACCAACATTTCACATATTTGAGTACGACTGTTGTATTTCTTCTACCTCTGACAAAGGATTTCCTCCTCTGTTGAGTTGGATGGTTTTAATATTTATCATGATAAGATTTAAATTGTTGGAACTAGAAAAAGTTTCCCTCAAGAAAGAAAGTTTCAAGAATGAGATGAAAAATGATTGCATAGACTATCGATATTGCTTTTGTAGATTTCAATCATCGCTTAGAGGATATTATAATCTAGGGTGAATACTTTGCAATACTTAAATACATAGCTATTAATCCTTAAGCATATTAGTGACCGTTTTAAATTATTTGAACAAATTAAAAGATTATTCAATATAATCCTAAGATAATATAGAATAGTATATCTCAAAAGGGAGAAAATAATGTTGATTTTAAATTCATGTTCCATAGGAGGTAATTATATGGGGTTTTTTGATATTTTTAAAGAAGAAGATAAAAATACGAAAAAAGATAATGAAAAGGTCTACCTTCGAAAAGAAGAATTAGATATTGCAAAAGATAGAGTACACGTAGGAGATGTAGAACTTAGTAAGGAAATTATAGAAGAACAAAAGATCGTTGATGTACCTGTTAATCACGAAGAGGTTCTTATCCAGAGAAGGTCTATAGACAATGAACCTAGCGATTTACCTGTTGGACATATGGAATCCATCCATATACCTGTAAATGAAGAAAGAGTTGAAGTAGGCAAGCATACTGTCATAACAGGCGAAGTTTCAGCTACGAAAAGGGAATTTGAAGAAACAAGACACGTAGAAGAAACATTAAAAAAGGAAGAAGCACGGGTTCACAAGGATGGAGATGCTCATCTAATTAATGAAAAAGATAGTTAGCATTTCTTAAGAAATATCTAAGTTAAGAATAAGAGAACACCTCCCACTTATTTTAAATAATTGGAGAGGTGTTTTTAAAAATATAATATTTTGGAGGATAAAGAATTGTTAAGAAATCTGGAAAGAGAGCAATTTTTAAAAAACATTTGGACCATTATAATTGGTGGTGTATTAGGAGCAATTATTGGATTTTGGTATAACACCATTTCATCAATTATTGTAGGGACTACCATCGGTATCCTAATCGGTATGGTTGTGCAGGGTCTTATAAATTATACTATCAATAAAACACCTCATGAAAACGCTAGTTCTAACCAATCGACTTTACAACTACGGGAAGAACAGCTGGATATTTCTAAAAGACTAGTACAAACAGGAAAAGTTTCTATGCACAAAGAGGTTATAACAAAGAAAAAAGTTATAGTAGTGCCTGTGACCCGCGAAGAACTTGTAATTGATATGTTGGACTTAGACAAAGAAGATATGGATGAAAGTGACCAGAATACTATTCGCATACCACTTAGTGAAGAGCGTATTGAGATTATTAAACATCCGGTCATTTTAGAGGATGTAGAAGTGTATAGACGGCATCTACAGGAGACCACACACATCGAAGAGACCATAAGAAGAGAAGAAGTCAAGATTAAAGCAAATGGAAAACATAAGATTATAAAAAAATAGCCACATAAAAACTGTTACCAGAATAGACACAGGTAGCATTCTTTTTAATCTACCGATAATAACGCCTTATTCATTAATAATCCCAGCATCATCAAGAAGAAGATTAAAAGCTATTGGAAATCGTGAAAACCGTTGGATAAGAGATATAAACCACCAAGTATCTAGGGCACTCGTTTCTAAATATGGAGCTAATAAGCTATTTGTTTTAGAAGATTTAACTGGTGTTAGAAGTGTTACTGAAAAAGTTAATAAGAAAAACAGGTAAATATCAGTATCGTGGGCCATATATCAGTTTAGGCAAATACTAGAATATAAGGCTATTTTAAGCCACTCTAAAGTTGTTGCACGGGACCCAAAATACACTTCTCAGACATGTGCTAAGTGTGAACATACTGAAAAAGCAAATAAAAACAAGAGAAACCACATATTCTCTTGTAAGAATTGCGGCTATACCTCAAATGATGACCGGATAGCGGCAATGAATCTTTGGCGAAAAGGAGTAGATTACATGGCCGAAGGGACAGCATCAGCATGACTGGTATTGTCTGGGTAGCAGTCAGCCTGCCCATGATGTAACTTCACGCTCTTTAAGCGATAAAAGGAAAGTCAACTACCTTTTTATCTATACTTATGGCATCTCAATCTACTTAAACTGATTTCATTTCACTTCCTCTAGTAGTATACTCTCGCGATAGGCATGGCTGTGATGTACATAATCGTCAGGTCTTATTTTGCAAAAAGATGCAAGGGCGTTTACGGCATCAGTTATTAACTTCAAGAGAATTATGGAGATAATGTGTATATAAGTTAAGAAAATATGTTTAAAAAACAGAAAGAGTATGGAGGGTTTTATAATCCCTCATACTCTTATTGTTTTGGATAATACTTCGGAAACAATCCACTTTCTTCAGCGGTCTTTACAAAGTTTCTCCTTATATT
>Ga0194137_10001224_pt1 | contig 15818 bp, 18 predicted proteins | sample TARM_MetaG_T3_14_FD_134025 | JGI IMG/M metagenome (GOLD analysis project Ga0194137, IMG submission 134025) | Freshwater microbial communities from Pennsylvania, USA, analyzing microbe dynamics in response to fracking - TARM_MetaG_T3_14 (version 2) | ecosystem: Environmental > Aquatic >... | reverse complement strand
GATTGATCCATAATAATGGAATATTTTAATCGAAAGCATTAATGCCATCGCTGTAACAGTAGAACCAATAACAATCGTTGTAATCATTAATGCTTGTGGTAAAGGGTCCACAATATCAATAAGCGCTTCATTATAAATGGGAATACTACCCCCATTAAAGTTTCCTAAATTTAAAAAGAGTAAGATAACACCTGATTCTATAATCGTAACCATAAACACACTCTTAATAATGTTTTTACTGGTTGCAAGTCCATAAAAACCAATCAATATAACAATAAATGATAAAATCGGATCCATTATCTTCCCTCCTTTAAAAATGCTGTAAATATTGTCCAAAGTCCAAGGGCCACTTTAAACCCAATCAGCATATTGAGTAGTACTAAATAAATCGATTTTGTTTCAATTGAGGCATCGAGTTGAACAAAGTTTGTAAAGAATGTCCCTCTTGTAAAAATTGAAATTGATGCCAACAAAATAATACTCATAAACACATACTTTTCAACCGTAACAATTAATCCTACATTGGTCTCACGTTCTGAATCAATATAGTATAAGATTAGAATCGCTGTTGCGACAATCGCACCACCTTGAAACCCACCCCCTGGTGAGAGATGGCCATTAATAATCACATAAAACCCAAACGCAAGCATTAAAGGATACACTAAACGTGAAAACGTCACAAACAAATCAGGGGTTTTATATTTATCAATCATAAACTTCGCATTTTTCTCTTCAATGTCATGTTTACTAATCCAAATAATCCCAGATACCGCAACCAATAAAATCCCCGCTTCAAATAAACTATCAAATAAACGGTAATCCAAGTAAATCGCAGTGACTAAGTTATATGAGCCGGTATCACTCACACCATTTTCAAAGAAATAATCTTTTCCATACGTATTATAAAGCACTTCTAAATCTTGCATCGAAAGGAAAAAGATTCCAAATAAAACCAGTAATAATCCTATTAATATAATTTGTTTACTCACCGAAATCACGATCCTTAAACATCACAACTTCAATGTTATCATAATCTTTAACCAAGTTTTCTAACTTGTGAATTAATACCGATGAATCTTTTCCTTTTAATAAATACTTTCCAGTTTCATGATCCTTATCAATAATTAAATCAACATTGGTCTGATCACACAACATCTGATCTTCCCCTGCCCCTAACGCACATAACCCAGGATCATTTGTAATATTTAATTCTAAATGATAATAATCCGCAAAACGTTTTAACAAAATATACCCAATACCTGTTAACGCTTCATCACGAATGATAAAATCATCATTTACTTTATCTAAAATAATATATTCTCTTTGACGCGAAATACTAATCACATAAATTAACGGGATAATCGCACTATTAATCGCAACCTCTGCGATTGCCACATCGGGTGCACTGTTCATGACATAAAGACTTGCAGTCACCAAAGAAAATGAAGCAATTAAAATAATGATTGTCCCATTATTCTTATGGGCCACAATCGCAATGGCCAAGATAATCAATAATACTTGAAGGGCATAAGCCGTCGCATCAATTAAAGTTAATCCATCACCCATAAAGTTCACCTTCTTTATCTTTTTTCTTCTTAATTTCTTCATCAGTATAAAGATGTTTCACTTCAACGCCCGTTAAAAACGCACTTCTAATATTGACGTGAGAACTGATCGGGGTTGTTAAAATCAAAAACCCGATTAATAGGATAAACCGAATGACATAATCATAATGGGTAATACTTGTTAATAATAAGGCGATAAGAATCGTCAGACTCCCTACAGTATCAATCGTCGCCGCTGATAAAATTCTTGTATAAATATTCTTAAGTAAAAAGATTGAAATCATTCCAAAGATAATAAATATCCAAGAAATAATTAATAAAATAATCACCACGATATCCATCATTTCTCACGCCCTCCCGTCATAATATATTTAGACAATAGCGTAATCGTTAAAAATCCAATAATACCATACGAAATAGCAATATCTAAAATCAAAATGTTATCGATATAAATTGCATACACCGCAACAAACATTACCACTTTAGCACTAATTAAATTAACCATTAAAATACGGTCCCAAATCGTCGGTCCAATAATCAAGCGAATAAAACTAGCAAGAATGGCCAAAATCATCATAAATAAGGTTAACACTAAAAACCAATCTAAAAGACTCACTTGATATCACCCTTTTGTTTTAATAATTTTTCAAAGTTTTCTCGAATAGGTTTTTGTAATTCTTCAATCGTCGAGCCTTCCTTGGCAAGCGTCAAAACCGTTACTGTAAACTTCTCACTATCTGAATCAATCGTAATCGTCCCAGGCGTTAAGGTAATTGAATTTGAAATAATCCCCACAAGCACCGGATCATCCACATCAAGTTTCATTGTAAATACGACCGGTTCATAGTGATGGGCGAGTAAGTTAAAGACATAAAAAATACTCGCCTTATAAATCTGATAAAACAGAAAAAATATATACACAAATATCGTACGAATTTTAACACCATGATACAAATACCCATCTTTATCATAAAGGACACCATACGATGCAAGTGTCGTAATTAAAAACGCAATAAAAACACCCGCAATAATAGTCTCTACCCTAAAATTAAGTGCCAGCAAAAACCAAAACACAATCAATGCCAAAAATAATTTATAGCGTAATTTAATAAATTCCCACATTTTTGCCACTCCTTTTTTAAACCTTTAAAATTGTTTAATATTATAGCATGAAAACGTTTTAAAATAAAAACAAAATTATAGCTGCAAAATCGTAATCACGGTTTTTGCATCTTTAATCGTGCCATCTTTCACAAACGCTTTTGCTTGATCAATACTTAAAAATACCCGTTCTAAAAATTCATCATCATCCGGCTGATTAACCCCATCATACGGTACACAGTCCTTGGCAAGATAAATATCAATTAACTCATTAGAATACCCAATCGCAGAATACATCGAGCTAACCCACTCAAAATCATCACTCGTATACGCCACTTCTTCTTCCAATTCACGTTTTGCACAGGCTTTAGAATCTTCCCCTTTAAAATCCTTTTTCCCTGTAGGAATCTCTAAAGAAACCGCGTCAATCGCATAACGGTACTGCTTAACCAAAACTACTTCATGATTCTTAGTCAGCGGCAACACACACGCAGCCCCAACATGATCCACAACAACACGTTTTGACGGTTTATTATTTGGCAATAAGATATCGTCTTCATAAATGGTAATAAAATCAATATCATACACCAAACGTCGTTTAACTTGTTTTTCTTTAAACTGGTCCACTTTAACACATCCTTTATAGTCAAAACCATTATAGCATATAAAAAACCGATGATTTTGAAAATCATGGTTTTTAATTAAAATAAGCTTTATTTAAAAAATTGCTTCATCATTAACACGAATCCACCCAGTAAAACTATCATACTCAGATATGCAAGGACTAAGATCTGTGTTACCCCATATACGACAAAGGCAAGCCCTGCAATGCTTGCACTAATCAGTACATAAGGCAGTTGTGAGATAAAATGCGCATGCAAATGAGATTGCGCCCCTGTTGCACTAAGGACAGTCGTATCAGAAACTGGAGAGGCATGATCGCCAACCACTGCACCCCCTAATACAGCCGCAATGAAGACGGGCATAAACCCAACATTTGTCACCATCGCAACAGGAATAGCAATCGGCAGTAAAATCCCAAACGCGCCCCAACTTGTTCCTGTGGAAAATGCGATAAATGCCGCAATCACAAATAAAATTACTGGCATGAAAGACGCACTAATATTCGTATCTACAATATAGGCAGCCACTAAGTTTCCAACGCCTAAATCCTGAATCGCACCACTTACCATCCAAGCAAGCACTAAAATCGCTACCGCGCTTTTAGCCATTGAAAACAATCCCTTACTTGCAACGATACTTAACTTAATAAACTTAATATTTTTATCCCATAAAGCCATAAAAAACGCTAAAACAAAAGCCAAAAGCCCTCCAAAAAATAACGGGATGGTTATATCTTGATTTAAAAAATCCGCCCCCTCAAAATTAGCATTATAAGCCATTAAAAAAAGTGTTACCCCTATTAATAATACTACCGGTAAAATCAAATTCCAATGCGTCGCACTTAATGCCTTAGATTCTTGAACTTCATCCACAGCAGTATCGATCAGTTTTGAAGTGTCATTTCCGTTCATCGCACCTTCTTCAAAAGTCTTCATCGGTCCGATATTGATTTTAAATATAATCATCAAGAAAATCAGAGCAAGTGCCGAAAGCGGATAAAATTGATAAGGAATGGCGGCCACTAATCCTGAAAATCCGCTATGACCTTGATACCCAACCTCACTAAAAACACTGCCGATAATCCCAACAATATAAGCCCCCCATGTCGACAAAGGCATCATGATGACAACTGGGGCACTTGTAGAATCAATAATATATGCAAGCTTAGCGCGGGACACATGATAGCGGTCAGTAATTGGCTTAGAAATTTCTCCAATCACCAGCAAATTAAAATAATCATCAATACAAATAATAACCCCTAAAAACCAGGTCATTAGCTGCGATGCAATAGGTGTTTTCACTTTAGTCACAGCCCAATCTGCAAAAGCTTTAACACCTCCACTAAACGAGGTAATACTGGTTAATCCCCCGATTAATACCACAAATGCAATAATCGGTAAATACCAATCTAAACTTGTGATAATACTATAAAAACTATTCCATAAATAATTCAAAGTTGTTATTTGAAATGATTCATGAATCAAGGCCGCCACTACCACACCAATACTTAAAGACAACAACACTTTTCTCGTTATAATAACAAGCCCAATCATAATAAATGCGGGCATTAAAGCAATAAACAGTTCCATCAGAACGCCTCCTCATTGGAATAGTTTACCACTTTAAACGTATTTAAAATTATGAAAACATTTTCAACATAAAAAATAAAAATAACATTACACTCGATTATTTATAAAAATACTATATAATGAAAGTATAAAATATGAAAGGGGCAGTACTATGCAAAAACGCATTGTTTATTGGAAAAGACATAGTTACAGTGAATTAGGTTTTGACCTTGTAGAGTTTTTTGAAGACGGACAAATCTTAAGAAGGCGTTTCGAAAAAGATAAAGATAACAACAAACTTTACAAAGAAATTCAAAACCAAATCGTGACAGCTAAAGGTATCATCAGTATTGAAAAAGTAACCTTTGATCAAGATGGCCAACTCAAGAAAAAAGAGCTCACAAAACACACAGAACCCCTCGACACCTACCCTCCAGAAGACTGGCAAAAAGCACGTAAAAAAGTTAGGAAACTTCAAGAAAAAGCCAGTGATGATTTAACCATTGATTACCACTCTATATTAAAACTTGATGAAGCATCAATTCCAGAAGAGACGCTTAAACTAACTGACAGAACCTCATTTCCTATCGTAAAATACCGTGTTAAAAGTGATAAAGAAGTTTTAATCCGTAAGAATCAACCCTCACAAACAGATGTTGAGTTTGTCCCTGCGCTGAATGAAAAACTTTATTTTCATTACTTTCCAGAGACCAAACACTGCAATGTAACCGGAGGCGAAATCTTTACGCTTGAAACCTACGACTGTAAAAACAACACAACAGAAGAAGAATTTTGGGAGTTCATCGATGATGTTCTTAAAAAAATTCATGGAAACGAGGAAAAATTTAGAGATCTTATTGACCAACAACGAGAAGCACGCGCCATGCATGAAACAGATGTCCTTGGGGATTTATACCCTAGATAAAAAATAAGCCAGCTTTTAAAAAGCTGGCTTTTTTATAGATTAAATTAAACGTTCAATGTCTGCATTTTCCATAGTATCTTGAACAACGACTTGCATTTGTTGTTGTTCTTTTTGCTCAATCACTTGCGCTTCTAACATTTCTTCTATTTCTTCATAATCAGGTGCTTCTTGTCCTTGTGCTTCATATTGCATAACGACTTTTTCATAAAGTGATTCTTTTTCTTCTTCTGTGACTTCATCAACTGGGTCAATGTTTGCATATAAGTAATTTTCAATACTCATCTCTAACATTAACATCTCTTGAAATGATGATTCAGTAAAGCCACTAGCTTTTAGTGCTGCTTCATATTCTTCAGTTGAATCAAATTGTGATTGGATTGCTTCCATCTCTTCACTGATTTGTTCATCTGTTGCGAGTAAATCATTTTCTGTTGATGCTTGTAATAACACTTCTTGTTGAATGAGCGTTTCAAGCACATGATTTTCAATTTGCGCTAAAAGTTCTAACCCTTCTTCTGATTGAAAATCAACACTTTGTTCTTGCGTATAACTGACTTTATACTGCGCAACCATTTCATTAAATTCTTTGCCTAGTACTTCTTCACCGTTTACTGTTGCAATTACAGTATCTTCTTGAATACCTTCTTCTTCAGAAGAATCATCACTACATGCTACAATAAAGCCTAAAAGCATTAAAGATAATGTGAATGCCATGATTTTTTTCATTAAAATAAACTCCTTTTATAAAATCTAGTTTTCACAATAACATACTTTTATCATGCATGCAAATAGCCTTAATTATTCTTTTTTTGCATTAAATGGACAATGTCACGCATTTTTTCCGGTTTATAATAATGATACCCTTGAACAATCTTAACGATAGAATTTTCAAGCAGTTTAGCCTGCGCTTCATGTTCAATACCTTCTGCAATAATTTCAAAGCCTAAAAGATCAATATAGTCAGTTAATGCTTTAAACACTTTCAGTTTATCTTTGGTTAAAACATCTTCAATAAAGCGTTTATCAAGCTTAACTCCACTCACTAAATAATGACTAAGATCATAAAGACCCGTATAGCCACTTCCAAACTCCACTATCCTTACATCAATGCCTAAATCTTTAAACGCTTGAACAACTTGTTTTGTTTTATGGGGCGCATCAATAAATAATTGTTCCTTAATCTCAAACCCAAGGCGTTTAGGATTAATCACTTTTTCTTCTAAAATCCCTTTTAAATCATCCATAAAGGTCGCATCATCAAGCTGATAATCCGAATAATTAATATAAACTCTTAAATGATCATCATCTAAACGGTGTTTTAAAAGATCTTCACACACCTTACGGACAACCATTCGAGAAACGTTAGCCATTAATCCTGCTTGTTCAATCACAGGAATAAAATCGTTAGGTAAATACGTATCATCATCAAGCCTTAATAATGCCTCTACACCAATTAACGCTTGATTCTCTTTAAGGAACTGTGGCTGATAGACTAAATAAAAGCCGTCCTTATCCAGTGCTTTTTCAACATGATTTAAAATCGTTTGTTTTTGTTTTACTGTATGATGCATTGATGGTTTAAACATTTGAATAGTGTTTTCACTATGCATTAGCGTAATTTTTGCTTGTATTAACGCTTGTTCAACATCAGATTCAATATAACTCATTCCACCTCGGACGTTTAAAGAAAACGTATAAGACTCATCCTTAATGGCCTGATTGAATAAATGATTGATTTTATCTACTAATGACTCATCTTTATAAGCCAGATAAAAATCAAAGCGTTCAACTCTTGCGACTAATACATCATCTTCTAATGTTCTTAAACTTTTCGCAATCAGCTTTATTAAGCGCTGTGTGAGATTAACATCATAATGCATTAAATATTCTTTACTCGGTTCAATTCTTAAAAAGTAGACAACCTTCATCGTATGAAGATTTTCATTTATTGCTTGTTTAAACCCTAAAGGATTTAAAAGGTTCGAGGCTTGATCCGTTAAAGCATAGGTTCTAATATCCTCTTCAATATCTAGCGCTTCATCTTTTTCTTTCATTAACTGTTTAATTTGGTCATCCAAACTCTGATAAAGCGTCACATAAGTCTTATCCTTTTTAAGAGGCGCTTCAAATGTAAACGTATCTTGTAAAGACAATGACTCTAAAGACTGAACCACAGCCTTTTCTTTTTTTAGTTTTCTGATCATTAGAAAAACAGCGAACCCATTTAGAATCACAAGCGCAATCACAATCCATAATCCGTAATCTTCTAACCAACTCATCACTTTTTCCCTCCTATTCTAAAAAGACCATGACAAAAAACGTCATGATCTGATTCTGATTGATTAATTTTTTTCATAAAGAACACCTCATTTTTTAAGTCATGCCCCTTATCCTTACCCTTATTTTATCATGAAACAACTAAATTAAATAGTATTAACGTATTCCACCATTCACTCCAAGGATTTGTGAAGATATATTATGACTATCTACCGATGCAAAAAACAAACAAGCATGCGCAATATCAATAGGTTTAACCAATCTATTTAAAGGCACTCTTTGAATATAGGCTTGCTTTTGCGCAGCATCAACATCTTCTGTCATCGGTGTATCAATGAGTCCTGGCGCTACTGCATTGACAGTAATATGATACTGACCCAGTTCTTTCGCCAGCGAAATGGTTAAATTTTCAAGCGCAGCCTTACTCGCTGCATAATTGCTGCCATTTGCTCGACCTTCTTTTGCAACCCCACTACTAATATTAATGATGCGAGGATGTGCGCGATGTTTTAAATGACTGATCAGCGCTTTACTTAAAAGCCACGGCCCATCAAGATTTACTTTCATCACCTTTTCAAAGTCAGAATAGTCCATATCTTCAATGCTCGCATCATGCTTAAGACCTGCATTATTAATTAAGACATCAACGTTAATATTAGAAGCCTCAATCGCCTGCATCAAAGCTTGAATACTTTCTACATTCAACAAATCCACTTGATGCATTTCAAAAGACCCTTCATAAGCCGATAAATCTTTTTCTAATGCTTCTTTTCGTGACATATTCGCGTGATATAACAATACCGCGTAATACCCATTTTCTAAAAACTTTTGAGCTATCGCTATTCCAATCCCACCTGTTGCACCACTGATCAATACTGTTCTCATCAAATCACTCCCTAACTCTAATTTAACAAGTTTTAAAAACCTTTTCATTAAATAAATCGATTCTTTTTATTGCAACCCATTCTAAATCATGATAAAGTATTGCTAACTTAAGGGGGTTACACCCATGACAAAAACTAAACAATATTATTACTCAATCAAAACAAGAAAGGATTGTTAAGGCAACCCTTTTTCAAGGATGATTGAGAATAGCTATAACCTATGAGGTTTTCTCATAGGTTTTTTTTAATAAAAAAATAGGAGATGATGACTTTGATTATTAAATTAAAAAAAGACGTTTCAAATGAAGCAATTGAAACATTTAAACAAGCAATTGAGGCAAAAGGGTTCACGTTAAAAGATATTGGTAGTGAAGAAACGACCATGTTTGGCGTACTTGGTGATACAAAAACCCTTGATGTAAGAGATGTACTGGCTTATGAAATTGTCAGTGATGCAGTGCGTATCCAGTCCCCATTTAAAGAAGCCAGTAGGAGTTTTCACAAAGAGAATACGGTGATAACCTTAAAAAACGGGGCAACCTTTGGTAACGATGAAAGTGTGATGATCGCTGGGCCTTGCAGTATTGAAAGCCACACACAATTAGACACCATTGCGGCCTACTTATCTACTCAAGGCGTGAAAGTATTAAGAGGAGGCGCTTTTAAACCACGCACAAGCCCCTACAGTTTCCAAGGTCTTGGGTTAGAAGGATTAAAAATGCTTTATAATACAGGTCAAAAATACAACATGGCCGTTATCAGTGAAATAATGAACAAAGAAGACCTAGATACCTTTAATACTTATACCGACATTATTCAAGTTGGCGCAAGAAATATGGCGAATTTCGATTTACTAAAAGCACTGGGAAAAGCAAAAAAACCAATCATGTTAAAAAGAGGATTAAGTGCGACCATTGAAGAATGGTTAATGAGTGCTGAATACATCATGGCCCATGGGAACCATGAAGTGATTTTAGCAGAACGCGGGATTAGGACTTTTGAAACCTATACAAGAAACACCCTCGATATTAGCGCCGTTCTTGCGGTTAAAGAATTATCTCATCTTCCTGTCATAATCGACCCCTCACATGCTGCAGGGAAATATTCTATGATTGAAAAATTATCCCTTGCCGCTTTAGCTGTTGGGGCTGATGGCTTAATGGTTGAAGTTCATAACGACCCAGAAAACGCTTTGAGTGATGGTGCACAATCCTTAAAATTCGATCGTTTTAGCGACATGATGCAGAACCTTAAAACATTATCCCACGCTATAAAAAGGCCTTTACAATGAAAATATTTATCGTTGGTTTAGGCCTCATTGGTGCTTCCTATGCCAAAGCCCTATCAAAACATCATGACATATTCGGCTACGACATTAATGAAGATACTATGGATTATGCTTACCAACAAAAAATCATTCAATCAAAAGATTTTAAAGCCATTACCACATGCGAAGTCATTATTTTTGCACTCTATCCAAAAACAACGCTTGAGTTTATTAAAACGCACCGTGATGATTTAAAAAATGCTCAACTCATCACCGATGTCAGTGGGGTTAAGCATTCATTAGTCTCTCAAATAGAAGCGCTACTCACACCACTGAATATTCCCTACCTCTCACACCACCCTATGGCTGGAAAAGAGACTAACGGTATTAAAGAAAGCGATGAACACTTGTTTTTAAACAAAAAAGCGCTTATTATACAATCAGATAACGTCTCAACAAAAACACATGAATTACTTGAAACACTATTATATCAATTACAGTTTGAAGCCGTTTATACTGTCGATAAAACCACCCATGATTTAATGATTGCTAAAACATCACAACTGCCTCATATTTTGGCCTTAGCCCTCATTGATATTACCGATCAAGAAACCATTAAAAAAACGGCCGCAAACTCATTCAGTGATTTAACCCGTATCGCAAATATCAATGTGGACTTATGGCTTGAATTATTTTTAGAAAACAACCAAGCATTATCCACATCCATTGAAGCCCTTATCGATTCACTTCAAACGTTTAATCACTTAATTAAATCACAAAATAGCCCTACCTTAAAAACAACCATGGAAACCATTAAAAACAAAAAAACAAGGATGTGACACCATGCAAAGTTTTGGTAAAAATTATCGTATCACACTTTATGGAGAATCTCATCAAAATGCCATTGGCGTGGTAATTGATGGCGTCCCACCAGGGATTACCTTAGATGAAACATCCATCAAGGAAGGCCTAAAAAATAGAAACCCAATAGCCATTGGCACAACCCCAAGAAAAGAGCCCGATCTATATACCATTACATCCGGTCTATTTAACCAAAAGACGACAGGCTCTCCTTTACATATTACAATCCCAAATACCAATACAATGAGCAAAGACTATGACAATCTAAGCCATCACTTTAGACCTGGTCATTCTGATTTTGTGAGTCATCACAAATATCACGGTTTTAATGATTACCGCGGAGGAGGAAGATTCTCCGGACGACTCACCGCCTGCATTGTTGTTGCAGGAAGAATCGCTAAAATGTTTACACCCTTTTCTTATACAACAACACTTAAACAAGTCGGCAGCTTAAAAGATATGTCAAAACTTGATGATTACTTACAATCGATTAAAGATCAAAAAGAAAGTGTTGGAGGAATCGTTCGTATAAAAATCACAAACATTCCAGTAGGCCTTGGTGAACCCATGTTTATGAAACTTGAAAGTCATATAAGCCAACTCTTATTTGCCATCCCTTCTGTAAAAGGTGTCAGTTTCGGCACAGGCTTTGAAGGTGCACACATGTTAGGTAGTACTTATAATGACCCTTTCATTAACGCACAGGGCACTACTTCAAGCAATCATGCCGGGGGAATCAACGGCGGGATTAGTAACGGAAACCCGTTAGTCGTTAATGTGTTTATCAAACCAACCGCATCGATTGAAAAACCACAAGAAACCTTCGATTTTAAAAGCCAAACAATTCAAACACTGACCATTAAAGGCCGCCATGATGTTGCAATCATTAGAAGAGCACAAGTTGTCTTAGAAGAAGCTTGCGCCATTGCTTTAACCGATTTATACATTGAACATCTCAAGAATGAATCGCTCTATAAAACAATAGAAAAAACGTAATAATCATTTTCTGATTATTACGTTTTATTATGTATTTTTCGTTTTCTTTTATCAATATACATATTTTGATCAGCCATTTTTAACACATCACTTAATGTCAAATTGCTATACGCTTTATACAAACTGAATCCAAATGAAAGTTCAAACGGATAGGTTGTCTTCTTATTAACCTCAGACACCGCTTGTTCAAGGGAATGATGGAGTGTTTCACAAATTTCCTCACTGCAATCACTAATCATACAAATGAATTCATCCCCACCTAAGCGGTATATATGGCCAAGCTTTCCAAACACATTCTTAATGACATGATAGGTATTAATAATCGCTTCATCGCCAATATCATGGCCAAACGTATCATTAATATGTTTTAAATTATTAAGATCAAAATAAATGATTCTAATGGCTTCATCAGTTTTTAATGTTTCACTGATATTATTAAAATCACGCTCGAATGCCAAGCGGTTTCCAGCTTTAGTTAAGCCGTCCCTATGCGCAAGCGCTTCATAGATATTTTTTTCATATTCCATTTTATAACTATTTATGATGAACCGTACATAATTGATGACTACTAAAATAATGATAAAAAAGATTCCCGTTGTAACAAAGACCGATGTATTATCGAAATTTCCACTGAAATACACAATCGCTTCTAAAACTGCAGCCACCAAAATAATAATGCCATATTTGATGAGCTTTTTAATTTTTTGATTATGATTACGCTTGTAATCTAAATAGAAAATAACGGCTAAATGAAACAGACCAATAACAATAAACGCTACTGTAATCACAGAACTTTCAAAGAAATCTAAGACACCGCTTAGATGAAGTCCGATAACCAATGGAATCCATAAAAGCGCAAGCACTGCGTATAGTGTTACTGCGTTTTTAAAAGACTTGACTACATTATTTCTAACATATAAAGCGAGTGGAAAGATCTGCATCACTAACGCAATATAAGAAAGCGCACCCAGTAAAAAGACTCGATTTGTAAAAAGCTGCAACATCCTCGATTCACTAATCACCCATAACCCGTTAAACAAAATAAACCCGCCTAAATACGCATACCCTTCAAGCCGCGCTCTTTTTGTAAACACGCTACTAATCACTAAAAATAACCCAAGACCAATCGTTAAAAGCCCGATGACTAACCGAATCCCTAAACTATTAAACAAATGCATATAAAGCGATGACATATCCCCATAATAAACAGGATTAACCACCCCGCTCATACTACTATAAGGGGATGAATAAGTTATACTTAGCTGATCTGACTCACTATGAGATGGCAGTTCAACAAAGTGCCACATACTTGCATACGCTAGTTCATCATCATAATTAAAGGTATAGACTAATTGATCCTCTAAATGGACCGCTACATTTTGTAAAGACGTTCTAATTAATAATGTTTGCATTTGGTTGAAATCCTCATCAAGTGAAGTCCTTAACGTATAAGGCTCATTAATTGTGATATCAAGGTCCCCCTCAACCAAACCACCGTTATAAAAAAAATCACTGCTTACTTCATGTGCAACATCATAATCAATCAATTGACCGTCTTTAGGTGCAAAAACAAATAATAAAAAAAGTGCTAGTAGACCTACTAAAATATACGCATACGGTATGCCTAATTTTAATCTATTCATACTATCACTTCACTTTCTTTAGCTCTATTATAGCTTAATAGTCTATAACTTGCTATATTTTTTAAGTGTGACCAATTTATCTAAGGCCTTTTGATATATAGGTTTCATTCTTTCTTCACTAATCACTTCAAATATTTCAGCTAATTTAAACCACTTGACTCCTTGATTTTCATCAGGTTTTATTACCAGTTCATCTGATTCATCCGCAATAAGTAAAAACGTTATATTCATATGTAAATGATCAGGAACAAATGCCCCTTTTTTATAATGATTACTCACATGAATGGTATCGATCATAAATATATCTTCACTATAGGGACGAATATGTTTAACCCCTGTTTCTTCTTTTGCCTCCTTTATCGCAACACAGAGCACACAATCATCGCCATCATTATGGCCCCCGACCCAGCCCCAAGAATCATAGATATTATGATAAGCAAACAGTACTTTATCCATCGCTTCATTCACCACAATGGCACTACTTGTAAGATGAGCCACTTGATTATCTCTTACTAAGACATCTGTATTTTTACTTATAAAATCAATCATCACTTGTTGATCAATAGTTTCTTGTTCATTAACAGGTTGATACTTTTTTATCAATGTAATTAAATCGTCCATCTACACCCTCCTCTTTTCAATTAAACCATTTTTAAGATGAATAACTATAGGGTAGCACATCTTACAAACAATTACAAAAATCATACTTATAGTTAAAATCATTATAAACAAGAAAACTTTTTATTTAGAAAACCTACTCTATTTGTTATACTTATTGTGATAATAAAGAATCTATAGAAAAGAGGATGAATGAATATGTCATTAAAAGGTACACAAACAGAAAAAAACTTATTAAAAGCATTCGCAGGTGAATCACAAGCGAGAAACCGTTATACTATATTTGCAAACTTAGCAAAAAAAGAAGGGTATGAACAAATCGCAGCATTCTTTTTAGAAACTGCAGAACAAGAATTTGAACATGCGAGTATTTTCTTTAGATATCTAGAAGGACATGATGTTGAAATCACAGCAACCTATCCTGCTGGAAAAGAAGGAACGACTGCTGAAAATTTAAAAGCTGCTGCCATGGGTGAAAATGAAGAATGGAGCGAACTCTATCCTGAATTTGCACGTATCGCACAAGAAGAAGGCTTTCCAAAAATTGCCAATAGCTTTAAAATGATTGCTAAAGTGGAAAAAGAACATGAAGCACGTTACACCAAACTTCTATCAAACTTAGAAAGTGATTTAGTCTTCAAATCTGAAGAAGAAACCATTTGGGTATGCCGCAAATGTGGTCACATCCATGTTGGTAAATTTGCACCAGGTGCTTGTCCTGTATGTTTACATCCAAAAGCATACTTCGAAAGAAAACAATCTAATTATTAATAAACAAGCTGCTTATTTTTAAATAAGCAGTTATTTTTTTGCGAATTCTTTAATCGCATCGCCCTCTAAACGAAATAAAAGCCACTCGTCCATTTTCTTAGCCCCAATATTTTCATAAAAATCAATGGCTGACTGGTTCCAGTTTAAACAAGTCCAATCAATTCTTTGACACTGCTTTTTAAGCGCTATTGATGCAAGTTCTTTAAATAACTTCTTACCGACACCCTTCCCGCGGTAACCTTCATCCACAAATAAGTCTTCTAAATATAGATTAGCACGGCCAATAAATGTTGAAAACGAATAAAAATAAAGCGCAAATCCAATCGCTTTATGCTCATCAACCGCTAAAATCACTTCTGCATGATGATGAACAAAAAGCGATTCATAAAGTACGTCTTTTTTCATCTCAACATCATCAAGCTTTTTTTCATAGTTTGCAATCCCAATAATTAAATCATAAATCGCATCAATATCATCTGGTGTTGCTTGCCTTATAGTCATCTTTTCTCACCTCGTATTTTTTTTACTATTATTATACATGAAATAATTAAAAAACACGAGGCTGTAAAGAAATGAAATCTTAGAAGATTTTCGGCTTTACAGTCTTCCTTTTTAAAATTAGATAAGAAAAAACGCTGATTTTAGCGTTTTTTTCGTCATTAAAATACATTTCATATTGAAATGTGGATAAGTGAAATTTTTAGCGATTTATCGATAT
>Ga0194137_10001222_pt1 | contig 15835 bp, 13 predicted proteins | sample TARM_MetaG_T3_14_FD_134025 | JGI IMG/M metagenome (GOLD analysis project Ga0194137, IMG submission 134025) | Freshwater microbial communities from Pennsylvania, USA, analyzing microbe dynamics in response to fracking - TARM_MetaG_T3_14 (version 2) | ecosystem: Environmental > Aquatic >... | reverse complement strand
TATTGGAACTGGCTCTACGAGCCAGTTCTTCTTATTTTTCAGATTGTTTCTAAAGAAAAATGCAGATAGCAACCACAAAGGTAACTATCTGCATGGTAAAGGGGCTATTTTGCAACAGCCCCTCCATGGCTATTACTGGTTCTCACGCATGTCCAAATACTCATCAAAGGTACATAACTTGTCATAAAAGCTTTCTGGGTTCACTTCAATCACTCTGTTGGCAACGGTTTGATTAAATTGATGATCATGGCTTGAGAATAGCAAGACGCCTTTAAAGTCCATAAGGCCATTGTTCACCGCTGTGATGGACTCCAAATCCAAATGGTTGGTAGGCTGATCAATGATCAACAAGTTTCCAGAGGAAAGCATGAGCTTAGACAGCATACAACGCACTCTTTCTCCACCAGAAAGAACCTTCGCTTCCTTCAAAGCTTCTTCTCCGGAGAAGAGCATCCTACCTAAGAAACCTCTCAAATAGCTTTCACTCTTTTCTTCAGAATACTGACGCATCCAATCCACAAGATTTAGCTCTAGATCATTGAAGTAGGCTCCATTATCTCTTGGGAAGTAATCCTTGGTGATGGTCACGCCATACTTATAGCTTCCCTCATCTGGCTCTAATTCTCCCGCCAAGATTTTAAAGAGGGTACTGACAGAAATATCATTGCCTGTAAAGGCAATTTTATCTTCTCTTCCCACAATGAAGGAGACATTGTCTAAGACTTTTACACCATCGATGCTTTTGCTAAGGTTTTCTACAAGCAGAATATCATTGCCCACTTCTCGCTCAGGCTTGAATCCCACAAAGGGATATCGTCTGTTAGAGACCGCAATGTCATCTAGAGTGATCTTATCCAAAAGTTTCTTTCTCGATGTGGCTTGTTTAGATTTAGACGCATTGGCAGAGAATCTGCTGATAAAGTTTTGTAGATCTCTAATCTTCTCTTCCTTCTTTTTGTTTTGGTCCTTAATAAGCTGAGACATCAGTTGACTAGACTCATACCAGAAATCATAATTCCCCATATAAATCTTGATTTTTCCAAAGTCCACATCACAGATATGGGTACAAATCATGTTTAGGAAGTGACGGTCATGGGAAACCACAATCACAGTGCCTTCAAATTCCGCCAAATAGTTTTCCAACCAAGTGATGGACACTAGATCTAAATCATTGGTCGGCTCATCGAGAATCAGCACATCTGGTTTTCCAAACAGTGCTTGGGCCAGTAGAACTTTTACTTTGTCTCCACTTTCAAGTTCACTCAAAATGAGTTCGTGCTTATCCGTTGGCACGCCTAACCCCAAAAGCAAGGAGGCTGCCTCAGCTTCCGCTTCCCAACCATTGAGCTCCGCAAACTCCCCTTCTAAAATAGAGGCTCTCATGCCGTCTTCATCAGAAAAGTCTTCTTTCATATAGATAGCATCTTTTTCTTTCATAATTTCATATAGGCGTTCGTTTCCCCGAACCACTGTATCGATGACGCGTTCTCCATCATACTCAAAGTGGTCCTGCTTTAACACAGACATTCTCATGTCCTTGCCTATGGATACTTCTCCTGTATTGGGTTCCATCTCCCCTGAAAGGATCTTTAAAAAGGTAGATTTTCCTGCGCCATTGGCACCAATAACCCCGTAGCAATTGCCAGAGGTAAATTTTATATTTACATCATCAAATAATTTTCTGCCTCCGAATCGGAGACTTACATTATTTACCGTTAACATTCACATTCACTCCATCTTCATTTATTTACTCACACAAATTATTATTATATCACGTATCCTAAAGTAAATATAGTCTTTTTTATAAACTTTTCCTTGAAAAGACTTGACTATCAATGCCATTCACGAAATATCAATAAAGGGTCTATTTCTCCGTTAGATCACCTATGATGTCTGCGAAATTCGTAATATTTTCCCCATAAAACGAATATATCTCAATATTTTGATAATTTCTTGACAATCTTTTTCTTCATTGTTACAACTAGGGTAGATGTGTCTCTTGAATCTACTTGGAGGTGTGATTATGGTCCATACAATCAACTTAACTGACCCTTCAACTTTTCCAGAAGAAAAGCTCTTGGCTTTAGACGCGTACATAGACAGCATCGAAGACAAAGAACAAATGCTCATTCACATTTTACATCGCGCTCAACACATCTTTGGCTATCTCCCTCCTGAGCTCCAGCTACACATCGCTAGAACCACGAAGATTCCAGCTTCAAAAGTCTATGGCGTTGTGAGTTTCTATTCCTATTTCACCCAGGAAAAACGGGGTCGGCACACGGTGAATATTTGTATGGGCACTGCCTGTTTTGTAAAAGGTGCCGATCAAGTAAAACAAGCATTGAAACAAGAACTGAAGATTTCCATGGATGAAACCACTGAAGATGGGCACTTCACCTTAAAGGAAATCCGCTGTATCGGCGCATGTGGCCTGGCCCCTGCGGTGATGGTAGACGACAAAGTCTATGGACACATGAATGAAAGCAACGCCCGTACCGTCCTCCATCTTTATAAGGAGGCAAAAAATGGTGATTAATCATGGACAGGATCTCATTTCTTTAAGGCACAAGCATCAAGGGTTACGTGCCTTAAGAGAAACGGGTAGCCACAAAGCAGATCATATTGAGCTTCTCGTGGGTATGGCCACTTGCGGCATCGCTGCCGGTGCAAAAGACGTCTACGATGCTCTTGAAGAAGCCCTTGCTAAAGAACACTTAACCACGGTGAAGCTCGTACGGGTAGGTTGCGTAGGCTCTTGCTACTGTGAACCCACGGTGCAAGTGAACATTCCTGGCTATGCGCCTATGTATTATGGTTATGTGGACAAAACCTTGGCCAAAGCCATCGTTACGGAACATCTTCTCAAAGGAAAAGTCCTTCAAGAACATGAAGTCTCCATGTCCTTCAATCGTTCCGATCCACCTGGGGCGAAAAAAAGACAATTCCGCATTGCCCTACGCAACTGTGGCAATATTGACCCTGAAAATATTGAAGAATACATTGCTTTTGATGGCTACGAAGCCTTGAGAATGGCCCTAACAACCTATACACCTTTGGAGGTCATTCAGCTATTGAAAGACAGCGGTCTTCGAGGTAGAGGTGGCGGAGGATATCCTACGGGGCATAAATGGCAAGCAACCTACGAGAAAAAAGATGCGATGAAGTATATGATTTGCAATGCCGATGAAGGAGACCCCGGGGCCTACATGGACCGCTCTTTATTAGAGGGGGACCCACACAGCGTTTTGGAAGGAATGCTCCTTGGCGGCTATGCCACTGGCGCCTCCCAAGGCATCATTTACATTCGTGCAGAATATCCCTTGGCCATAGAAAAATTAACCCACGCCATCGCGCAAGCCAAGGAGTACGGCTTATTGGGTGAGCAAATTTTGGGCAGTAATTTCTCCTTCTCCATAGAAATCCGATTGGGCGCAGGGGCTTTTGTCTGTGGTGAAGAAACTGCACTGATTCATTCTGTGGAAGGCAAGCGAGGGGAACCCACTAAAAAGCCCCCCTACCCGTCTGAAAAAGGGTATTTGAAAAAACCAACCACCGTGAACAATGTTGAAACCTTAGCCAATGTTCCTGCAATCATCCGACAAGGCGCCCAGTGGTTCTCTTCCATTGGCACGAGTCAAAGCAAAGGCACCAAAGTCTTTGCTTTGGTTGGAAAAATCAAACACGTGGGCCTCGTGGAAGTACCCATGGGTACCACCTTACGGGAGATGATCTATGACATCGGCGGCGGGATCCATGAAGATAAAGCCTTTAAAGCCGTGCAAACGGGCGGCCCTTCAGGCGGCGTCCTCTCAAAAGAGCACTTAGATACACCCATAGAATATGAATCATTAAAAGACCTAGGCACCATGATGGGCTCTGGTGGGATGATTGTCATGGATGAAGACAATTGTATGGTGGACATTGCAAAATTCTATCTTCAGTTCACCATGGATGAATCCTGCGGGAAATGCACCCCATGCAGAATCGGCACCAAAAGATTGTACGAACTCTTAGATCGCATCACCAAGGGAACAGGTAATCCACATACACTGGAACAGTTAGCATTTTTAGGCACCAACATCAAAAATTCAGCGCTATGCGGCCTTGGTCAAACAGCCCCAAACCCTGTCCTTAGTACCATGCACTATTTTAAGGAAGAGTATCGCATGCATGTAGAGGAGAAAAAATGCCCCACGGGTGTTTGCAAAGAACTCTTCAAATACAGCGTCCTTCCAGATGCTTGTGTGGGATGCACCGCTTGTAGAAGAGTTTGCCCTGTGGGATGTATCTCTGGTCACCCAAAAATGGTCCATTTTATCGATTTGAATCTTTGTATCTCTTGTGGAGCATGCTATGACGTCTGTAAGTTCCACGCCATTAAAAAGGCATAGGTGATGAATATGAATGACAACCCTCAGCTGATCCAAGTTCGCATCAACGGAAACGACTTATGGGTGGAAAGAGGCCTCACCATACATGAAGCCGCAAAACTGGTCAATGCAGATATTCCTACGCTCTGCCATCTTGATTTAGAGGGCTTTGGTATGGTGAATCAGACGGCATCCTGTCGGGTATGCATGGTCGAAGTAGTGGGCCGTGCCTCGTTAGCCCCTTCTTGCTCTGAGACCATCACCGATGGTATGGAAATCATCACGGATTCCCTAAAAGCAGTGTCCGCAAGACGGTTGAACTTAGAGCTCCTCTTGTCCAATCACCCTATGGAATGCCTCACATGTCGAAAAAACCTACAATGTGACTTGCAGGCATTAGCCAAAAAACTAGGCATCTATGACATTCCTTTTATCGGGGAGAAAACCCATCGCCCCATCGATAAGAGTTCCTTTGCGTTGGTGAAAAATCCGGACAAATGCATCATGTGTAGACGCTGTGAAACCATGTGCAACGAAGTCCAAACCTGCGGCATTCTCTCCGCAAATTCCCGCGGATTCGATGCCTTCGTTGGTCCTGCCTTTAACCTAGACATGATTGATACTTCCTGCACCTTTTGTGGTCAATGTGTCGCCGTATGCCCCACAGGCGCACTTTCTGAAGTTAATAATATGCATAAGGTTTGGAGAGAGCTGCTCAAAAAGGAAAAGCATGTGGTGGTTCAGGTGGCTCCAGCAGTCCGCGTTGCCATTGGAGAAATGTTTGATCTTCCTCCTGGTGAAATCAGCACAGGGCAACTTGCCACAGCCTTCAGAAGAATGGGCTTTAATGGAGTCTTTGATACGGACTGGGCAGCAGACCTGACCATCATCGAGGAAGCCTCCGAGCTCCTCCATCGCTTAGAGCACGGAGGGCGTTTACCCATCTTAACCAGCTGTTGCCCTGCTTGGGTGCGTTTTTTCGAATACCAATTTCCGGAACTTTTGGAAATTCCATCCACCTGTAAATCTCCCCAGATCATGATGGGCACCATCATCAAAACCTATTATGCTGAAAAAATGAATCTTCTTCCTGAAGACATCGTTGTGGTCAGTGTCATGCCATGCATTGCAAAAAAGGCAGAAGTCCAAAGAGAAGAGCTGAAGCTTGGGGAGCTCAAAGATGTAGACTGGGTCATCACTACACGTGAACTGGGGTATATGCTGAAAGAAGCAGGTATTGATTTCGCCACTTTACCAGAAGGAGAGTTTGATCAAATCCTCGGAGAAAGCACTGGTGCTTCCGTGATTTTTGGTGCCACTGGAGGCGTCATAGAAGCTGCCCTAAGAACTGCGTATGAGTGGATCACCCATGAAGAATTACCCGATGTGAACTTCACACAGCTTCGTGGCTTACAAGGCATTCGGGAAGCGAAAGTACGCATAAAAGATCAGGAACTCTCCATCGGCATTGCCCATGGTCTTGGCAATGCACGGAAAATGCTTGAGGGCATTCAGCGGGGCGAACTGGTCTATGATGCCATCGAAATCATGGCCTGTCCAGGTGGATGCATCGGCGGTGGTGGACAGCCTTACCATCACGGAGATATTTCCATCATCAAAAAGAGACAAGAAGCCATTTATAAGGAAGACGCTGGTAAAACCAAGCGGAAGTCCCATGAAAACGAAATGGTTTTAAAGCTATATAGAGAATATCTTGGAGAACCTTATGGGGAGAAAGCCAAAGAACTCCTCCATACCACCTATCAAAAAAGACCTATGATTTAAGGCCCACTTAAAAGACTTTGATAAGTTGTTGTGCTAAGGAATCTTAAGATCTTCTCTTTAAGGTTTTGACCCCTTAGAAATGCTTTTAAATTGTGCACAATTAATTTACCCGTACCTATTGAGATAAGTCTCACAATCAGGTATGATAAGTAAGGTACCCTTTGAGAAAATTCAAAAGGGATACTAAATGAACACAGACAACAGGAGGCGTATGAAATTTGTATAACGTAAGAGAAGTTTCCCCCAATATCTACTGGGTTGGTGGCAACGATCGAAGATTAGAGCAATTTGAAAATCTATTTCCATTGACCAACGGTGTATCCTATAATTCCTATCTTATTATGGATGAAAAAACCGCCCTCATTGACACCGTGGATGATGCTGTAACAGACCAATATTTAGAGAACATCACTCATCTGATGGATGGACGGGAATTAGATTACCTCATCATCAATCATATGGAGCCAGATCACTGTGGAAACATCGAAAACATTGTGAAGATGTATCCCAACGTCAAGGTCATTGGCAACACAAAATCTTTCCAACTATTCCATCAGTTTTACAACATGGATATCACGAAGAACCAGATGCTTGTGAAAGAAGGCGATGAACTAAACCTTGGAACCCACAACTTGAAATTTATCTTTGCACCCATGGTGCACTGGCCAGAAGTCATGATGAATCTTGAAACCACCAAAGGAATCCTCTTCGCAGCAGATGCCTTCGGAACCTTTGGCGCACTCCCTGGAAACCTCTTTGATGACGAAGTGGATTATATGAACCTTTATGTTGATGAAGCTAGAAGATATTATGCAAACATCGTTGGCAAATTCGGTTTACAAGTACAAGCGGTCTTTAAGAAGATTGCCGGTGTAAAACTCAACATGATTTGCTCTTTACATGGCCCCATCTTCAGAAGAGACATCGATCTCATCTTAGGCCTCTATGACAAATGGTCTAAAAACGAACCTGAAAAGGATGGTGTGGTGATATTTTACGGATCCATGTATGGAAACACCGCCAATACCGCCGATGCTTTGGCCAATAAATTGGCCCAAAGAGGCGTCTTGGATATTCGTGTTTATGACGTATCCAAAACACACCCTTCTTACATCATTGCAGATATTTTCAAGTACAGCCACTTGGTAGCTGCAGCACCCACCTATAACATGGGTCTTTATTATCCCATGGACAATCTTCTCCATGAAATGAGCTCGCTCTTCATAAGAGACCGTAAGGTTGCACTGATCGGCAATCACAGCTGGGCCAGTGCCGCTATAAAAATCATGAAAGAACGTTTCTCCACCATGTGTAACATGGACATCATTGGCGAGCCCCTAGACATTAAGTCTAGACTGAAAGATGGCGAAGAGCAAAAACTGGATGAACTGGCAGATGTCATTGCAGCCTCTGTCCTTCAACAATCATAAAAGCCATGAAAAAAGGATGATCTTCACATTAGATCGTCCTTTTTTCATGGCTTAAAAGAGTTCAATCAAAAGCTTTCATCCCTTGGCGCTCTCCCAGGAGAATCAAATTTCCCATATGGTGAAACCGTCCTTCTCGGATGGTGTTTTCCACAGAAGATGTATTGATTAAGAGCTCATAATTGAGTTTTGTATCCCCTGGTTCATGGAGCAGCTGCTGAGACAAAATAAAATTGAGATTTGTGGATAACTGATATCGTACAAACTCTTTCTCTTGCTCCATAAACATGGAGAGCATTCTTGTGAGTGTTCTTTGGGCCCCAAAGGAATGCATGGTGCCTAAAATGCCATGGCCAGCCTCACTGGCCGTGATCGCCGCTTTCAGCGCACCTAAAGTTCGAATCTCACCAATGACAATGAAATCAGGACTTTGCCTTAGGGCATCATGAATACCCATCTCAAACCCATTAAAGTCTGTACCCATCTCTCGCTGCGTTATGCGCCCTTGACCTTCGGGATAGGTAAACTCCACGGGGTCTTCTAAGGTGATGATATGGAGCCTTTCTCTTTCCATAAGTTCCTTGGTTAAAGCTGCTAGAGTGGTGGATTTACCTGCACCGGTTTTTCCTACGATGAGGCTAAGGCCTTTCTTCTCAAGAATTCTTTGAGGCAAATGGTCTGGCAACCCAAGCCTATGTAAGGAAGGAATCTCTTCCTTAATGACCCGAACCACTGCACAATATCGACCCATGGACGTGAAGAAGTTTGCACGATATCTACCCTTTTCCTCAAAAGCCACATCCATCACCTGAGGTGGTCCCCCAATATATTCTTGAACAAATCCTGGAGGCCTTAAATAGGTCATGAACCTGACCATTTCTTCTTTGGTCATGCCATGGCTTACTTCCTTGAGCTTCCCATGAATACGATAGACCACTTGCCGATTTTCTTGGAGAAGAACATCTGAAGCTTCCTGGCTTCGAGCTTCTCCTAGAATATATTGAAGGCGTCGATCCATAACTCTTGACTCTTTCTTGCTTGATTATAGAGCATGCTCTCCCCATTAATAACCTGAAGACCAGCTTCTGTACCAAATCGTAGGAAAGAAGAATGCATGGGTTCGTAATTTAAATCATATAAGATGGTATCTTGATGATATTGGGTGATCTCGATGGGCATTTCATCTTGTTGGATGTTCCCCAGTTTTGTGGCATTGATCACCAGGGCAAACGGACGAAGATCTTTCACACTTGCCAAAGGCCGAATGGACAAGGCTTTGGGAAACTCCTTTCTTCTAGTTTCTGAGCGAAAAGCCATATGGATTCTTACACCCTGCTTTACCAACGCTGTATATACAGCTTTAGCAGCACCACCACTACCAAGGATCAGCACTTCTTTTCCACGAAGATCTACACGATGATCCTGGAGGGATTGGGCGAATCCATACACATCCGTATTGTATCCGATGCGCCATCCATTTTTGACCACCACTGTATTCACCGCCCCACATTCCAGCGCTGTGTGATCCAGTTCATGTATGTAACTGATGATTTCTTCTTTATACGGTTGGGTTACGTTAAAGCCAAGAATATTCTCCCTTGACAGTGTATCGATGAACTGCCGAATATCTTCCCTCGGCAGATCAAATAGTTCATAGGAAATCTCCAGCCGTTTCTTCTCATAGAGACGTTCATGGATTTCTGGAGACTTTGAATAAGAAATTCTTCTTCCAAGTAGTCCTGTTCTTCTCAAAGTTTATGCTCCTTTCATGGGTTCTTTCTATCATTATATCCTCTACACCTAAAAATAAACAAAAGGGAGCATCGCTCCCTTGTAAACTTTCTAAAAACAATTACTTTAAAATTTCATGTACCGCAGCTTTGGGCTTCACCTGTACAGGTTCTTCCGACAAATGCTGTTTTATGGTGGATACTAAAATATCGATGGCTACCCGGTTTTTACCGCCTTCAGGCACAATGAGATCTGCATATCTCTTGGTGGGTTCGATGAACTGTAAGTGCATGGGGCGCACCACCGTTAAATACTGATCGATGACAGACTCTAAAGTTCTACCACGGTCACGAATATCTCTTGTGAGTCTTCTTAGAATTCGAATGTCCGCATCCGTATCTACATAAATCTTGATATCAAAAAGATTTCGAAGCCGCTCGTCTTCTAATATCAAGATGCCTTCCACAATGATGATATTCTTGGGCTCTTCTTTAGTGGTCTCCTCTTTTCGATTATGCACCGTGAAATCATAAATGGGCATGTCGATGGCTTCGCCACTTAATAATGTCTTCAAATGTTCAATGAGTAGTGGCGTATCAAAGGCGTGAGGATGATCATAGTTGATTTTGGTTCTTTCTTCAAAAGTGAGATGACTCTGATCTTTGTAATATGAGTCTTGCATGATGATGGCAATGCTCTCTTTTTTAAAATTCTTGTAGATGGACTTTGCCACCGTACTTTTTCCAGAGCCTGTACCTCCAGTAATACCAATTAGAATAGGTTTCTTCATAATTAACCTTCCTTCTCCATGATCAGAATATCGTTTTGATAAAGTTTTTCTGTGGAAGCAGCAGTGAAATTCATGGCTGCCTTATTTGCTACTTCTATATCATTCCCCTGCTCATCTTTGAATGCAGTAATGGTTGTTTCTATTATAGCACCAGTTGGACGCATAATCTTTAGTTTGTCCCCAGGAAATACACGATTTTTCTGTCCAATGAGATATCTGCCCTCTTCTACTTCCTTTGACACGATCCCAATGAGTTCATGAGTTCTTTCATACGCACTAGATGTGTGCACCTCTGACTGACCTCGGCCATAATAAAACCCAGTGTAATAGGTTCGATGACTAATCATACTGAGTAGTTCCATCCATTTTTCATCATAGACATACTGTGAAGGATCACTATAATAGGCATCAATGGCTTCACGATAGGCTTTGACAATGGCCGCCACATAAAGCTCTGACTTCATGCGCCCTTCAATCTTTAAAGAATGTAAACCTGAAGCAAAAAGGTCTGGAATGTGCTCAATCATGCACATATCCTTGGAGTTCATGATGTATGTACCACGTTCATCCTCGGTGATTTCCATCAGTTCTCCTTCACGTTTTTCTTCCATGAGATAATACTTATATCGACAAGGCTGGGCACAGGCTCCTCTGTTGGCATCTCTACCTGTCATATAGTTAGATAAGAGACATCTACCAGAATAAGCCATACACATGGACCCATGAACAAAAGCTTCTAACTCTAGCTCCGCTGGAATATTCTTCCTAATCTCTTGGATTTCTTTCAAGGTCAATTCTCTCGCTAAAATGATTCTCTTGACACCCATTTTATGCCAAAATATGGCTGAGCGAGAGTTCACGTTATTGGCTTGGGTGGATAGATGTAGTTCCATATTAGGCACTACCTCACGGGCAGTCATGATGATGCCAGGGTCTGACACAATGATGGCATCCACACCAAGCTCTTCCAGACTGATTAAGTACCCCTCTAAGCCTTTCAGATCACTTTCATGAGGAAACACATTGATGGTCACATAGACCTTTCTTCCTCGATCATGGGCATATTTTAATCCTTCGACCATTTCATCATTGGTGAAATTATCCGAAAAAGCACGCAGGTTTAATCTTGCTCCACCCATGAAAACAGCATCCGCACCGTAGTCGATGGCGGTTTTCAACTTATTAAGGTTCCCCGCAGGGGCTAATAATTCTGGCTTAAACATGTTCTTCTTTCCTCCTGATGAGTAACATCCCATCGCTGATGCTCAACAGTGAGACCAGAAGGTCTTCCCGCTCGTGCACATAACGGATGAACTCTTGCAAATTTACAATATTGGTTCGATGTTTTCGTTCTGTCTTTTCTAAAGACACCAATCCTCGGTACAGGACATTATCACATAAAATCACGCCACCTGGATTCAGCTTAGGCAAACAAAGATCCAAATACTCTCGGTAATGGGACTTCCCTGCATCCATAAAAACAAAATCCACCTGATCTTCACTGGTCTTGAGATAGTGTAGGCAGTCATCGTGGACCACTTTTATGATCTTTTCTTGGCCGTAATTTTGGATGTTTTGAAGGGCCATATTCCGCATGGTTTCATCTCGTTCAATAGAAATGATTTCTTTGGCCCCATGAGTGGCCATAATAAGGGCCGAGTATCCAATGGCTGTCCCAAGCTCCAACACTTTATGGGGTTTAAGAGTCGCCACCATAAAGCCTAAAAATCTGGCGGCATCTTTCATGACGATGGGGATATACTGTTCTTTTGCATAGTCTTCAAGTTCTTGAAACTCTTTTATGCCCCCAAAGCCTTCGATATATTCCGTCACTTTTGGTTCAACAATTCTCATATTTTCTATCCTTTATTCCTCTTGTTGCCTGATTATTACGGCAAAAAATTCCTATCCTATTATAGCTGATTTGCTAAGGATTATCAAACTCACCCAAGCCTTCAACACTAGACTTCTCTATACCCCTTCTCCGTGATGATTCCATGAACCTTTTCATCAAAAATATCCACTGGTACTTGTGCTTCTTCCATGACGTCATAAGCCACAAGGATGCGCTTAAAATCCCCCCTTGGTAAGAAGCGATCATAGAACCCTCCGCCATAGCCTAGGCGAAAGCCCTCCTTGGTAAAAGCCACACAAGGTACAAAGGCCACATCTATGGTGGAAGGCTCCACTCTATAGGCAAGATCCTTGGGTTCTAAAATGCCATGGGTGCCAGGAAATAAATCTTCCATGGAGTCTATCTCACAGGCCTCCATATGACCTAGAGACACAGTCTTTGGCACCACTACTTTTTTTCCTTTAGCTAAGGCATCATTGATGATGAGGCTTGTGTGCACCTCTTTTTCTTGACCCACATAAATGAAAATGGTCCCTGCCAATAAATAGTCCTTATGTTTTTTTATCGCTTCATAAATACTTCTAGAAGCTTCCTCACAATAGGCTTTGGATAAGGCCTTTTGTTTTGTAAGCAGTTTTTTTCTCAGCTCTTTTTTCTCTATGCTAATTCTGTCTTGTGGTTCCATAGTTCCAAAACCCCCTTGTTTTTATCCTCAAAAATAGAAAACCTCCAGCCCAATGGGTTGGAGGTTTCACAAATGGCACTACTAATCCCCTTGGAATGCACTCTTCTTTTCTAAGAAATCATCATAACTATCCGTAAAGTAGTGTTCTCCAGCAGCGGGATTGAGCACATAATAATAGTACTCTGTGGTGGCAGGTTTCAGCGCTGCTAAAATTGCCGCCTTTCCTGGATTTGCTATAGGACCAAGGGGAAGTCCCGGTACTCTATAGGTATTGTAGGGTGAGTTTACTTCTAGATCCTCATAGGTCACCAAATCTTTGGACCAGAGTCCTAAAGCATACACCACGGTAGCATCAATTTGAAGTCGTTGGCTAATGATCAATCGATTGTAAATCACCGAGCTTACAATAGGCATTTCAGGCACATTGGCAGCTTCACGTTCAATCATCGCCGCGATGGTAATGATTTCGTTCCATTTAGATGTGGGTACCTCTTCTCCAATTTCTCCGAACACTTCATACATTCGATTCACAAATGCCCTGTACATGGTATCCACCACATAGCTTGGAGACTGACCCATTCTGAACTGATAGGTGGCAGGTGCCAAAAAGCCTTCCAGTGCATAGTGCCGATCCTCTAGATCTTCCAACCAGGAAGGCACCACATAACTTTCCACGGCATGGATGAACGCTTCTTTAGAAAACATCCCTTTCTCTTCAAAGGTTTCAGCCATACGATCAATGGTGAATCCTTCTGGAATGAGTACCGTTACTTGATAAAGGTCTTCCCCTTCATTGAGTTCCTTAATGATGTCATGCAAAGAACCTCCTGCATGAACTTTAAAGGTTCCAGGTTTTAGCGCTACCTCTGTAGGATTAAAGCGATAAAAGATCCTGGTCACCAGTAAATTCTTTAATAGCCCCTCATTATCTAACTTGGTAAGCACTCTGCTAAAGGTATCATTAGGATCCACGGTGATTTCCACCACTGCTTCGTTGGTGTTTAGTGGCTTCGCGCCAATACTTTCATAATATACATACCCCGCAAAGGATAGTCCTGCCAAAATGAACACTGTTACCATCAAAAAAATCAAAAACTTTTTCAAAAGGTTCCCTCCTCTTGGTGTTGTCAGATTCTCTACTTGTTTCTAGCTGCACGCTTTCTCTGGGTGTGATCTAAGAATTTCTTTCTTAGTCGAATGTTCAGTGGTGTTACTTCCACAATCTCATCCTCTGCAGCAAATTCCAAATAATTCTCCAAGGTCATTTTCTTCACTGGCACCAGCTTTAAAGCATCATCTGCGCCAGAGCTTCTGGTATTGGTCAGCTGCTTTTTCTTACACACATTCACATCAATGTCTTCTGCTCTAGAGCATTCTCCGCAGACCATTCCCGCATAGACAGGAGTCCCTGCTTCGATGAAGAGTTGTCCTCTTTCCTGAGCATTATAGAGTCCGTAGGTAATGGCTTCTCCAGTTTCAAATACCACCAAAGAGCCTCTGCTACGTCCTGGCATTTCGCCTTTCACTTTATCATAGCCCTGGAACACATGATTCATGATCCCATTTCCACGGGTGTCGGTCATGAACTCATTTCTAAATCCAATGAGCCCTCTGGCTGGAATGACAAATTCTAACCTGGTATATCCATTCACCGCGGAGGTCATGTTCACCATCTCTGCTTTTCTTGGCCCTAGTTTCTCCATGACTGTCCCCATAAATTCTTCTGGGACATCAATGGTTAAGAATTCCATAGGCTCCATAAGAACCCCATCAATTTCTTTATTGATGACACGAGGTTTTGACACTTGGACTTCATAGCCTTCTCTTCTCATGGTTTCGATGAGAATGGACAAATGAAGTTCTCCTCTACCAGACACTTCAAAGGTATCTGGGGTCAGCTCATTGACTCGTAGAGAAACGTTGGTTTCCAATTCTTTAAGCAAACGATCTCTTAAGTGTCTAGAGGTAATGTACTTACCATCTTGTCCAGCAAAGGGAGAATCGTTGACCATGAAATTCATGGATAAAGTTGGTTCATCTATATGCACAAAGGGCAGTGCTTCTGGTGCGTTGGCATCAGCCACCGTATCCCCAATGTGTACATCGCCAATACCAGAAATGGCCACAATATCTCCAATGGCAGCCTCTTCAGTTTCCACTCTCTTTAGTCCATCATACAGATAGAGGTTGGAGATGGTGGTCTTTTTGATGTTTCCATCTACGTCAATCACTGCAATGGCTTGATTTCTCTTGGCAATACCGCGAGTAATTTTACCGATGGCAATTTTCCCCACGAAATTGTTGTGATCTAGTGTGGTGATGAGCATTTGTAATGGCCCTGCAATGTCTCCTTCTGGAGGCTTCACATGGCTGATGATCTTCTCAAGAAGGGGGATCATGTTGACCATTTCACCTTCCGCATCATCTCCTGCATAGCCATCCTTGGCAGATGCATAAATGATTGGGAAATCACATTGTTCATCAGATGCACCCAGCTCTACAAAGAGGTCAAAGACTTCGTCGATGACTTCATCAGGCCGAGCATTGCTCTTATCAATTTTATTCACCACCACCATGGGGTTTAGGCCAGCTTCTAACGCTTTCTTCAACACGAACTTTGTTTGTGGCATGGCTCCTTCATTGGAATCCACCACAAGAAGTACTGAATCCACCATCATGAGGACTCTTTCCACTTCTCCTCCAAAATCAGCATGTCCAGGTGTATCCACAATATTGATGCGATAACCTTTGTAGCTGATGGATGTGTTCTTTGAAAGAATGGTAATCCCTCTTTCTTTTTCTAAATCGTTGGAGTCCATGACTCTTTCTTCAACACGCTCATTGGCTCTGTATGTATTGGACTGTCTTAACATCGCATCCACCAGTGTGGTCTTACCATGGTCTACATGGGCGATGATGGCGATGTTACGCACATTTTCTCTTTTATATGACATTTTATTCCTCCATTTTCCGTATCTAACAAGTTATTATAGCACATATTCCTTCAGCGTGTAGGAAAGTATTTCCTTGAAACCGATTTACTTCTTATTTTTTTATAAAAAAGCAGTGAGGACCAGCCTCACTGCTTCATGAAAATATTACTCTTTGCCCGCACCCATGACATCAATTCCCACTGCATCGTTGATGATTTTCATCAAATCTTCGAAAAGAATGGAGAAACGCACCTCC
>Ga0194137_10001221_pt1 | contig 15848 bp, 14 predicted proteins | sample TARM_MetaG_T3_14_FD_134025 | JGI IMG/M metagenome (GOLD analysis project Ga0194137, IMG submission 134025) | Freshwater microbial communities from Pennsylvania, USA, analyzing microbe dynamics in response to fracking - TARM_MetaG_T3_14 (version 2) | ecosystem: Environmental > Aquatic >... | reverse complement strand
TTGCCGATGCCCGGCTTGCCCATGGTGTTGGCGGCAAAAGCCGGCGCTTTCGCAAACATCGCCCCGCCTTCCTGGTCGAGGTGGCCGGAAAGCGCATTGAGCACATCGATCAGCCAGCTGCAGAGCGTGCCGTATTCCTGGGTGCAGGTACCCATGCGGCCATAGACCGCGGCGCGCTCGGTAGTTGCGAGGCGGCGCGCCAGCGCGCGGATGCTTGCAGCTTCGATGCCGCAGCGCGTCGCCATCGATTCCGGCGTGAAGTCCTGCACGGCGGCTTGGATGGCTTCCACGCCGTTGAGATGGGCCTCGATGCGTCCAAGGCGCACCAGGCCTTCGTCGAACAGCGCATGCACCATGCCCAGCAGCAGGAAGACATCGGTGCCGGGACGGATGAAATGATGCTCGTCGGCCGCGGCGGCGGTTTCGGTACGGCGCGGATCGATCACCGTGATGCGTCCGCCCCGCGCGCGCATCGCCTTGGCCTTGCCGCGATAATCGGGCACCGTCCACAGGCTGCCGTTGGACACGATGGGATTGGCGCCGATGATGAGCAGGAAATCGGTGCGCTCGATATCCGGCACCGGAAACGACAGCCAGTTGCCGAACATCAGGCCGCAGGAAAGCTGCTTGGGCATCTGGTCGAGCGTGGAGGCGGAAAAGAAATTGCGCGTGCCCAGCGCCTTGCCGAGGCGCGAGAAATACATCAGCAGGCCGATCTTGTGGGCGGACGGGTTGCCAATCACGTTGGCGACGGCGTCGTTGCCGTGGGCCTGCATGATGGGCGGAAGGCGGCGCTCGATTTCCGCGAAGGCTTCCTCCCAGGACGCTTCCACGAAACGGCCGTCGCGCTTGATCAGCGGCGTGCGCAGGCGGTCCGGGTCTTCATGCAGGTCCTTCAGCGACGCTCCCTTCGGGCAGATGTAGCCGCGGCTGAAGACATCCTCGGCGTGGCCGCGGATGCCGATCACCTTGTTGTCCCTGACCCGCAGTTCCAGGCCGCAGCATGCCTCGCAGAGCGGGCAGATGCGATGGGCAATGGCTTCATTTGTTTCGCTGGATGCAATGTTCTGGCTTGACATGCTTGTCTCCTGGCTGGATTGGCGGCTGTTTTTTATTGTCGGGCCATTATGCGGCAGGCGCGATTACCTTGCAGGTCATCCTGCATGGGCTAAGGCCGGGCGCAGCGTGTCTGGGCGGCAATCAAGAACTTTCGGCGCAGGGCCTCACTCTACGTTGACGCAACGTCAATTGACTTAATCGCACTGAAGCACGCCATGGCAGCGACGCCGCCCATGGCATCAACCGCATTCAAGAAGGAAAGAGCATTCCGATGAATATTCTGATGGTACTGACTTCGCACGACCAGCTCGGCAATACCGGCAAGAAAACCGGTTTCTGGCTGGAAGAGTTCGCCGCGCCGTATTATGTGTTCAAGGATGCGGGCGCAAGGATCACGCTGGCCTCGCCCAAGGGCGGGCAGCCGCCGCTCGATCCGAAGAGCGACGAGCCGGATGCGCAGACGGCAGCGACCGAGCGCTTCAGGAAAGACAATGAAGCGCAGCAGGCACTGGGCAATACCGTGCTGCTCTCCAGCGTTTCGCATGAGGAATTCGATGCCGTGTTCTACCCCGGCGGCCACGGCCCCTTGTGGGACCTGTCGGAAGACCAGGATTCGCTGACCATGATCCAGAGCATGCATGCGGCCGGCAAGCCGGTGGCGGCGGTCTGCCATGCGCCGGGCGTGTTCCGCCATGCCAAGCTGCACAACGGGCGGCCGCTGGTGGAAGGCAAGCGGGTGACGGGCTTCACCAATACCGAGGAAGAGGCAGTGCAGCTGACCAAGGTCGTGCCTTTCCTGGTGGAAGACTCATTGAAAAAAGGCGGCGGCGATTTCTCGCGCGGCCCGGACTGGGCATCCTATGTCGTGGTCGACGGCACGCTGGTCACCGGCCAGAATCCGGCCTCTTCCGAGGCGGCCGCCCATGAAGTGATCAAGCTGCTGAAGAAAGGCACTTGAATGCGGCTGCGCCCGCGGCGAGCGGGCGCAGACATGCAGCAAGGGTGGAATTGCGAGGGGTGGATCTTCGTCAGGCCGCCAGCTTGTGCCTGGCCAGGATCTTGTCCACTTTTTCCTTGAGCGTCGCCGCATTGAAAGGCTTGACGATGTAGCCGTCGGCGCCGGCTTGCGCGGCGGCGATGATGTTTTCCTTCTTTGCCTCGGCCGTCACCATGAGCACCGGCAGGTGCCTCAATTCCGGCGTATCGCGGATGCGCTGCAGCAGGGTCAGGCCGTCCATGACCGGCATGTTCCAGTCCGTCACCACGAAATCGACAGGCACGCCGGAAGAACGCAGGCAGTGCAATGCCTTTTCGCCGTCTTCGGCTTCGGAAATCTTGGCAAAGCCGATTTCGCGCAGCAGGTTGGAAACGATGCGGCGCATCGTGGAAAAATCATCAACAACAAGAACGTGAATGTGAGAAGACATGCAATAGAGTTGGTTGTCGTGCAAGGATAAGACGGGCGTTCGGATTTGCTTGAACGCGACGAGCAGGACTATGAAGAGCTGGGCCGGGAAAAGTTCCGGAAGGATACATCGCAGCCGGCCCGCATCGCTGCCGTCATGCGCCATGCCTGCCAAAATCCCGTGCGACAAGTTTGCTATCATGACGGCCTGCGCCGCGACGGCTTGCAACTTCCTGCCATCTTCGCCTCGTGCGCGCGATCCCGCATAACAACATCAACCCGATCCATCCGCCGCCATGAAATCTTTGACCCGGTTTACTCTCGCCATCGGCGCGCTGCTGCTTGCCGCCGGCGCCCATGCCCAGCAAGTGCTGCGCGTCTCCGCCATCCCCGACGAAGCGCCCACCGAACTCCAGCGCAAGTTCAAGCCGCTCGGCAGCTATCTGGAACAGAAGACCGGCATGAAGGTGGAGTTCGTTCCGGTGACCGACTATGCGGCATCGGTCGAGGGCCTGGTCAACAACAAGCTCGACATGGTGTGGTTCGGCGGCTTTACCTTCGTCCAGGCCAAGGTGCGCAGCGGCGGCAAGGTGATTCCGCTGGTGCAGCGCGAAGAGGATGAAAAATTCAAGTCGGTCTTCATCACTACCGACAAATCGGTCAGCAAGCTCGAAGACCTCAAGGGCAAGACCTTCGCCTTCGGCTCCGAGTCCTCGACGTCCGGCCACCTGATGCCGCGCTACTATCTGCTCGCGGCCAACATCAATCCGGATACGGACATGAAGCGCGTCGCCTTCTCCGGGGCGCACGACGCCACCGCGGCCGCGGTGGCCGGCGGCAAGGTCGATGCCGGCGCGCTCAACATCTCTGTCTGGGAAAAGCTGGTATCGCAGAACAAGGTCGACGGCAACAGGCTGCGCGTGTTCTACACCACGCCCGGCTATTTCGATTACAACTGGACCGTGCGCTCGGACATGAATCCCGAGCTGCGCAAGAAGATCACCGACGCCTTCCTCGCGCTCAACGCCAATGATGCCCAAGGCAAGGAAATCCTCGAACTGCAGCGCGCCACGCGCTTCATTCCGACCAAGGCGGAAAACTATGCGTCGATCGAAAAGGCGGCGCAGCAGGCGGGATTGCTGAAGTAATGAGCTTCGAACTGCGCGGCGTATCGGTGCGCTATTCGCCGGCGCTGCCCCGGCTCGCGCTGTCGGACGTGACGATGTCGATTGCGCAGGGCGAACAGGTGGCGCTGATCGGCCCCTCAGGCGCCGGCAAGACGACGCTGCTGCATACGCTCGCCTTTGCGCGCGGCATCGACAGCGGCAGCCTGCGCGCGCTCGATGCAGAGCCCTGGGGCCTGAGTTCCAGCGGACGCCATGCGCTGCGCACGCGCATCTTCCTCGCGCCGCAGACGCCGCCGCTGCCGCCGCGCCAGCGCGTGGTGACCGCGGTGCTGGCCGGCCGGCTGCCGCAATGGAGCCTGTTCAAGGCCGTCGCCTCGCTCTTCAAGCCGGCCGATCCGCAGGCCGCCTATGAGGCACTGGCCAGATTCGATCTGCAGGACAAGCTGTATGCGCGTGTCGACCGCCTGTCCGGCGGCGAGCGCCAGCGCTGCAGCCTGGCGCGGCTGCTCGTCTCCAATGCGCAGGCGCTGCTGGTGGACGAGCCGCTGTCGGCGCTCGATCCGGCGCTGGCGCAGCAGACGCTCGACGTGCTGCAGCAGGAAGCGGCGGACCGCAAGGCAACCCTGATCTGCAGCCTGCATCAGGTTGAGCTGGCACGTGCTCATTTTCCGCGTATCGTGGGCCTGCGCGGCGGCCGCGTGGTGTTCGATGCGCCGCGCGAGGCCGTCAGCGACCAGATGATCGCCGCGCTGTACCAGCAGGCCGGCCGCGAGCCGCAGGTCTCCGTCGGCGAAGAACCCGGCATCGGCGCCGGCCGCAGCTTCGCCTCCGGCTGTTTCTGAGCCTCCTCCAGCGCCATGTCCGCCACCGCGAACCCTGCCATCCCTTCCGATCCGGCCTGGCGCGGGCGCGTCACCGCGATCGTGCTGACGCTGGTCGTGCTGTGGCCGCTGCTCTCATGGAGCGAATTCAAGCCCTGGATATTGCTCGATGCGCAGAGCCTGCAGGCGACGGGGATGTTTCTCGCATCCTTCCTGCCGCCCGCCCATGCTCCTGAATTTTTGCTGCTGGTTGCCGAAGCGACCTGGCAGACTATTGCGATTGCGACCGCCGGCATGACGCTGGCCTTAATCGGCGCTGTTCCGCTCACCATTCTCATCAATGAGCGCCTGTCGGTGTCGCGGCTCGGCACCGGCCGCACCGGTGCATTGGGGCGCAGCGTCAGGCAGCTGATGCGCTGGCTGCTGGTGCTCCTGCGCAGCGTGCCGGAGCTGGTGTGGGCGCTGCTGCTGGTGCGCATCGTCGGCCTCGGACCGACGGCCGGCGTACTCGCCATCGCCCTCACCTACTGCGGCATGCTCGGCAAGGTGTATGCGGAGATCCTGGAATCGTCCGATCCGCATGCCAGCGACGCGTTGTTGAACAACGGCAGCGGCAGGCTGGCCGCGCTGCTGTACGGCGCGTTGCCGGAGTCGGCATCGGAACTGGTGTCGTACACCGTGTATCGCTGGGAGTGCGCAATCCGCGGTTCGGTGGTGATGGGCTTCGTCGGCGCGGGCGGGCTCGGCCAGCGCATGGATGAATCGATGAAGATGCTGGCCGGCGGCGAAGTCGCCACCATGCTGATCATCTTCGTGCTGCTGGTCGCGGGCGCCGATCTCGTGAGCAAGCTGCTGCGGCGGAGACTCGCATGAAGCCGCATCAATCCGCTATTGCGCCGGCGCCTCCGCCCGTCATCCGCCTCTCCACGCTGGTGCTCCTGCTCGGCCTGCTGGCGCTGGTGATTGCCAGCTTCGCCACGCTGCCCCTGCAATGGAAGGCATTCTTCACGTTCGATGCGCTGCGCACCGTGCGCGATTTCCTCGGGGGTTTCGCGCCGCCCGAAAGCGCGCCCGGCTTCCTGCGCAAGACGGCGCTGGCGACGGCCGAAACGATCGCCATGTCGGCGCTGGGCACGGCAATTGCCGCCGCAGCGGGCATTGTGCTCGCCGTGCCGGCCAGCGGCCGTTTCGGCGGGGGCGCCAAGGCGTTCACGCGCATGCTGCTCAACGTATCGCGCTCGGTGCCTGAGCTGGTGTGGGCGTCGATCCTGCTGGTTGCGGCCGGACTGGGTCCGTTCGCCGGCACGCTGGCTCTCGCCTTTCATACCAGCGGCGTGCTGGGCCGGCTGTTCGCCGATGCGCTGGAGAATACGTCGCCGCTGCCGGAATCCTCGCTGCGGCAGAACGGCGCGCAGGCGATGCCGGCCTTCCTGTATGCGACCCTGCCGCAGGCATTGCCGCAGATGCTGTCGTACACCCTGTATCGATGGGAAAACAATATTCGCGCCGCGGCCATTCTCGGCGTGGTGGGTGCGGGCGGCCTCGGGCAAATGCTCAAGTATCACCTGTCGCTTTTCCAGATGCATCAGGCTGCCACAGTGATCATCGCGATGCTGCTGCTCGTTGCCTTCGTCGACGCAGGAAGCTTCGCACTGCGGCGCCTATTGATGCGCTGATGCGCTAATGCATGCACCTTTTCCCGCTGCAATCAAACGGATTGATGCTGAAGACATCGGCTCTGCGCCGCAAGGAATTTTCAATCGCAGCGATAGTCTCAGCAAATGAGACGCGTCATGCTCACACGCGACGCTTCATTCTTCACCGCCGCCATGACCGCTGATGAGATCACCGGCATGCATTGCCTGCGCATGCACTTTGTACGTTGCGCCGGTAAATCTTGCGCAGTACGCTTTTCCCTTCCTGTATTTCCTTCACCGCGACGCACTGCAGCAATCGTTTAAATAACAAGCGCATATCGATCCTGGCCAAGAGATCGCGGCTTCCTATTGTGCGTTGGGTCTGCGTGGTACATGTCTTGCATCCTCGTCGCGTCCACCTATCAACGCGACCTGGCCGAGCGTCATCGCCAGGCAACTTACGAGAGGAATTCCATGTTTGCTCATAACAAACGTCTTCAGTACACGGTACGCGTCACGGAAAGCAATCCAGGATTGGCCAATCTTCTGCTCGAACAGTTCGGCGGACCGCAGGGCGAACTCGCCGCAGCCTGCCGCTATTTCACGCAGGCGCTGAGCGAGGATGATCCGGGCCGCAAGGATATGCTGATGGATATCGCCACCGAGGAACTCAGCCATCTTGAAGTGATCGGCAATCTGGTCGCCATGCTGAACAAGGGCGCCAAGGGCCCGCTGGCCGAAGGCATCGACAGCGAAGCCGAGATGTATCGCAAGATCAACGGCGCGGGCAACGACAGCCATACGACACAGGTGCTGTACGGCGCAGGTACGCCGCTCGTCAACTCCGCCGGCGTGCCCTGGACCGCGGCCTACATCGACACCATCGGCGAACCGACCGCCGACCTGCGTTCCAACATCGCGGCCGAGGCGCGTGCCAAGATTGTGTATGAGCGCCTGATCAACTGTACCGACGATCCCGGCGTGAAGGAAGCGCTGGGCTTTTTGATGACGCGCGAGATCGCGCACCAGAAGTCGTTCGAGAAGGCGCTGTATTCCATCGAGCCCAATTTCCCGCCGGGCAAACTGCCGGGCGATTCGCGCTTCACCAGCGTCTACTTCAACATGTCGCAGGGCGAAGGCGACATGCGCGGCTCCTGGAACCAGGGCGATCAGTGGATGTTCGTGTCCGACCGCAACGAGCAGATGGCGGTCGACGGCGGCGACGGCCTTGCCAGCGTGCAGTTGAAGCCCGAGGAAATGACCGCGCTCGACGTCATGGCCAAGCGCACGCAATCCAATCCCACCCTCGATCCGCCGACCGGCGCCGAACTCGGCGCCGCGCCCGGCACCGACCAGGGAAAATCGCTCAAGGGCAAAACGATCAAGCCGTGATCGCTGATTCGTCGGTTCATGTTTGCGCATTGCATCGATGAGCCGATGAATCGCAGCGTCATTGCCGCATGCATGGCTCATGATGCATGCGGCAATGACCATTGATCCGATTCCGGCAGGCGGCACATCATGCCGCCGCCGCTTGGAGAAAAAAGATAACAAGGATGCGCCTTCATGCCACCGCCCACCCTCGCGGACGCACCAGCCTGGAATTCATCGAACCCCGCCGACGGAAACGGCATGCTGCGCAGTGTTTCCGTTAATGAAAGCGGACACTGGATAAGACGCCTGCTCGGCTTCATGGGGCCGGGCTACCTGGTGGCGGTCGGCTACATGGACCCGGGCAACTGGGCGACCGATCTTGCCGGCGGCTCGTCCTTCGGCTACTCGCTGCTGTGGATCATCATGCTGTCGAACCTGATGGCGATCCTGCTGCAGATACTCGCCGCGCGGCTCGGCATCGCCACCGGCATGGACCTGGCCCAAGCCTGCCGCGCGCATTACTCGCGCAAATCGGCGCTGGCGCAGTGGGTGATCTGCGAGATCGCGATCTGCGCCACCGATCTCGCCGAAGTGATCGGCACCGCAATCGCGCTCAACCTGCTGTTCAACATACCGCTGGCCTGGGGCGTGACGCTGACCGTGCTCGATGTGCTGGTGGTGCTGTGGCTGCAGCAGCGCGGCTTCCGCTATTTCGAGGCGCTGATCATCGGCCTGCTCAGCGTGATCTTCGTCTGCATCGTCTTCAACCTGATCCTGGCGCAGCCGCAGTGGCGCGAAGTTGCCGCCGGCATCATCCCCAACAGCCAGACCATCACCGATCCGGCGATGCTGTATGTGGCCATCGGCATCATCGGCGCGACCGTCATGCCGCACAACCTCTACCTGCATTCGTCCACGGTGCAGACGCGGCGCTATGCGCTCGATGAAGAGGGACGCCGCAGCGCGATGAAATGGGCCTCGATCGATGTGGTGATCGCGCTGCTGCTGGCGCTTGTCGTCAATGCCTCCATCCTCATCACCGCCGCCGCGGTGTTCCATGCGAGCGGGCACCGTGAGGTCGCGGAGATCCAGGATGCCTACCATCTGCTGACGCCGCTGCTCGGCACGGGCCTGGCGAGCATCCTGTTCGGCCTGGCGCTGCTGGCGTCCGGCCAGAGCTCCACGCTGACCGCGACGCTGGCGGGGCAGATCGTGATGGAAGGTTATGTGCAGCTGAAGATGCGGCCCTGGCTGCGCCGTCTGCTGACGCGGTCGATCGCCATCGTGCCGGCGCTGATTGCCACCATCTACTACGGCGAAAGCGGCACCGCGAAACTGCTGGTCTTCAGCCAGGTGGTGCTGAGCCTGCAATTGCCGTTCGCCGTGATTCCACTGGTGCGCTTCACCAGCGACAGAAAGCGCATGGGCGGCTTCGTCAATCCGCGCTGGATGAGCTGCCTTGCGTGGCTGGTGGCAGGCATCATCGTTTCGCTCAATGGGGCGATGCTGTACGGGCTGCTGATGAACTGATGCGGCAGACGCAGACGGGAAGGATCACCCGCCCAGCGTGCGGTCCTGGCGCGCATACCATTCCAGCGCCTGGTCGAGATGCTCGGGCTTGAAGTCGGGCCAGTAGTCGTCGACCACATAGATATCCGCGTACACCGACTGCACCGGCAGAAAGCCGCTCAGCCGCCGCCCGCCGCCCCAGCGCACCACCATGTCGAGGCGGGAGACATCGCTGGAGCGGATGTCCCCCTGCTTCATGCCGGCCAGATCCCACTTCCAGCCGTAATTGACGAGGAAATTCACCTTGATGCCGCTGCCCTGGCGCTTGCGGAACTGCCGCAGCTCGGCGGGAAACTGCTCCGAATCCTCATCGCCGACCACCAGCAGTGCGCAGCCGCGGCGCATCACTTCTTCCGCGAAATACACGCAGGCTTGACTGAATGCATGCTTTTGCTCGGAGGGCCGCTTGACGTTGTCCTGTGTAAATCCGTAAACCGACACTTCCTCGATGCCAAGCACCTTGCACTGCTCATACAGCTGCAGGCCGGGTTCGATGCCGAACGCATACCCTTCCTGCTTACTCATGCCGCGGTTGACCGCCCAGCGGCGATTGCCGTCCGGAATGAAGCCGATATGTCTTGGAAGCGTCATGTCTTATCGCTATGCAATGATGGAAACGGCTTCACTATAAAAGCTTCTTTTAGGATTCGGATTGCTGCTTCTCCAATGCCGTGCGGATTGCCTGCGCATCCGGGTCGCCCTTGTCTATCGCTTCGTAGTAAGACTTGGCCTGGGCGCGGGTCATGTGCGGCGGCAGGGGCGGCACGTTGGCATCGGCAACAAATTCCAGCAAGCAAGGCCGGTCCGCCGCCAGCGCCTGGTCCCAGGCCGCGCCGATCTGGTCCGCGCTCTCGACCCGCATGCCGTGCAGGCCGAGCATGCGTGCGAAGTCGGCATAGGCGAAATCGGGCAGATCCTGCGAAGGCGCATATTTCGGATCGCCCTCCTGTCCGCGCTGCTCCCAGCTGACAAAGTTCAGGTCGCGGTTGTTGAGCACCATTACCACCAGGTTCGGCCGGCTCCAGGCGCGCCAGTTTTTCGCGATCGTGATCAGGCCGTTGATGCCGTTCATCTGCATGGCGCCGTCGCCGACCAGCGCGATTACCGGCCGCGCCGGATGCGCATACTTGGCCGCGATCGCATACGGCACCGCGCAGCCCATGGTGGACAGTCCGCCCGACAGCGATGCCTGCATGCCTCGCCGCATCTGCAGGTGCAAGGCATACCAGCTCGCCGTCGAACCGGAGTCGCAGGTCAGGATGCAGTCGTCGGGCAGGCGCCTGGACAGTTCATGAAAGGGAAGCTGGGGATTGATCGGCTTGGCCGCATCCATCGCGCGGCGGGCCATGGTCTGCCACCAGCGCGTGACATTGCCTTCGATCTCGCCGCGCCAGCTGCGGTCGCTCTTGCGGTCCAGCAGCGGCAGCAAGGCTTTCAGGGTTTCGCGCGCATCGCCGATCAGGTTGCATTCCATCGGATAGCGCAGACTGCTCATCCTGGCGTCGATGTCGATCTGCACGCCGCGGGCCTGTCCTTCCGGCGGCAGGAATTCCGCATAGGGAAAGCTCGATCCGACCATCAGCAGGGTGTCGCAGCCGTTCATCATTTCGAAGCTCGGCCGCGTGCCGATGATGCCGATGCTGCCGGTGACGAAAGGCAGGTCGTCGGGCACCGCGGCCTTGCCCAGGAGCGCCTTGGCGATGCCGGCGCCGAGCAGCTCCGCGGCTTCGATCAGTTCATCGGTTGCGCCCAAAGCCCCGGCGCCGGCGAGAATCGCCACCTTCTTGCCGCGGTTGAGTATGCCGGCGGCCTGCTGCAGGCTGTCCGTAGACGGCACCAGATTGCGGCCCACGGTGCCGATGCCGGAATGCACGGTGCCGTGCTCGCGCGGCGGCGTTTCCACCGCGTCGAGTTCCTGCAGGTCGTTGGGAATGATGATGCAGGTCACCGCGCGCTGCTCCTGCGCGATGCGGAAGGCGCGGTCGATCAGGTGGCGCACCTGCTCGGGCGTCATCGCGGTCTGCACGTATTCATGCGCGACATCCTTGAACAGGGTCTGCAGATCCACTTCCTGCTGGTAATCGCCGCCGAGCGCGGCGCGTTTCTGCTGGCCGACGATGGCGACCACCGGCTGGTGATCCAGCTTGGCGTCGTACAGGCCGCTGAGCAGATGAATCGCGCCGGGGCCGGAAGTGGCCAGGCAGACGCCGGTTTCACCGGTAAATTTTGCATGGGCGCAGGCCATGAAGGCTGCCATTTCCTCATGCCGGGTCTGCACGAATTCGATCGCATCCTGGCGATCGAAGGCACCCATGATGCCGTTGATGCCGTCGCCGGGATAACCGTAGATGCGCCGGACGTTCCATTGCTGCAGCCGCTTCAGGATGAAGTCGCCGACGGTGCCGACATTGGCCATGATGCTTTCCTCCACGATTCGGGTGATCGAAAGCGCATGGCCAAGCAAATTGCATTCCGCTTGCCTGCCGACAGCATAAAGGGCTGCATTCGCAGGCAAGGATCAAAAAGAAAAAAGCGGCGCCGAGCGCCGCTTTTCTACCTGATGATGCATGGTGCAATCCCGCAATGGGATCGCTGCGGAATCAGTAGCTGGTCAGAGGAACCGGCTGCTGGTTCTTGAAGGTAAAGACCGTCACCGGCGATTCCTTCATGTTGCCCTTCTCGTCGAAGGCATAGTTGCCCGCCACGCCCTTGAACGCACCCTGGCGGATGGCGGCATTGACCTTGGCCGGGTCGACCGAGTCGGCTTTCTTCATTGCATCGGCGTACAGCATCACGCCGTCATAGAAGGAAGCGGCATAGACCGACGGGTCCTGGTTGAACTGCTTCTTGTACCGGTTCTTGAAGTCGGGGCCGGAAGCGGCCTTGTCGAGGATGGCGCCGCCCTGCGCGCAGAGCACGTTTTCACCGACGGCCTCGCCGCCGAGCTTGCCCATTTCGGCTGCGCAGATGGTGTCGCCGCCGAGCAGCTTGGCATTCAGGCCGAGCTGCTTCATCTGGCGCGCCATCGGACCACCCTGGGGTGCATAGCCGCCGAAGAAGATCGCTTCTGCCTTCTTCGACTTCAGGCTGGTCAGGATGGCGGTGAAGTCCGATGCCTTGTCGTTGGTGAATTCATGGCCGACGACGTTCAGGCCGGAAGCGCGTGCCTGCTTCTTGAATTCTTCGGCGACGCCCTGGCCGAACGCGGTGCGGTCATCGATGACGGCAACATTCTTCAGCTTGAGTTCCTTGGCGGCGTACAGCGCCATCTTGGAGCCGAGCTGGGTGTCGCTGGCGTTGATGCGGTACAGCGACTTGTAGCCCTGTTCGGTGATCTTCGGATTGGAGCCGACGGTGGCAACCAGCGCGCCGGCGTCGTTGTAGACGCGCGATGCGGGAATCGCAACGCCGGAGTTGTACGGGCCGACGACGAACTTGACGCCGCTGTCCATCAGTTTCTGCGCGACGTTGACGCCGGCTTTCGGATCGCCCTGGTCGTCTTCGCTGACCAGTTCGAACTTGACCTTCTTGCCGCCGACGGTGATCGGCTTGGCGTTGAGTTCGTCGATGGCCAGGCGCGCGCCGTTTTCATTGTCCTTGCCGGCGAAGGATTGTGCACCGGACAGAGGGCCGCTGTGGCCGATCTTGACAACGGTTTCCTGTGCGGTGGCCATGCCTGCCAGACCGGCCAGAGCCAGGGCAGCGATAATCTTGTTCTGGTACATGTGGTTTCCTCGTTTAGGTATCTTCTCCATGGCACGGCGATTAGAGCGCTTTCGGCTTGACTGGACTAGGCGAGGCCGAGGTGATTTGCCTGCGGAACAAGGCGTGGTGACGCGACATGGCGGGGCCATGGCAAGGAGACACAACGCAGTGCCGCTGGCAAATCAACCGGGATCGACAGTACAGCCAAGCCGAAAGCGCTCTATGTCGGCCAGCGCCAGCGCTGTGAACTGGTTGAGTCACGGCTGAGGATTATGGACAAGGTCGTGCAAAATTATCTTGCGTTCTTTTTACGTAAACCGCGCTTTTGTATCAATTTGTTTTCCCGCATGGGCCAAAGGTGAATTAAATTCGGCTTTTTGCGAAAAATGGAACTTAGACAACAAACCCGACACCATGGAATCGAGCAATCTGTTCGCCGGCATTCCGGCCGACCTGCCGCAGGAACTGATGGAAACCCTGGCCGGTGCCGGCCGCGTGCGCATCGAGCGCATCGTCTCGCGCGGCCACGCCTCGCCGCCCGGCTTCTGGTACGACCAGCACGAGCATGAATGGGTGGCGCTGATCAAAGGAAGGGCGGCGCTGCGTTTCGAAAAAGGCGACCGCCTGCTGGAGCTGGGCGAAGGCGACTTCATCAACATTGCCGCGCATGAAAGGCACCGGGTGGAATGGACGGCCGCCGGTACGGAAACGGTCTGGCTGGCCGTCTTTTATTAGAGGAGCCCGCAGTCGGGGCAGTCAGCCATGCTCGTAATGCGGCAGGCGCGTGCCGCAGCTCTGGCAGAAGTTGGCGCCGGCATCCAGCCCGCTGGCCAGGCATTCCGGACAGGTGCGGGTGGTCGGCTCGGGCCGCACCTTCTGCAGCGTCATTTCGGAAGTGATGATGCCCGTCGGCACCGCAAGGATCGACCAGCCGATCAGCATCGACAGCGAAGTGATCGCGCGGCCGAGATCGGTCTTGGGCGTGATGTCGCCGAAACCCACCGTGGTGACCGCGGTGATCGCGAAATAGACGGCGGTCGGAATGCTGCTGAAGGCGGTACCCGGTCCTCCCTCGATCACGTACATCAGCGTGCCGTTCAGTACTACCAGGATCGCCACCACCGACAGGAAGATGAAGATCTTGCGGCGGCTGGCAATCAGCGCATTGCCCAGCATCGAATACTCCTCGATGTAGGACGCCAGCTTGAGCAGCCGGAACATGCGCAGCAGGCGCAGCAGGCGGAAATCGATCAGCGCATGCAGTTCAGGCATCAAGAGCGCCGCAAAGGAAGGAACGATGGCCAGCAGGTCGATGATGCCGAAGAAACTGGTGGCGTAGCGCATCGGATGCCGCACGCAAGACAGGCGGCCGATGTATTCCAGCGTGAACAGGATGGTGAAGAACCACTCCAGCCCGCCGAACAGGCGGCCGTGGCGGAGATTCATGCCCTCGATGCTGTCGAGCATGACGACGGTCACGCTCAACAGGATGGCGGCGATCAGGCTGAAGTCGAAGATCCGGCCCGGCAGCGTGTCGGCCTCGAAGATGACGGTGAACAGGCGGGCGCGCCAGCCCGGTGCGGGGCGGCCGAAGTAGAGCGCGGGGTCGGACGGCTTGTGTGCGCGCGGCGATGCGCCGGCGGAAGAGTGAGTGCGCTGGGTCATGATGGCTGGGCGGTCATGCGGAAATCCTGGACAGGCGCGATTCTACAGGACCGGTATTGCCGCTTCGGCAGTTTGCATGCCGGCACCCTTTTTGCAAAAGCAGGAAAAGCATTCCTTTGCTTGGCCAAACGCACCATTTTATTGCAGGATGCTGCAACAATCTGCCTTAGATTATCCTGGAGGAAGACAGCCGCATGGATCTCGTCATACGCAACGCCACCCTGCCCGACCATACCCGCGCCGACATCGCCATCAGCGGCGAAAAAATCGCTGCCATCGGTACTGACCTCGCCATGAAAGGCAGGCAGGAGATCGATGCCAACGGCGACCTGGCGGCGCCGCCTTTCGTCGATGCCCACTTCCACATGGATTCGACGCTCAGCTACGGCCAGCCGCGCGTGAATCAATCAGGCACGCTGCTCGAAGGCATTGCGCTGTGGGGCGAGCTCAAGCCGCTGCTGGCGCAGGAAGCGCTGATCGAGCGGGCGATGCAGTATTGCGACTGGGCGGCGGCGCGCGGGCTGCTGGCCATCCGCAGCCATGTCGATGTCTGCGACGACCGGCTGCTGGCGGTGGAGGCGCTGCTCGAAGTCAAGCGCCGCGTGGCGCCTTACCTCGACCTGCAGCTGGTGGGCTTCCCGCAGGACGGCCTGCTGCGCAGCCCGACCGCGTTCGACAATCTCAAGCGGGCCATCGCGATGGGCGTGGACGTGGTGGGCGGCATTCCGCATTTCGAGCGCACCATGGCCGACGGCGCCGAATCGGTGCGGCTGCTGTGCGAATTCGCCGCCGACAAGGGCTTGCGGGTGGACATGCATTGCGACGAATCGGACGACCCGATGTCGCGCCACATCGAGACGCTCGCCTATCATGCGAACCGCCTCGGCCTGCACGGCCGCGTCGCCGGCTCGCACCTGACCTCGATGCATTCGATGGACAACTATTACGTCAGCAAGCTGCTGCCGCTGATCGCCGAGTCGGGCGTTGCGGCGATTGCCAACCCGCTGATCAACATCACGCTGCAGGGCCGCCACGACACCTATCCCAAGCGCCGCGGCATGACCCGCGTGCCGGAGTTGATGGCCGCCGGCGTCGACGTCGCCTTCGGCCACGACTGCGTGATGGACCCGTGGTACGGCATGGGTTCGGGCGACATGCTCGAAGTCGCGCACATGGGGCTGCATGTGGCGCAGATGACCAGCCAGGAAGCGATGCGCGCCTGCTTCGACGCCATCACCGAAACGCCGGCGCGCATTCTCGGCCTGGAAGGTTATGGCTTGCAGGCCGGCTGTTATGCGGATCTGGTGATTCTCGATGCCGGCAGCGCGACCGAGGCGATCCGGTTGCGCGCGGCGCGGCGTTACGTGCTTCGGCGCGGGAAGGTGATCAGCCGGTCGCCGGCGGCGCGTGCGGAGCTCAACCTGCCGGGGCGGCCGGAGCAGGTGGATTTCCGGCTGGGGCGGTAAACTGCCAGGCTGTGCGTGCC
>Ga0194137_10001219_pt1 | contig 15848 bp, 18 predicted proteins | sample TARM_MetaG_T3_14_FD_134025 | JGI IMG/M metagenome (GOLD analysis project Ga0194137, IMG submission 134025) | Freshwater microbial communities from Pennsylvania, USA, analyzing microbe dynamics in response to fracking - TARM_MetaG_T3_14 (version 2) | ecosystem: Environmental > Aquatic >... | reverse complement strand
GGGCGCTGGGAGCCGTTGCCCATCGAGGGCGACCTCAAACAAGCCGCCGACGCCGTCACCACACTCTTGGCGCCGTACTTCGAACCTTAATACACAAAGCTATTTAAGGGATGTCGTACTAGTGTCATGTCCCATAAATAACTGGCATTAGTTTTGCGTTGCTTTCGGTATCTTTCAGACCGGAGGCATAGCGTGATTACAGGCAGACCGAAGTCCGAGTTGGTGCTGACGAGCGATGAGCGCGAGCAGCTGGAGTCCTTCGCGCGCAGCCGCTCGCTGCCGGCCGCGCTTTGCAATCGCGCTCGCATCGTGTTGGCAAGTGCCGATGGTGAGCTCAACAACGCCATCGCCGCGCGGCTCAAGATGACCAAGCACACCGTGGGCAAGTGGCGCGAGCGATTCGTGCAGCAGCGCTTGGCCGGTCTGTACGACGGCGTGCGGCCCGGCGCTCCTCGCTCCATCGACGACGAGCGTATCGCGCAGCTACTGCGCACCACGCTGCACACCAAGCCCGCTGACGGTGCAACGCACTGGAGCGTGCGCTCCGTGGCGGCCGAGACCGGGATCTCCAAGTCCACCGTGCAGCGCGTGTTCCACCTCTTCGGCCTGCAACCGCACCGCACGCAGAGCTTCAAGCTCTCGACCGATCCGTTCTTCGTGGAGAAGCTGCGCGACGTCGTGGGCCTATACCTGAGCCCACCAGACAACGCGCTGGTGCTGTGCGTGGACGAGAAGAGCCAGTGCCAGGCGCTGGAGCGCACGCAACCGATGCTGCCCTTGGGCTTTGGCTACGTCGAGGGCGTCACGCACGACTATCAGCGCCATGGCACAACGACGCTCTTCGCAGCGCTGAATGTGCTCAATGGCGCGGTGCTGGCGACTTGCAAGCCGCGCCATCGGCACCAGGAGTACCTGGCCTTCCTGCGCGAGATCGACCGCGCGGTGCCGGCCGAGTTGGACATCCACTGCATCGCCGACAACTACGCGACGCACACGCACCCGAAGGTCAAGGCTTGGTTGGCCAGCCATCCGCGCTGGCACATGCACTTCACGCCAACCTACAGCTCCTGGCTCAATCAGGTCGAGCGCTTTTTTGCGCTGATCACCGACAAGGCGATCCGCCGCGGCTCGTTCACCAGTGTCAAACAGCTGGTGCAGCGCATCGACCATTTCGTCTCGAACTACAACGAGCAGTGCCAGCCTTTCCGCTGGACGGCTACCGCCGAGTCCATCCTGCAAAAACTGCAGCGACTTTGCTCACGTATCTCTGGGACAGGACACTAGGCGCTTTTTTCATTTCACGTCCACTCACAAAGGCTTTTTACAGCGCGGGGGAACAGGGGGATCCGATGGAGGCCGCGAAGTTCGCAGGCGGCACCATTGCGGTACCGAAGCTCGCCCAGTGGCTGCGCAACAACCCGGGCTCGGTGCGGCGGCTCTCCCAAGGGGTCACGTCGCCGACGGCGCGGGCGCCTCTGGAGAAGGCATCCAAGAACGGGGCTCTCGCCGTGGCTCTGATGTGCGCGCCGGCCGCCGGCCTCAAGCCGCCGCTGCCACTTCGGCAGCAGTAGGCGCTTGAGCCGGCCATCGGACAGCCACTTCCTGGCGGCCACTTCGGAAAATGCAACCGCGGTCAAGTACCTCCACCACCGCAGGCGCTGAGCAAGGCGACGAGGCAAAGGCACGCAAGAAGCTGACGCATGACGATCTCCCCGAATGGCTGCCTCCACGCTATGCAGTGAGGGGCGCTCTACCCAAGGTCGAAGTCGGCTTCAATTTGTCTGGTTTTGAACTGTCTTGGCATTCGCGACGGTCGGCCCTCGGCGGGCGCTTGTCAGCTGGGCGAGAGCCGGAAACCTGCCAATTTCAGAGTTAGGGGTGTCGCCCGTCCTTACATACCTGCCTGCACCAAGAACCCAAGGCACTGCAACCCCCTGTCGTGGAATGAGAAGTCAGAATTGGCGTGGATCTTGCGCCGGAGTCCTGGTTTGCTCACCTTACCTGGATCACAGGAGATTCAATGAACTTCGCAAAGACCGCTTTGCTCGCGCTGGCCCTCGCAGCCGGTGCCGCCAAGGCTGACTTGGTCACGACCAACATCTACAGCGGCTTTAACGCCGCGGGGGACGGCTCGCCGTTCACGGGCCTGGTCGGTACCCTGAACACCCCGGGCATCACTTTCGGCACCGACACCGGCTTCAACTGGCATCCGTTTGGCCTCGGTTCGTACGGCGCTCAGTCGCTGGCCCGGTTCGAAGTCCAGGCTGATGGCAACTACACCTTCTCCTTGGTCTCCGACGACGGCTCTGCGGCCTATATTGACGGTGTGCTGGCTGTTGACGACGGTGGCCCTCACGGGCCCGCCCTGGTGAGTAACACCGTTCACTTGACGGCTGGCGTCCACTCCCTGACGATCAACTTCTTCGAAGATTTCGGTGGCAATGCCGGCGTTGACTTCCGCCTGGCCGATGGCGCCCACTATGTGCAGCAGGTGCCTGAGCCTTTCAGCCTGGCGCTTGTCGCTGCAGGTCTTGCCGGACTGAGCCTCGCACGCCGCCGCAAGGCTTGAAGACTGGCTTCTTCTATCTTGGCCCGCCTGGTGCGGGCCTTTTTGTTGCCTGATGAATTGTCAGATCAGCAAGCTGCCCGAAACCAGCCAGGCCCCAACCGTGAGCGCGACGGCAGCCAAGAACAGATTCCACCGCGGTGCCTCGGCCAGGGGCTCGGGCAGGTCGAGATCCTCGGCGAAGGCCTCGCTGCGGTACAGGAAGGGCTCATCCATGGCGTGCTCCGGGTCAGTAGGGCTCAAACAAACCAGACCTGGTGGAATTCCTCCGCTGCCGCGATCCACTGCGCCGTGCTGATCTCGCTGACCTCGACGCCGGCCAGGAAGTTCGCCTTCAATTGCTCGGACTGGACGCCGCTCATCTGGCAGGTGCAGCGCAGGATGGTGTCGTGGACCTGGTTCTTGTAGGTGGGCCTCACGTTGCGCTTGATCGGCTGGATCTGGCTGGCGGAGCGGGCAAACATGCCGGGGAACTGGATGGCGTGGTGGGCGGCAACGGTGGCGACAGCTTGCATGGCGGGCTCCTGGGTGACTGCTTTCGATGACGGTCAGTGTCTCGGTCGCAACCAGTTCAGGCCATCGCCCTGAATGGGGAATGTGAGGGGCGCCTCCCACTTTTGGGGGATATGGGGCCGTCGGGCTCCCACCTGTGGGCGATATCCAAGGCGTCCGCGGCTTCGGACACTGGCGACGTCACAGAACAGACGTACCGAGGCCCCGAATGCACGCCACCAAATCCACACCAGTTGCCGAACGCCGCGCCGCTGCCCGCAAGCCGCATGACGTGTGGCCGGAGACCGTGCGGGAAGAGTTCAGGAAAGTTCAGTTCCTGGACGGTGTAGACGTCGACGAAGTCGATGAGGACGCCTGGCGGCAGCTGCTTTCTTGCTTCGAGGGCCGCCATATCCGCTTCATCTGACGACCGCTGCACTTTCACTCTTCTTCCATATCCGGCATCAAGGACTTGGGCGCACTTTCTTTGGCTCTTTGCGCATTGCTTCGTGACGGGTCCTGCACCAATGGCCATCGCGAGGAAGGGCGCGGGTTTGCCGGGAGTTTGAGCGAACCGGTCCAGCGCGCGGAACCAGTCGATGTCGCTGGTCAGGTACTCGCTGGCCACGCTGTTGAAGCGCCGCATCCCGTTCTTGAGCCGACCGTGCTAGGCATTGACGTGTCAGCCGTGGCGCCCGAGCGGTCCCGTGCCATCAGCACAGGCCCCTGCTCGTCGGACAGATCCCGCTTGGCGGCGCTCCCGCCGCGATGGCGCGCTTTGCGACCACTCACTCGTTGGCCCTGGTTAGAGCGAAGGAAGTACCTCTCGTCGGCCTCGACCACGCGCCGCAGCTTCTCGGTCCACAGGTCGTCGCCCGTGGCGAGCGGCCGGATTCACGGGCTCTGGCACCGCGCCGTCACGGGCTCCCATGTCACCGAGGCTGCGGCAAGGACCGCAACTGAGCGGTGATCAGCTTGGCGAGTTGGCAGGCCCGGAAGCAGCCCTGCCCATGGCAAGTCATCACCTTGCCCAAGATTTGCGCTCGACGACAGCAAGGCCCTGGCTGGACGGACAGACCAACCTGGCGTCTCGCACTGTGGCGTCGGCGATCTCGATGGCATTCGAGCCCACGAAATCATCGACATCCCAGCGGTGAAGATTTACCAATCACATCGACCCATGGCCGCTTGAGCCGCGCCAGCCCGTACTTCCCCATGCAGGCAACCCGCCTGCACCGCCAAGGGGGAAGACGATGCATCGCACCATCACCGACTTGAAGGCCTGCGACAAGCAGCGCGTCCAGGCGCACCTGCTGCGACTGAGCAGCGAGGATCGATCCCTGCGATTTTCGGCGGGGCTGGTTACTGACGACGCCATCCGTGCCTACGTCGACCGCATCCGGTTTGATCACGACGTCGTGCTGGGGCTGCTTGGGCAATGCGGTCGACTGTTTGGCTTGGCCCATGGCTGCGTCTACACCTGGCAAGGGCAGCCCCAGATCGAAGCGGCATTCAGCGTCGACATCGAGTGGCGGGGTCACGGCCTGGGAAAGGCCCTGATGCAGACCATGAAGTCTCGCGCGAGCGAGCAGGCCACCCGGCAGGTGGCATTGCTGGGCATGTGTGCTGTCCGCAACTGGCCGATGCGCCGCGTCTTCGAAACCGCCGGGCTGACCTTGCGGCGAGAAGACGACGAGATGCATGCCCGGGGTTGGATCACTCCCTTGACCGATGCAGCACGCGTCGCGTCGCGCGCCTGATCCACAGCGTCCCGTCCCTTCCAACCCGAGGTCCCAAATGCAAGAACTGGACGAATTGCGCCCCGCGCCACGGCGCACACCCACGATCGTTCTCTGGCTCATGGCCGCCGTGTGCTGCATCGGAGGACTGCTGCTCCTTGACGCCGTCCAAAAGGATCGCGCCAACGCAGACCCGGACGCACGGCATCCCCGCGTCGGGCTGAGCGCGAAGGCCTCGCCGGCAAAGCGTCCGACTGGCCAACGACCGTCGGGTGAACCACCTGGCCTGTCGGAACTTCAAGTACCTTGAAGGCGCTCCCGCTTACCAGGCCGCCTGCCGAGTTTGCGCGCGCGACAAAGCCGCCTGCAATGCTCGATCCCAGCTTTGGGGCATTTCGGCGTGGTGCGCGCGAACCGCACGGGCCTGCTCAAGCCAACGGGCAGCACGATCCGGCCGATGAGCGTCGAGCTCGGCCTGTGCCAATTCGATCTCTACAAGACCGAATGCCGGGCTGGCACCGATGTCCACCAGCCCACGGTAGAGCAGGTGCGATTGCGTCAGCGAGTTCAGCGCCCTGTCGGGCTGGCCCAGGCCCCGCTGTGCGGCGCCAACCAGGAATTGGGCCTGCGCTTCCGACAACGCAAAGAAGCGACGGGAAGGCTCCTTCTCGAGTCGCTCGACGATGCCCTGAGCGATCCCGGCCGCCTGCGCGAACTCGCGAAGATCGAGCGCGATCTCCGCGTTCGTCAGCTGCTGCACCAGCCAGCGGCGGAGATGGCGGCCGCTGCCGGGCTGGCCCGGCTCATAGGCCGAGAACGCCCGACGGGCCTCGGCAGGCTTGCCCTCTGCCAGCGCCAACTGCGCGTGCAGCTTCAGGCTGCGCAGCCGGGTCGGCCAAGCATCGTCGCCCGTGTCGCGCGAAAGGCGGTCCGCCTGCTCGAGCTCGGCGCTGGCCGCTTCCGTGCGTCCCATGGCGAGCAGCACGCCCGCCTGGACTTCATGGCCGTCCCTGACAAGCGTCGGATTTATCGAACGTCCGGCCGTGAGCCTCAGTGCCTGTGCAATGACGGACAGCGCCTGCTCGGTACGGCCATAGTTGAGCAGCAGCTGGGCATGGTGACGCATCACATAAAAACTGTTGTCGGTCGGCGGCTGCAGTTGATTGGCATGCGCCAGGAACGCATGCCCTTCAATGACCTTGAGTCCGTCCGCGAGGCGAGAGCTGGCGCCGTAGACGAAAGCAAGATCGGCCCCAGCCCAGAGCGCGGCTCTCGGATAGGTCTCATGCAGGCGGATGGCGACCTCGAAGGCTTGCTCCAAGGCCTGCACCATCCCAGGAAAATCCATCGCCGCCTCTCGGGTGCGCGACAGCGCGGCATACAGCGCGGGCAAGCGGATCCGCGTGCCTGGAACGCTCTGGCAACAGGCAATGGCTTCCTCGATGGCCTGCTTTGAGCGGACGTGATTACCGCTGCCGCCCAGATGATCGGCCCATCCATACAGCGCTTCACTCAGTTCATAGGAAGGCCCGAAAGGACGCAGCAGCGCCACGGCCCGCGCCAGATGATCCTGTTCAGAACCTGCAACAGCAAAGCCATTGCGCGCCAGATTGCCCAGCCTCAGCTCCAGTTTGCCCCGCAACAGGCCATCGGGCACGCCGAGGCGATCCAGCCGCGACCTGGCCTGCTCGGCAGCCTGCCCCGCTTCGGACAGTCGCGCACCGTCCTGCAGGGCCTCGCTCAGTACCAGCAGGCGCTCGGCGACGGCGGCACTGGCCTCGCCCTGCGACTGGCGTGCAAGCTTCAGGCCCAGTTCTGCCAGCTGGATTTGCGCAGCGTGTCGTCCGAGGTCACGCTGCAGCGACAACAAGGTGTCGATCAAGCGAAGCTTGACCTCAGGCGCCTCGGTCAAATCTGTCCCGACCCGCTGTGTCGCCGCATCCAGCAGTTCAGCGGCCGTCGCCTGACGGGCCCGCACTGGATCGGCCGCATTGGCGGAGTTCGCACGGAAGATGTCCTCCATGAAGGCCTGAACCGCCTGGGAGGCGCGAGCCTCACGCTGCGCATCGTTCGCTCGCTGCTGCGCCAGCCGGTACTGCCACAGCGTCGTCGACAGGCCGCCGACCAATGCCAGCAACACCGCAGAGAGCGCTGAGGCCGCCACCCGGTGACGCTGGAGCAGTCGGCCCAGGCGATACAGCGCATGGTCCGGTCGCGCAAGTACTGGCATGCCCTGAAGGTGACGAACCAGGTCCTCGGAAAACGCCAGCGCGCTGGCATAGCGCTGGGACGGAGACTTCTTCAACGCTTTCAGGACGATGGCATCCAGGTCACCGCGCAGCTCGCGACGCCGTGAGGGCAGGGACGCGGGCCTCCCCGGCACCTCCGCCCCGACCGCCACGCGGGCGCTTGGCGGGTCCGGCTCCGCCAGCAGGATGGCCTCCTCGAGCGCCGCTCTGGATTCGCGGGTGAGCCGGTAGGGGCGCTGACCGGTCAACAGCTCATAGAGCAGCACGCCCAGTGCGTAGACATCCGCGCCCGGCCCGACCGCTTGCCCGGCCACCTGCTCCGGCGATGCGTACTGGGGCGTGTATGCGCCCCCGCCGACACGGGTTGCCTCGCTGACAGTGTCCAGACCATCGTGGAGCAGCTTTGCAATCCCGAAATCCAGCAGGCGCACCGCACCGTCCGCACCGACGAGGATGTTGGAGGGTTTCAGGTCACGGTGGACCACCTGGAGGCTGTGCGCATACTGGACCGCCGCGAGCACCTGCAGAAACAGGCCGAGCTTGGCCGATACCCCCAAACGCTGCTCGGCACAGTAGCGCGTCAAGGTCGTGCCATGCACGTACTCCAGGGCCATGAAGGACTGCCCTTCCGGGCTCACGCCGGCATCGTACAGACGGGCGATATTCGGATGCACCAGGCTGGCCAGGATGTCGCGCTCGCGGGCGAATCGCTCGGCCAGCACCGCGCGGTGCAGCCCCAGCGTGGGCAGCTTCAAGGCCACGCTTCGCTTCAGTTGACCGTCTGCACGCTCGGCCAGCCACACCTCGCCCATTCCCCCACGGCCCAGTTCTCGGATCAGGCGGTATGGGCCGATCGCTTGGCCGGGCTTGAAGGCAGACACTTCGGCCGGGACGTCGCCCACCGCCGTAAAAACCGGGCCGCGGGCCAGCCAGTCGTCCGTCTCGCGCAAGCACTCCTGGCTGAGCATGCGCTCTAGCGTGGGGCCCAGGCGCGCCGCATCTCCATGCAGGGCCTGCATCCAGACCTGGCGCTGCGCTACGGGCAGTTCCAGGGCCTGATCCAGCAGGTCGGACAACAGGCGCAGGTCTTCAGCGGAATGCATTGGAAGATCTTGGAAGCGGACTGAGCCTAAGTACGAAATCACCGACGGAAACCGGCTATGGCCGAAAAGGCTTTGCAGTCTCGGCGCCGATCAACCGAGCGCGACCTTCAACATCAGCCGAGCCTTGTCCCAGTCGCGACGCACGGTGCGGTCCGACACGCCCAAGGCCTGTGCGATCTCAGGCTCGGACAGCCCGCCAAAGTAGCGCATCTCGACCACCTGGGCCAGGCGGGCATCGGCCTGGGCCAGGGCATCCAGCGCCTCGTGAATGCGCAAGGTTTCATCTTCAGGCCCTGCCAGGTGCTGGGACAGGGCCGTATCCAGTGTCACGTGGTCGGAGTCGCCGCCCCGGCGCTGTGTCTGCCGCGCACGGGCAAAGTCGACGATCACCGAGCGCATCACCCGGGCCGCATAGGCGAAGAAGTGATGGCGATCCTCTACCGGCAGCGCTGCCGTGCCCACCAGCTTGAGGAAGGACTCATGCAGCAGCGCGGTAGTGTCCAGAAGCGTGATCGTTCGGTGCTGGCGCAGGCGCGACCGCGCCAGCCGATGCAGGTCGTCGTAGAGCCGTTCGAAAAGCTCCGAAACCGCCGCTTGATCGCCCTGGCGCGCTGCCGATAGAAGCACAGTAAGGTCCGACATCTGACCGACTCCCAAGTGGCGCGAGTGTCCCATGCCGCCCTTTGGACGGGCACTCAACTCGCCCTCACCAGTGAGGATGCCCTGGCAGGTTGCGGCAGCCGAATCCATCGACTCCGATCAAAGCAACGGGTTGACAGCGCCCGGGCAGCACGCGAGGGCGCCGAGTTCAGTTCTGGCGCTCCGTCATTGCATCAACGTTTCCTTCTACGTTCCAGCGAGCTGGAGGAGGGGCTCATTCGTAGCGGCCTTGTCGTGACAGTTGGCGTCGATCGGATCGTGCTCGCCGTCGTATTTGACGGCGCCACTTACCTGGTCGCCATTGATTCGGAACGGCTCGGTGGCTTCCAGGCCAAGCACATGGCGTTGTGCTTGAAGCAACCCTTCCAGCGCATGGCCGACCTTAGTTTCTCCTGGATGGCGCGTACTTTCTGCACTGGGGGCAAGCGTGACAGCGCGTTGGAGCGACCAGGTCAATCAACGGCCCAGGCGCCCCTTCATTTCCACTCGCAGCCGGGCGTCGGCAGGAGCAATCCCCCTTTTGGGGGGAAGGAGGGGGGGGCGGGCGCTCCGCCATCCCCCCTCGCCCCCACCTAGGGGCGATGGCTGCTGCGGCGCCCGGCGCCGAGACTGGCTTCATGAATACAGAAGCCCTCTCACCCGTTCAAGCCGCCCCGCCGTCCCCTGACGACCTGCGCTGGGCCAGCGCAGACGTCCTGCGCATCACCGTCAGCCAGATGCGCGCCTGGGAAGCCGAGGCCGCGCGCCATTGCGTCGTTCCGCCCAGGAGCGACGAAGAAGCCTGGGAGGGCACGGAGATCGACGTTCGCAGGACGGTGCTGTGAAAGCAAACAAGCCCGTCGGATTCGCTGCTCTGCTGGAAAAGATGCCCAGGCGCTTCAAGGCCCAGGCCAAGCGGGTGGAGGAGAGAGCCAGGCGCCGACGTGAAGCCCAGGCCAAGCGCTTCGCGGAGATGCCCGTCGCGCAGTCCGCCGAGGCCAAGGAGAACGCCCACGAAGAGTGGCAGGACACCGTGGCCCATTTCATCAACCCCAAGTGAGGAGTAGCTCATGGCATTGCTCGACATGAACCGCAACCGCGGCCAGGAGGCTGGCGTCAGCCAGTGGGTCTTCGAAGACGCAGTCGGACGTATCAGCGCCCGCGACACCTATGGCAACCTGATCATGGCGCTCGCCGCCGGGCCTCTCTTTGGTGAGCGCCTGGCGGCAGCCTTCAGTGCGCCGAGTGCGCAGGCGGCCGCGCCCGTCGGTGGCGGTTTCGCGCGGACCGCCTTCCCTCGCTGAGCACTGGCGGGTGCTCAGGCATTCAATCCCCGCCCCACCAGCCGCAGCGTCTGCCTGAATTCATCTTTCAGCCGGTAGAGCTGGGCCGGCCGGTGCGGCCCTTGCGCGCGCTTGGCGCCGGGCACGGGCTCCAGGATGGCCAGCTCGTCCATCTTGCGGCGAAAGCTCACTGGGTTGATGGCCTCGCCGAGCAGAGCCTGGTAGACGGCGTGCAGTTGCGGCAGCGTGAAGGGCTCGGGGCAGAGATGCGCTGGCAGCGACGAATACTGGCTCTTGTTGCGCACGCGCTCGGCCGCCGCCGCGATGATGCGGCCATGGTCGAAGGGCAATTGAGGCAGGCGATCCACCGGCAGCCAGTGCTGGCCGGGCTGGCTCGTCTGCAGCTCGGCCACCAAGGCGAAATAGGCCACCGACACACTCCAGCCCCGCGGGTCGCGCGCCGGGCCGCTGAAGCTGGCCAATTGCTCGAGATAAGGGCTTTGCAGCCCGGCCTTTTGCAGCAGCACGCGCTGGGCGGCGTCCTCGCAGCCCTGGTCTTCGTCGGTATGCACATAGCCGCCGGGCAGGGCGAGGGCGCCTTCGAAGGGCTCGCGGTCGCGCTTGATCAGCATGACCTGCAGCTGGTCGTCGCGCAGCGTCAGCAGCACGATGTCGACCGTGCAGATCAGCCGGTGGTCAGTTGGCGAGTTCGTTGAATCATTCACCGAAGCAAGGATACGTCCTTGGTGTGGCCTATGAACTTCCCACATCCACTTAGTTGCATAATTAATTTAAGTCGGGTTATCATGGCGCCACGACGCAAGAGGACATGCACATGAAGACGCATCTGCTGCTGATCGATCCCCAGAACGATTTCTGCGACCTGCCGCCGGACTGGTTGCCGTGCTCGCCGGTGACGGGCGAGCTGGTGCAGCCCGCGCTGCCGGTGGCGGGCGCGCATGCGGACATGCAGCGCGCGGCCGGCCTGGTGAAGCGGCTGCGCGACGAGGTAGGTGCCATCACCGTGACGCTGGACTCCCACCATCGCATCGACATCGCCCACCCGGGTTTCTGGGTGGAGACGGCCAGCGGCCGCGCGCCTGGGCCCTTCACGCCCATCACCGCGGCCCAGGTTCGCGCTGGCGCCTATCTGCCGCGCGACGCCGCCCGGCTCGACCGCGTGCTGGCCTACCTCGATGCGCTGGAAGCCGCCGGTCGCTACATGCTGATGGTCTGGCCCGTGCACTGCCAGATGGGCAGCTGGGGCCATGGCGTGCACGCAGGCCTGCAGGCGGCGCTGGACACCTGGGCCGACAGGGAAGGGCGCTCGGTGCAGGTCGTCACCAAGGGCGAGAACCCCTGGACCGAGCACTACAGCGCCCTGCAGGCCGAAGTGCCGGACCCGGCCGATGAAGACACCGAACTCAACGAGGCCCTGCTGGCTGAACTGGACCGCTTCGACCGCGTGCTGATCGCCGGCGAGGCGGGCAGCCACTGCGTGCGTGCCACGGTCGAGCATCTGGCGGCCCATTTGCCGTCGGGCAGGCTGGACAAGCTGGTGCTGCTGACCGACTGCATCAGCCCCGTGGCCGGTTTCGAGGCCCAGCAGGCCGAGTTCCTGGCCGCGATGCAGGCACGCGGCCTGCAACTGGCCCTCAGCACCGAGGTTTGATATGCGCGACGCTGTCATCACCAGCCTGCTGGACACAGACCTCTACAAGTTCACGATGTGGCAGACGCTGCTGCATCGCCACCCGCAGACTCAGGCCGAGTACCGCTTCGTTTGCCGCAACCAGCCGGGCTATCCGCTGGCCGAGCTGAAGGCCGACGTCGAGCCCGAACTGGAGGCCCTGTGCTCCTTGAGCTTTCGTGCCGACGAGCTGGCCTATGTGAAGGACCTGCGCTTCATCAAGAGCGACTTCGTCGACTTCCTTCGCATCTTCAAGTTCCAGCGCGACTTCGTCGACGTGACGACCGAAGGCGAGCAGCTCCACATCGTCGCCCGCGGCCCGCAGGTGCACGTGATGGGCTTCGAGATCCCGGTGCTGGCCATCGTCAACGAGCTCTACTTCCGGCGCCTGGACAGCGCAGAAGTGCGCACCGAAGGCCAGCGCCGCTTGGACGCCAAGATCGCCACGCTGAAGGCCTTCGCCGCCGAGCCGAGGCCGCAGCTCCACCCGTTTGATCTCTTCGACTTCGGCCTGCGGCGCCGCTTCTCGGGCGCCTGGCAGCGCGAGGTGGTCACGCAGTTGCGCGACGCCTTGCCTCAGCACTTCAAGGGCAGCTCCAACGTGCTGCTGGCCAAGGAGCTGGGCCTGGTGCCCATCGGCACCATGGCCCATGAATACCTGCAGACCTACCAGGCCCTGGGCACGGTGCGGCTGCGCGACCACCAGAAGGCGGCCCTGGAAGACTGGGTGCAGGAATACCGCGGCGACCTCGGCACGGCCCTGACCGACGTCGTCGGCATGGACGCCTTCCTGGCTGACTTCGACCTCTACTTCGCCAAGCTTTTCGATGGCCTGCGCCACGACAGCGGCGACCCGGTCGTCTGGGGCGAGAAGGCCCTGGCCCATTACGCCAGGCTGCGCATCGACCCGCACACCAAGCGCCTGGTGTTCAGCGACGGCCTGACCGTCACCAAGGCCATCGAGCTGTACCGCCACTTCGCCAACCGCGTGCAGCTGGGATTTGGCATCGGCACCCATCTCAGCAACGACCTCGGCCTGACGCCGCTCAACATCGTCATGAAGCTGACCCATGCCAACGGCCAACCCGTGGCCAAGCTCAGCGACAGCCCCGGCAAGACGCTGTGCGACGACGAGACCTTCCTCGCCTATCTGCGCCAGGTCTTCGGTATCAGGCCATGATGAAGCTGACGATTGCCCAGCTGAACCTCACGGTGGGCGACGTCGCGGGCAACGTCGCCCGCGTGGTGGCCGCGGCGCGTCAGGCGGCCTGGGCCGGCTCGCAGCTGGTGGTGTTTCCGGAGCTGGCCGTCAGCGGTTACTACCCGGGGGACCTGCTGGATGAACCCGCCTTCCTGCGCCAGGTCGAGGCTGGCCTGGAGTCGCTGCGCGCCGCCTCGCGCGAGCTGCCCGAGCTGTCCTGGGTGTTCGGCGCACCGCTGAGGCGCGAAGGCCCCGGCAAGAAGCTGGAGAACGGACTGCTGGTGCTCAAGGGGGGCGAGGTGTTGCTGCGTTATGCCAAGCAGCTGCTGCCCACCTACAACATCTTTGACGAGCGCCGCCACTTCGAGCCCGGCCCCGACGTCGCAAAGGTGATGCGTGTCGGCGCTGTGCAGGTCGGCCTGCTGATCTGCGAGGACGGCTGGAACGACGGCGGCGCCGATTACGGCGTCAACCCCTTCGAGCGCCTGCGTGATGCGCGGCCCGGCCTCGTCATCAGCATCAACGCCAGCCCCAGCAACATCGGCAAACGCGCGCAGCGCCATCAGGTCTTTGCGTCCGCGTCCAAGCGCAACGGCCTGCCGGTGCTCTACGTCAATCATGTCGGCGGGCACGACCAGTTGGTATACGACGGCGCCAGCTTTGCCGTCGAGCCCGAGGCGGGCGTCGTGTTCGAAGCGGATCGCTTTGTCGAATCGGTGCGGACCCTGGGCTTCGAGGCGGGCCGCTTTGTCGAAGCCGACGGCAGCGACATCGCGCGGCCGGATCCGGCGGGCCTAAGTGCCATGGCCTTCTACCGTGCCCAGATCGTGCTGGGCCTGCGCGACTATGCATGCCGCTGCGGCTTCAGCCAGGCGGTGGTCGGCAGCTCCGGCGGCATCGACAGTGCGCTGACGCTGGCGCTGGCGACAGAAGCGTTAGGTGCTGGCAACGTTGTCGGCATCACCATGCCTTCGAGCTTCTCGTCCAGCGGCTCGGTCACGGATTCCGAAGCCCTGTGCCGCAACCTCGGTATCCAGCTGCTCAACCACCCCATCCACGGCGCGGTCGAAGCGCTCAAGGCCCAGTTCGCCGACAGCTTCGGCGCGTCCATGCAGGGCCTGACGCTGGAGAACGTGCAGGCCCGCGTGCGCGGCACCATCCTGATGGCCTATTCCAACGCCAACGGCCATCTGCTGCTGACCACGAGCAACAAGAGCGAGGTGTCGGTGGGCTATTGCACGCTGTATGGCGATACCAACGGCGGCCTGGGCTTGATCGGCGACCTCTACAAGACCGAGGTGTTCGCGCTGTGCCGCCACCTCAACGAAGCCGCCGGCCGCGAGCTGGTGCCGGAGGCCATCATCTACAAGGAGCCGTCGGCCGAACTGGCGCCGGGCCAGCGCGACATCGACAGCTTGCCAGCCTATCCGGTGCTGGACGAGGTGCTCAAGGTGCTGATCGAAGGCGAACGCCTGGCTCACGGCGAGCGCGAGGCAGCCGAAGCCCGCCTGACCCAGCTGCGAGCGACGGACGAGGGCAGGGCGCTAATCGAGCGCATCGCCCGCATGATCCAACGCAGCGAATACAAGCGCCGCCAGGCGCCGCCGCTGATCCGGCTGCGCGCCCGAGCCTTTGGCCAGGGGCGGCAGATGCCCATCGCGGCCGTCTTTCCCGGAGTCCCGTCATGACCCCAGCCGCCGTCGTCATCGGCCGCTTCCAGCCCTTCCACAACGGCCATCTGGCCCTGCTGCGCGAGGCACTGGCTTGCGCGCCGCGTGTCATCGTCATGGTGGGCTCGGCCCACCAGGCCCGCTCGCCCCGTCACGCCTTCAGTTGGACCGAGCGCGCCGAGATGCTGCGCCTGGCCCTGACCGAAGCCGAGAGGGCGCGTGTGGAGATCGTGCCGCTGCGCGACCTCTACGATGAGGCCCGCTGGGTGCAGGCGGTGCGCGCCGCCGTCGAGCAGCGCGTGGGCAGTGCCGACGTGACGCTCGTCGGCCACTTCAAGGACGCGACCAGCGACTATCTGCGCCGCTTCTCGCCCTGGCAGCTGCGCAGCCTGACGCGCCAGCACCGCGTGGACGCCACCGACCTGCGCGCCGCGCTGTTCGAGGCCGAGCCCGAGGCCCTGGACGGCGTGCTGGCCAGCTGGGTCGACCAGGTGCCGCCGGGCACGCGGTCTTTCGTGCAGGCCTGGGCGCATCTGCCCTATCTGGCGGCGCTGCGGCGCGAGTGGGCCATGCTGAAGTCCTACCGCCAGGCCTGGGCGGCCGCCCCCTATGCACCGACTTTCGTCACCGTCGACCTGGTGCTGCGCTGCGCCGACCATGTGCTGCTGATCCAGCGCGCCAAGGATCCCGGCCTGGGCCTGTGGGCCTTGCCGGGCGGCTTTGTCGAGCCGCGTGACACCCTCCACCAGTCGGCCGTGCGCGAGCTGGAGGAGGAGACGGGCCTGCGCCTGCTGCCCGAGACGCTGACGCTGGCCTCACGCGGCGTGGCCGTCTTCGACCACCCCGACCGCAGCCAGCGCGGCCGCACCATCTCGCACACCCACTATTTCGACCTCGGCGAGCGCGAACTGCCCGAGGTGCAGGGCGCCGACGACGCGGCCCGTGCGCGCTGGGTGCCGGTGACGAAACTGGCGGCCATGGAAGAGCAGTTCTTCGACGACCATTTCCACATGCTGGACCGCTTCCTGGGCCTGCTGCCCACGGGCTGAATCAGGGCAGGCGGGCCAGCATCATGGCTTCGGTGGCCGCGTCCCAGGCCAGCGGGTAGAGGCTGCGCGCCGAGGCGAGCGAATCCGGGTGGCCGCCCCACAGCGCGATCTGCTCGCGGATGGTTGCGAAATCAATGCTCATCAGTACCGCCGGCGCGTCGACGCGC
>Ga0194137_10001218_pt1 | contig 15852 bp, 13 predicted proteins | sample TARM_MetaG_T3_14_FD_134025 | JGI IMG/M metagenome (GOLD analysis project Ga0194137, IMG submission 134025) | Freshwater microbial communities from Pennsylvania, USA, analyzing microbe dynamics in response to fracking - TARM_MetaG_T3_14 (version 2) | ecosystem: Environmental > Aquatic >... | reverse complement strand
CTGATGACCATAGCGAGTTGGTCCCACTCCTTCCCATCCCGAACAGGACAGTGAAACGACTCAGCGCCGATGATAGTGCGGATGCCCGTGTGAAAGTAGGACATCGTCAGGCTACCCTCTTCAGTGAGATTGAACGAAAGCCCCTGCCATTTGGTAGGGGCTTTTTTCATGGCCAATACGTGCTGCGCGTGCCTCCTGGGACATATACGCGCCTCGCCCTAACTCGCATGCGCGGCCAGGCCGCTTGCGCTATAGTGATTCTATGTTTGATGTCCTGGTCTACCTCTACGAACACTACTGGCGTCCTGACGCTTGTCCGGAGTCTGACTTGCTTGTGCGCAAGCTGTCAGCAGTGGGCTTTGAGGAGGAAGAAATCACCGAGGCGCTGGCTTGGCTGGATGGTCTGCAAAGCATCACCCACGAAGCAGCGCTGACGCCATCTGCGCAGAGTTCGCGGGTGTATGCCGAAGCCGAGCTGGAGCGCTTGGGCGCCGAGGCGCTTGGTTTCCTGCAGTTTCTGGAGTCGGCCGGGGTTTTGACACCGGTGTTGCGCGAGGTGGTCTTGGACCGGGTGGTCGCGATCCCCAGGGGGCCGGTTGCACTGGAGGACTTCAAGATCCTCGTGTTGCTCGTGTTCTGGAGCCTGGGTGAAGAGCCCGACGCGCTGATTCTCGACGAGCTGTTTGTCGATGATGAGGACCGCTTGATTCACTGAAGCCTCGAAGCTGGGAAGCGGAGGGCAGATGCCGCGCTTCTCGCGCTATCAAGGTTCGTGAATGCATGCCGTAATCGTGGTCGTATGGGATACGGATTGACCGTATTCGCTAGCTGGACCCGTTTCGGACATGCTTTTGATTTTCCCCTCCTTTCGCGTGAGAGCCGAGGATGCTGCAGATGCAGGCATCGGTCGCCATTTGGCGCACTGGCCGAAGGTGACGGTATGGCTGCTTGGCGTCGTCGTGACACTGTCCACGACGGGCTGCGATCAGTTGGGTATCGAGACGCCGCAGAAGACCGCGGAGCACCAGCAGGCTGAATCGAAAGCGGTTGGAGGCGCATGCCGACACGCCATGCGGGCCATCGAGGACTGCTACACGCTCAACCCCAAGGCGGACAAGGCCGCGGTGTTCGAGGGCTGGCGCGAGATGGACGAATACATGCGGGAGAACAAGCTGGAGGGCGTGACGCCGGTGGTGCCGCGGCCGCCGCTGCCAGGTGCCTCCAAGGCGTCGGCACCAGCCAAGGACGATGACGAGGAAGTGGTGTCGGAGAAGCTCGACGACAGCGCGTCATCAACAGGCAAGGCATCGGGCAAAGGTAAGAAGGCGCGCTAGATCGCCCGCCAAGTTGCGCACCAGGCCGCTGCAGCTGCTGCCGTGACGGTGCGGCTCTGCCGTCGACGCTGAGAGGGCTCCCCGGATTCACTCGACAATGTCGGGATGAATCGCGCCTCTGCTTCATTACCCCAACCCTCCTTGAGTCTGCTGGACACCCGCTTGTGGCGACACGAGGAGTGTGCGCTGGGCATGAAGGAGATGGCCCGGGTGATGCCGGGTTTGATGACCTGGGGCCTGGTGACGGGCGTGGCCATGGCCAAGTCGGGCTTGCCTCTGCCGATTGCGCTGATGATGAGCTCGCTGGTGTTTGCCGCGAGTGCGCAGTTGTCTGCCGTGCCGCTGATGCTGGCGGGTGCGCCGATCTGGGTGATCTGGTTGACTGCACTGTGCGTGAACCTGCGCTTCGTGATTTTCAGTGTGCAGATGCGTAAGCACATGGTGTGTCTGCCGCTGCGCTGGCGGCTGGTGGCGGGGTATCTGACGGCGGATGTGACCTATGCGCTGTCGGTGCATCGCCATGGCGGCAAGGCGCCGGCATCCAGTGAGAACCTGGCGCCGATGGCGTATTTCCTGGGGGCCGGCGTGGTGAATTGGGGTGGCTGGAACATCGCGTCTTTGTGCGGGTTGCTTTTCGCCACCTGGGTGCCGACGTCTTGGGGGCTGGGCTTTGCCGGGACCTTGGCGCTGCTGGCCTTGCTGGTCACGCTGGCCAAGGACAAGAAGACCTTGTGGGCCGCAGCGCTGGCTGGTTCGGCGGCCGTGGCGGCTTATGCCTTGCCTTTTCGGCTGTACATCGTGGTATCCGTGGCCGCGGCAGTTGCTGCTGGCTTGATGATGGACGCCTGGACGGACGGGCGTGGCCGTGAAGGCGGCGGCGGTGAGGCGCGCTGGCCTTCAGTCGATGCGGGCGTGCGTCAAGCGGAGGCGGCGGAGCGTGGGCATGAGTGAAGGGGAGATGGCGCTTGCCGTGTTGGGCCTGGTGGCGTTGTCGGCCTTGACGCGCTCGGCCTTTTTCCTGAGCCGCAGCGAATGGACCTTGCCTGGCTGGGCGGAGCGGGGGCTGAAGTACGCCCCGCTGGCTGCGTTGGCGGCCGTGGTGGCGCCAGAGGTCTTGATGACGCAGGGGCACCTGGTGGCCCACTGGCAGGATGCGCGCCTGGTGGCAGCGCCGTGTGCGGCGGTCTGGGCCTGGTGGCGGCGCGACATGCTCACGACGATCGGCGTGGGGATGGCGGTGTACCTGGCGCTGAAATGGGGGCTGGGCTGGTAGAAACGGCGCTGTCCACCGAATCGGGGGGCGCGAGCTGGGCAGACTTTTCTACAATGTTGGACTTTTGATTCCATCCAATCAACGCCGAGGCGGCAGCCAACATGAACATCCTCCGATTCGAAGACCTCGTGGCCCAGGGCAAAGCAGCGGGCCAGCGCGTGTTCATCCGCGCTGACCTGAATGTGCCGCAGGACGACGCGGGCCACATCACCGAAGACACCCGCATCCGCGCCTCCGTGCCGGCCATCGAGCTGGCGCTCAAGGCTGGTGCCGCCGTGATGGTGACGTCGCACCTGGGGCGTCCGACTGAAGGCGAGTTCAAGCCCGGGGATTCGCTGGCACCCGTGGCCAAGCGCCTGGACGAGCTGCTGGGCCGTGAGGTCAAGCTGGTGAGCAACTGGGTGGATGGTGTGGACGTCAAGGCCGGTGATGTGGTGCTGCTGGAGAACTGCCGCCTGAACAAGGGCGAGAAGAAGAACAGCGAAGAGCTGGCCCGCAAGATGGCCGCGCTGTGCGACATCTTCGTGAACGATGCGTTTGGCACGGCGCACCGCGCCGAAGGCACGACCTATGGCATCGCGCAGTTTGCGAAGGTGGCTTGTGCAGGCCCGCTGCTGTCGGCTGAAATCGACGCGATCAACAAGGCGCTGGAGGCGCCCAAGCGTCCGCTGGTGGCCATCGTGGCGGGCTCGAAGGTGTCGACCAAGCTGACGATCTTGCAGTCCTTGTCCAAGAACGTGGATGGCTTGATCGTGGGCGGCGGTATCGCCAATACCTTCATGCTGGCTGCGGGCCTGAAGATCGGCCGGTCGCTGGCGGAGCCGGACCTGGTGGGCGAGGCCAAGGCGGTGATCGAGTCGATGAAGGCTCGGGGCGCCGATGTGCCAATTCCTGAAGACGTGGTGGTGGCCGAGGGCGTACCCGAGGGCAAGTTCGACTTCGGTGCCTTCCTGGCCGCCGCCAAGCCCGTCGTCAAGGCCGCCAATGACGTCGGCGACAACGACATGATCCTGGACATCGGGCCGAAGACGGCGGCCACGCTGGCTGCGCAGTTGAAGGCTTCGGGCACCGTGGTGTGGAATGGTCCGGTGGGCGTGTTCGAGGTTGCCGCGTTCGAGCAAGGGACCAAGGCCATCGCCCAGGCGATTGCCGAGTCCAGCGCGTTCAGCATCGCAGGTGGTGGCGACACGCTGGCGGCGATTGCCAAGTACGGCATCGAGAAAGACGTGGGCTATATCTCCACCGGCGGCGGTGCCTTCCTGGAGGTGCTGGAAGGCAAGACCTTGCCGGCGTTCGAGATCCTCGGCAAGCGCGCAGCGGGTTGATGGCCGTGACCCGGCGTGATGCTGGGTTCAAGATGGGTTTTGGGGCCTGGTCCTGTGAAAGGGATCAGGCCTTTTGCTTTTCAGGTGGGCGGGTGCAGGGTGTCGCTGGCTGCGACGGGGTTGCCGTGCTGCCCCATGGCCTGCATCCAGGTCTGGAAGGCGCCGGGGGCCTCGCTGTCCCAGGGGTGAAAGCCGGGGCGGTACCAGGCCAGGTAGGGGCGCAGCAGCGGGGCCATCATGCCGCCGGGCTTGTAGAGCCACCACAGGCCTTTGAGCCAGATGCCCCAGCGCTGGCGGCGGCTGTAGCCGTCGACCTTGAGCATGTGGTTGAGGATCTGGAAGATGAACATCGGGAACTGTAGGCTCACGGCCAGCAGGGCCCAGACGCGCAAGCCATAGCCCACGCCGGCGGCCTGTTGCATCACGTCGAAGGCGACGCCTTTGTGTTCGACTTCCTCGATGGCGTGCCAGACGAACATGGCGCGCACGCGCGGGTCAGCATTGGCGAAGTGGTGGCGGTTCTCGAAGAAGCCGTGTGCCATCAAGGCCGTGAGGTGTTCTGACGCCGCGGTCATGGCCAGGGTGTGGGGTTTGCTCAGGCGCTGGCGGGCAATGTCGAAGAGGTTGCGACGCTGGTTGGCCAGGATCTTGTCGACCTTGATGCCCTGGGCGGCCAGGCGGCGGTTGAAGGCGTTGTGGACCTTGGTGTGCTGCGCCTCCTGGCGGGCGAAGTCGAGCATGGCTCGCTTGTGCGCGGGGTCGATGACCTGGTCCTTGTAGTCGCGCACGCAGGCGATGAAGAAGCGCTCGCCTTCGGGGAAGAGCACCGACATGGCGTCGAAGAAGCGGGTCTTGAACGCGTCGCCGCCGAACCAGTGGCGTGGGATGTCGCCGTCGAGGTCGAAGTCCAGGCCCTCGCGCACCGTGATGGGCAGTGCTTCTTCGGGCAGGTTGCGAGGCGGGGCGAGATCGTGCGTTGTCATGGCTTGCTGCAAGACCTTTCGGTGACTTTGCCATGGGCTTGATCGGCGGTGTTTCCCGTTGATGGGAACAAATCACGCAATCTGCGTGGCGCGTGCAAAAAAATGCCACGAGGCCCGGGAGGGCGTCATGGCGTAAGACGCGTATCGGATGGCGCTTGGACGGTGTCGGTCCGGCAGCGCATCCTTGGCGCGAGAGGCATCACGGGAGAGGCAGTAGCCAGGACGTGGAGAGAAGCCGTGATGCCCCTGTTCGATGGACCGGTGTTCAAGCGCCGGCCGCGTGCAGGGCTTCGCCAGCCAGGATGGGGCTGCCCGTACGGTTGAAGGTGTCCAGCCAAAGTTGGTAGCTGCGCATCTGGCCCATCTGCCAGGGGTGGAAGCCAGGCTTGTAGTACTGGATGTAGTGGCCGAAGATGGACAGGAAGAGGCCGCCAGGCTTGTAGAGCCACCACAGGCCCTTGGCCCAGAGCTTGGCGCGTTGCCAGCGGCTGAAGCCGTCGACCTTGAGCATGTAGCGGGTGACCAGCAGGGCGTGGATGTTGAAGCCCAGCGTGACCAGCATCATGGCGATGATGCGGCGCAGGTAGCTGGCCTTGGCCACCTTCTGCATGACGTCGAAGGCCACGGCCTTGTGCTCGATCTCTTCCATGGCGTGCCAGGCGTACATGGCGCGCATACGCGGGTCGGCCTGGGCGAGCACCTCTTTGCGCTCGAAGAAGCTGTGGGCCATGATGGCCGTAAGGTGTTCCGCAGCAGCCGTTTCCGCGATCGTCGACTTCTTGGGGACGTACTTGCGGATGACGTTGAAGAGCATGTGGTGCTCGATGCGCTCGAGCATGTCCACGTCGATGCCCTGGGCCTTCAGGCGCTCGTTGTACTGATTGTGAATGACGCCGTGCTGGCCTTCCTGGCGGATGAAGTCCTTGATCTCTTGCAGCAGCTTGGGGTCGGTGACCTGATCGCGGTAGTCGCGCACGCAGGAGATGAAGTAGCGCTCGCCCTCGGGGAAGATGGTGGACAGGGCGTCGAAGTAGCGGGACTTGAAGACGTCGTTGCCGAACCAGTACTTGGGGATGTCCCCGCCGAGGTCGAAGTCGAGCTTCTCGCGCGGGGTGATCGTGTGTTGTTGCGCTTCCATGATGTCACTCCTTCCTTGGGGTGTGAATCAAAGATCGGTGCGGTCAGGCGTGAACCAGACCATGAACGAGATCGGCGTGCAGGCGGTTGCCGGCCTCGACGGGATCGCCGGTTTCCTTGAGCAGGCGCACCCAGGGCTCATAGCTGGGCACGACCGGGTCTTGCCAGGGATGAAAGCCGGGCTTGAGGTAGGAGAAGTACTTGCCCAGCATGGGCAGGAAGATGCCGCCGGGCTTGTAGAGCCACCACAGGCCCTTGGCCCAGATCTTGGTGCGCTCCCAGCGGCTGAAGCCGTCGGCTTCCAGCATGTGCTTCATGATGCGGAAGACGTGATAGGGGAAGAGCAGGGTCACCAGCAGCATGGAGCCCACGCGCTTGGCGTAGCCAGCCTTGGCGATGTCGACCAGGACGTCATAGGCCACGCCCTTGTGCTCCATCTCCTCCATGGCGTGCCAGACGTAGAGGGCGCGCATGCGCTCGTCGGCGCCGTTGAAGATGTGGGGGCGCTCGACGAAGCAGTCGGCCATGATGGCGGTGATGTGCTCCGAGGCGGCGGTGATGCCCAGCGTGAACTCGCGCGAGAAGACCTTGCGGATGATGCCAAAGAGTCGGTGTTCCTGGCCGGCCAGGATGTGGTCCACGGCGATGCCCTGCGCCTTGAGGCGGTCGTTGTAGCGGGTGTGCAGCATGCTGTGCTGCGCTTCCTGGCGGGTGAAGTCCTTGATGTCCTGGATCATCTTGGGATCCGAGATTTGGTCCTTGAAGTCACGCACGCAGGTGATGAAGAACTTCTCGCCGACCGGGAAGAGAGTCGACATCGCGTCGAAGAAGCGGGACTTGAACGGGTCGTTGTCCAGCCAGTGCTTGGGGATGTCGCCATCGAGGCCAAAGTTCAGCTTCTCGCGCGGGACGATGGGGGGCGGTGTGAGTTGGTTTTTGGGGCTCATGTCGGTTGTCTCCTCGGACCCGGGATGTCACCAGTTGTGACAGGGGTCTGACAGCTTCGAACTTTAGGGATCACCCTTGCCGCGCGCTATGCAGGGCAGCGACAGCAAGGTAGTTTTGGCGACAGCCTCAAACTAGGGAAAACGCGGTGAATGTGTTGCGTTTTCGGCCGGACATGACCCGCACTTGAGCAGGGGTATCCCTGGGGCAGCACCGATGCACTCAGCTGTGCTGCTTGCGGTACTGGCTGGGCGTGATGCCGGACCAGCGCGTGAAGGCCTGGGTGAAGCTGCGGCGGTCGGAAAAGCCCAGGCGGTCGGAGATGTCCTCGATGGGCAGGGCCTCGTTTTGCAGCCACTGCTGGGCCAGCTTGTAGCGCACGCGGCCCTGGATGGCGGAGTGGCTGTCGCCCACTTCCTTGAGGCGGCGCTGCAGGGTGCGGGCGTGCACGCCGAGCTCTTCGGCCAGGGCGTCCAGCCCCAGGCCCATGAGGCGGGGCTTGTCCTGGAACACGCGCTCGATCTGGCGGATCAGCGTCTGGCCCTGGTGGCCGGCTGGGTCGGTCGGTCGGCTGGCGGCGGTCTGCTGGGCGACCTTCTGGGCCACGCGCTTGGCCGCCTGTTCGTGCAGCACGGGGAAGGCGCCGTTGAGCGGCTGGTCGAGCAGGGCGCGGTCGAACCACAGGGCGTCCAGCGGGGCGTTCCATTCCACCGGCACCTGGAAGGCGGCTTCGACGAGTTCGCTTTCAGCGTGGCATGGGTGGCGCATGGTGATGCGGCCGATCAGGGCGCTACCCAGGAGCAGGCGGCTGAACTTGATGATGGTGGTGATGACGCCTTCCGTGAAGGGCTGGCTGCGCTCGGGTGATTCGTCGGGGACGTTGAAGTTCAGGGAGATGCGGGCCTCGCTGCCGTGCTCGGCCAGCGAGAAGGTCATGTAGGGGTTGACCAGGGAGGGGATCCATTCGAGGGCGCGTGCGGCATCACGCAAAGAGGCGCTGGTGGTGATGAAGGTCTCGACGTCGGACATGTACTCGAAGGCGAAGGTTTCGCCGAGCACGACGGGGAAATGCTTGCCGCCGCCGGCCTTGCGGGTCTCGTCCATGCAGCGGTACATGACGCGTTGCATGGCCTCGCGCGAGACGGAGGAGGTCTCCGGATGCAGACCGGCGGTGTCGATGCCCTCTTCGCGGAAGATGGTCTCGATGTCGATGCCGCACAGGCGCGCGGCACGCACCCAGTTCGTCACGGTGACGAAGGGGATGGTCTGCTCGTCGAGGTTCGCGGCGGGGATCGGCTGGCTCATGGGGCCCTGGTTCAGACTGCGGGGAGGGCGGAGGCTTGGAAATGGTCCAGCCATTTCAGGACTTCGGCTGTGGCTTGTTCCGGCACCTCGAAAGGATACAGGTGAGAACCCTGAATCCAAGAGAGCCGTTTGCCGACGATCTGCTTGATGCCGTCGATGCCGACCTTGCGGGTCTCGCGCGAGCGGGTGCCGCCGACGAAGGCCACGGGGCACTGGTGCGGGTGGCGTCGGAACTCTCGCAGCAGGTCATGCGGCATGGTGCTGTAGATCTTCGCTTCGATTTCGCGACGAAAGCTCAGGCGCCGCGATTTGCCGCCGGTGCCACCAGGGCCGCCGGGCAGGTCTTCTGTGCCATGGGTCAGGTAGTCGTGCAGCACCCGGGGATGGAAGGCCGCGAACTTGGGCTTGGCCGAGAAGTGCGCGTGTGCGACTTGCAGGTTGGCCCATTCCTGGGTGCGCTGCGCGGCCACGCGCGAGGGGGTGACCACGCGGTCCATGGTGCCCAGGCGTTTGGCCAGGCCGACGCCGGCGCTCTTCCAGCCATGCAGCACGGGCGAGTCCATGACCACCACGCCCTGAGCCAGATGCGGGTGGCGCGAGGCGGTCATGAGGCTGAGGTAGCCGCCCAGGGAGTGGCCGACGAGGTAGGCGGGGCGGCCAACCTCGTGTTCGACGAAGTCCTTGAGCTGGTCGACGAGGAAGGGCCAGTCCATCGTGACGGGGTAGCGTGGGTCGTGGCCGAACTTGTCCAGCGCATGGACCGCGTAGCCGGCCGCTCGCCAGCCTTCGAACAAGGCCTGGTAGGTGCTCGCCGGGAAGCTGTTGGCGTGCGAGAAGACGATGACGCGATGGGCGGTGTCGGGCTTCATGTGATCGGGTCGATCAGGTCGGAAACGTGACGTCATACATCATTTGATGATTGTCAGTGTAATGGTTGAGGCTTCGCGGCGGCCGATCGGATCATCACCCAAGCCGGTGGGAGAGGGCTTTGGCCGTGTCGTCATGGGTTCCATCATTGTGAGCTTGGGCAAGCGTTGCGCAAGGGCATCAACCGGGCAGGGGATTGGGCTAATCCGGCGATTGATGCGACGGGGTTTGGTGTGACACTTGGCGCAGACAGACAACCACAGAGCCCACAGCCATGCAGCGTGCCACCAAGATCGTCGCCACACTCGGACCGTCCTCCTCGACTGCGGAGGTGCTTGAAAAAATGCTGCGGGCAGGCGTGGACGTGGTGCGGTTGAATTTCTCGCACGGCAAGGCGCAGGACCACATCGACCGGGCCGAGACGGTGCGGGCCGCAGCCGCCAAGGTCGGCAAGGTGGTGGCCATCATGGCCGACCTGCAAGGACCCAAGATCCGCGTGGGCAAGTTTGCCGAAGGCAAGGTGATGCTGGAGCCGGGCCAGGCCTTCGTGCTAGACGCCAGCCGCACCGAGCCGGGCGACATCCGTGGCGTGGGCCTGGACTACAAGGAGCTGCCCCGCGATGTGAAGCCGGGCGATGTGCTGCTGCTCAATGACGGCCTGATCGTGCTGACGGTGGAAGCCGTCAAGGGCGACGAGGTGCACACCGTCGTGAAGCTGGGTGGCGAGCTGTCCAACAACAAAGGTATCAACAAGCAGGGCGGTGGCCTGACCGCGCCGGCCCTGACGGCCAAGGACATGGAAGACATCAAGACGGCGGCGGCTTTTCAGTGCGACTACATCGCCGTGTCCTTCCCCAAGAACGCGACCGACATGGAGATGGCGCGCCAACTGGCCAATGTGGCGGGCGAGCCCTGGAAGCACCGCCCGGCCTTGATCGCCAAGATCGAGCGCACCGAGGCCATCCCGAATCTGGAGAGCATCCTGCGGGCATCGGACGGGATCATGGTGGCGCGCGGCGACCTGGCCGTGGAGGTGGGCAATGCGGCGGTGCCTGCGCTGCAAAAGCGCATGATCAAGCTGGCCCGCGAGATGGACAAGGTGGTGATCACGGCCACGCAGATGATGGAGTCGATGATTGTCAACCCGGTGCCCACGCGCGCCGAGGTGTCGGACGTGGCCAATGCGGTGCTGGATGGCACCGATGCGGTGATGCTCAGCGCCGAGACGGCCGCGGGCAAGTACCCGATCGAGACGGTGGAGCAGATGGCCAATATCGCGCAGGCTGCCGAGGCCGCCGAAGAGGTGTCGCTCGATGCCGATTTCACCAACAAGACCTTTGGCCGCATCGACCAGTCGATCGCCATGGGCGCGCTGTTCACGGCCTTCCACCTGGGTTGCAAGGCCATCATCGCCTTGACGGAGTCGGGTTCGACCGCGCTGTGGATGAGCCGGCACAAGATCCACGTGCCGATTTTCGCCTTGACGGCTCAGCCGATCTCGCTGCGCAAAATGGCGCTGTACCGCAATGTACGGCCGCTGCTGATCCCGAGCTACTCGGACCGCGATGAGGCGCTCAAGCATGCGGAAGCGCTGCTGGTGGAGCATGGCGTGCTGCGCCCTGGCGACACCTATGCCATCACCTGCGGCGAGCCCATGGGGCACCCGGGTGGCACGAACATGCTGAAAGTGTGCGAGGTGTGCTGAGGCCTTGATGTGCCCGGGCTGTCGGCGTCGGTTCAGGCCGGCGTGACCGGCTCAGGTTCGGGTGTGGCTTGCTGTGTGCTCATCACCAGCGAACGCGCGGCATCCGAGCGCAGCAGCGCCTCGAAGTCATCGGGTGGCACGGCCTTGCTGAAGAGAAAGCCCTGGAAGACGTCGCAGCCCATGTGCTGCAGCACGCTCATCTGATCGATGGTTTCGATGCCTTCGGCGACCACCTCCATGCCCAGGCTGTGGCCCAGGGTGATGACGGTCTGCACGATGGCGCGGTCCTTGTCGTGGACGGGCAGGTCGATGATGAAGGAGCGGTCGATCTTGAGTTCGCTGGCGGGGAAGCGCTTGAGGTAGCTCAGCGAGGAATAGCCGGTGCCGAAGTCGTCGATGGCCAGGCCCAGGCCGAGGTTGCGCAGATCGTGCATCTGTTGCAGGGCGCGGGCGGCGTCTTCGACCAGCAGGCTTTCAGTCAACTCGATGATCAGCCACTCGGCGGGCAGCTTGTTGCGATGCAATAGCTCCTGCATGCGCTGCGCGAGCAGGCCGTCTTCGAACTGGGGGCGGGAGGCGTTGATGGCGATCTTCAGCGGGCCCAGGCCTTGGCCGTACCAGCGCGCGGCTTGGGCGGCGGCTTCTTGCGCCACCCAGTCGCCCATGGGGCCGATCAGGCCGGTTTCTTCGGCCACACCGATGAACTTGCCGGGCAGCCACAGGCCGTGCTCGGGGTGCTGCCAGCGGATCAGGGCCTCGGCGCCGGTGATGCGGCCGGTTTGCAGGCAGACCTTGGGCTGGTAGTGCAGGCGCAGCTCGCCGTGGTCGATGGCTTTGCGCAGCTGGTTGGAGATGGTCAGGCGTTCCTTGGAGCGGGTGGTCAGCGATTCGGAGAAGAACTCGAAGCGCGACTTGCTGGTGCCGCTGATGGCCTTGGCGCAGGCGACGTTGGCGCAGTTGAGCAGGGCTTCGGCGCGTTGGCCGTCGCCGGGCGTGAGCGCCACGCCGATGCTGGGGTTCAGGAAGATGGCGTGACCGTCGGCTTCGAATGGGGCGTCGAAGGTGGCCAGCATGTCCTTGCACAGCGCGGCGGCGTCTTCGGCGTGCAGCAGGTTGGGGAAGATCAGGGCGAAGTCCTGGTCGCCGATGCGACCGATGCGCGGGCCGTCGGAGAGGCTGTTGCCCAGACCGCGGTCGGCCTTTTCGCTGTGCAGGGTCTGCAAGCGCTGACCGGCCTGGCGCAGCAGGCTGTCGGCGGCGCGTGAACCCAGGGTCTCGCGTGCCAGGCCGAACTGACCGCAGGTCAGGTGCATCAAGGCGGTGGTGGTGTGGCGTGCCAGGAGCTTGGGCAGGGCCTCGTCGAGGCTGCGGATGAAGCCTGGGCGGTTGGGCAGGCCGGTGGCGGTGTCTTCGTAGGCGAGGCGATCCTGGTAGCGCTTGAAGGCCAGTGTGTTGCGCACGCGCAGGACGAGCTCGCTGGCATCCACGGGCTTGGAGAGGAACTCGGTGGCGCCGAGCTCCAGCGCCTTGAGCTTGGTCACCGGGTCGCTGGCGGCGGTCAGCACGATGATGGGCGTGAACTGCAGTTCGGTGTCGCTGCGCACAGCGTGCAGGATGTCGAAGCCCGAGACGCGCGGCATCATCAGGTCGAGCAGGAGCACGTCGGGGCGGTTGCTGCGGATCAGGTCAAGCGCGGCTTCGGGCTCGGTGCAGGTGGCAAAGCGCGTGTAGCCGGCGTCTTCCAGGTGGGACTGGATGACGTCGAGCAGCATCTCTTCGTCGTCCACCATCATGACGAGGGCTTCGTCCCAGGCGGCCATGGTCGGGCTCATGGGTTGGCCTCCTCGATGGCGGTCGAGGCATCGGCGATGTCCAGCGTCATGCGGCTGGCGAGGTCGCGGATGGCGGCCATGTGGCGTTCGGCCTGGGGCGCGTTGCCCTCATGGCAGGCCAGCTCCAGATCCCGGGCGGGCTCGAAGTAGTCGTCAAAACCCACGCTGCCGCCCGCGCCCTTGAGCCAGTGCGCCAGCAAGGCCAGCTCGGCCAGGTCGCCTTGCGAGAGCGCGGCGTCCATGGCGGCTTGCTTCTTCGGGAACTGATCGATGAACTTCTGCACGACTTTCCTGAGCTTGGGGTGCTGCGCCAGACGCGACACCACGGGAGTCTGATCGGAAGCTGGGGCTTCCAGGTTTTCGGCCAGCGGATCCTTGACCTTAAGCAAGGCTGAATCCACCTCAGGTGTGACAGGTGTGTCAAGCGAGGAGGACGCCACAGTTGGGGCCTCGATGGCGGCAGGGGCGTCGGTGTCGCGCTCGCCGCCCAGACGCTCGGCCAGGTCGGCCATGAGGGTGTCGATGTTCAGGGGCTTGGTGTGGAAGCCGCTGAAGCCCGATTCGGTGATCTCGGACTCGAAGCCCTTCATGGCGTTGGCGGTGAGCGCCAGGATGGGCGTGGTGACGCCGCGCTGGCGCAGGGTGCGCGTGGCGGTGACGCCGTCCATCACGGGCATCTGCATGTCCATGAGGATGAGGTCGACGGGATTGCTGGCCACGCGATCCAGCGCGATCTCGCCGTTCTCGGCTTCGATGACGCGCAGGCCGGTTTCCTCCAGCACGAGCCTGACCAGTTCGCGGTTCTCGTTGCCGTCGTCGACCACGAGCACGAGCTTGGGCGGGAAGCGCCAGCTGACGCTGTCTTCCACTTCGATCTGATCGGTCTGGGCCCAGAGCTCGTCGGGGCTGAGCATCGGGATGCCATCGAGCGGCCCTGGGTTGATCACGATGTGGAAGATGCTGCCTTGGCCGAGCACGCTGCTGACGGTGATGTCGCCGCCCATGGCGCGGGCGAAGCGGCGGCTGATGGTCAGGCCCAGGCCGGTGCCGCCAAAGCGCCGGGTGGTGGAGGATTCGGCCTGCGTGAAGGGCTCGAACACGGATTCGAGCTTGTCGGCGGGGATGCCGACGCCGGTGTCCTGCACGTCGATGCGCAGGCGGGGTTCGGCCTGGCTGCGGTCCAGCCTGAGGGTGACGGTGACCTCGCCTTGCTGCGTGAACTTGATCGCATTGCCCACCAGGTTGGTGATGACCTGGCGCAGGCGCGAGGGGTCGGCCTGTATGGTGGCGGGCAGGGGCTCGGGCAGCAGCAGGCGCAGGGGTATGCCTTTTTCCTGGGCCTTGACTTGCAGCACGTGCACGACTTCATGGGCGGCCTTGTGCGCGCCAAAGCGCAGCTGTTCGAGTTCGAGGTGGCCGGCTTCGACCTTGGAGAGGTCGAGGATGTCGTTGATGAGTTCGAGCAGGTGTTTGCCGCTGGCGTGGATGGTGTTGAGGTGCTTTTGCTGCTCTTCGGTGGATGGCGGGGTGCGGCCACGGCGGCGCAGCAGTTCGGTGAAGCCGAGGATGGCGTTCATCGGGGTGCGGATCTCGTGGCTCATATTGGCCAGGAAGTCGCTCTTGGCGCGGTTGGCGGCGTCGGCGCCTTCCTTGGCCGCTTGCAGAGCGAGTTCCTTTTCCTCCAGCTCGGTGACGTCCTGGAAGCTGATGAGCACACCCTGGGGCTTGTCGGCGGCCAGCACGGGCGAGCAGTTGACGCGGAAGGTGTAGCGCTGGCCCTGGGCGTTTTTCAGGTACATCAGCACATTGCGGCGGGTCTGCTTTTCGGCGATGGCTTGCAGCCAGGGCAGACTGTCCTTGTCGAGGGTCTCGCCTTCGCGGTCGGTCCAGGGCAGGCTGGCGGCGAGCTGGCCGATGAGGCTGTCAGCGGGCACGCCCATGATGGTGGCCAGGGACTGGTTGGCCAGCACGGTGTAGCCGCGTGCATCGAGCACCATGAGGCCTTCGGTGAGCGTATCCAGGGCGGAGCGCACACGCGCCGGGATGGCCTGGCTGGGGTCCAGGTGGCGCAGCATGCGGCCCAGGTAGAGGCTGAAGGCGATGAAGCCGGTCAGGCCCAGGAAGGCCATCAGGCGCAGGGAGGGGTCGTCGAGGTAGCCCAGCACGCCTTGGCGCCGCAGCGGGTCGAAGCGCAACTCCAGCTGGCCCCATCGTTCGCCGTCGTGCCACAAGGGCACTTCGATCTGCGCGTCGGTGGACTGGTGATCGGGCAGGGGCTGCCATTGGCTGTGGTCGCCTTGCGCAATCAGCAGGGTGTTGTCCATGCGGCGCAGGGCCATGGAGCGCAGCGCGGGCTGGCGCTCGGCCACGACCTTGAGCGTTTGCGACAGGGCCTCGGTGTCGTCTTCGTTGAGCAGCAGCGAGGCGACGATGGCCAGGTCTTCCGAGATGGTGGCGCGCTGTTCGCGCACGAGTGCTTCGCCGTCGGGAATCAGGCCCAGGTAGGACGCGGCCAGGGCGAGCGTCACCAGCAGGGACGACAGCCCCATGGCCAGGTAGAAGCGGGTGGCCAGGCGCTTCATGAGCGGGCCTCCGGCTGTGCTGTGGCGAGGATGTCAGGTGGTGACGGGGGCATGGGGGGCGGTGGTGGTGGCGCGTCGTCGCCGTCGAAGAGGTGTTCGACGGAAGCATCGTCCTCGCCGCCCAGTTCTGGAGTGCCGTTTGCCCCACCACGGGTGAGCACGGGCAGCGGGTCGATCATCTGCCAGGCTGGCATCGCCGACAGCATGGAGCCGACCAGGGCACCGCCACGCACCAGCCAGATCACATAGCCCACCGACAGGCCGGTGGTCAGGGCGATGGAGGACGCCACCACGTGACGCCGCTCGGTGCCTTGCTCCATCAACTGGTCGCTCAGGGCAGAGAGGTTGCGGCGCAGTTCTTCAGACGTGGTGCTGTTGACCTGCAGGTTGCGCAGCCAGCTGAACTGGAAGCTGTCGCTGACCGTGACGCTGGCTTCGCGGGCGCTGATGGGCGTGCGCGGGGGCTCGGTGGGCAGCACGATGCTGGTGCTGGTCAGGGTGACGCTGGCGGTGGGTGCCGTCAGGTGGATGGTGTCTGGCGCGGGGGTGCTCAAAACCACGGGG
>Ga0194137_10001217_pt1 | contig 15855 bp, 13 predicted proteins | sample TARM_MetaG_T3_14_FD_134025 | JGI IMG/M metagenome (GOLD analysis project Ga0194137, IMG submission 134025) | Freshwater microbial communities from Pennsylvania, USA, analyzing microbe dynamics in response to fracking - TARM_MetaG_T3_14 (version 2) | ecosystem: Environmental > Aquatic >... | reverse complement strand
GATAAATCTTCCACTCTTTTATATTTGACTTGCCTCTTCAATTGTTATTGGTAATTGATTTTCTATAAATAGACTTTCCAGCGCTCCCCATAGCTTCTCTATCCCTTGCTTTTTCAATGAAGAAATAGGGATAACTTGTGCATTTAAAGGCATTCCTAATTTTTCTTTAATAACCTTAATACTTTTCTGCTGCTCGTTTTTAGAAATTTTATCAGACTTCGTTGCTACAACTATACTCCCATACCCGTATTGTCTTAACCATTGATACATTAGTACATCATTCTCAGATGGTTCATGTCTTATGTCCACTAACAGTAGTACTTCTTGTAGAGTATTTCTAGCTGATAGATAGGTTTCTATAAATTTTCCCCATGCGGCTCTATCTGATTTAGATACCTTTGCGTATCCATATCCAGGCAAATCTACTAAATAGAACTCCTTATTTATGATATAGAAGTTTATAGTTCTTGTTTTCCCTGGGTTGGCGCTAACTCTCGCCAAGTTTTTCCTATTTAATATAGTATTAATAGTTGAAGACTTTCCAACATTTGATCTTCCTATCATAGCTATTTCTGGAAGGTCATCAGCCGGATACTGCGCTGGTGCTACAGCAGATATAACTATATCGGATGTTTTAACTTTCATTATTTTCTCCCCTTACTAAGGCATGCTCCAATACTTGATCCATATGATCAACGAATACCAATTCAATTTTTCTTCTTACGTTGTCAGGTATATCATCTATGTCCTTTTTATTTTCCATCGGTAATAGTACCTTTTTAATACCCGCTCTATTAGCAGCTAGTACCTTCTCCTTAACGCCACCAATAGCTAGTACTCTTCCCCTAAGGGTAATTTCCCCAGTCATTGCCACATTCTTACTCGCTGGAGTATTAGTTAATGCAGATATAACGGCAGTGGCCATTGTTATCCCAGCTGATGGTCCGTCCTTTGGCGTGGCTCCCTCAGGTACATGAATATGCAAGTCCATATTTTCATGGAATTCAGGATCTATTTTTAAGTCTTCTGCCCTAGATCTTATATAACTTATGGCAGCTTGAGCGGACTCCTTCATAATATCACCTAAATGCCCGGTTAAGGATAGTTTCCCCTTACCCTTCATCGGCGTTACCTCAATAGATAATGTAACTCCACCTACAGAAGTCCAGGCAAGTCCTCTAACAACTCCAACCTCATCTTTTTGATTTATCATCTCGTAGGAAAATATAGGTCTACCTAAATATTTATTAAGGTTATTCGGCATAACCCTTACGGTTTTTACCTTTTCTTCAACAACTCGTTTAGCTATCTTCCTACATACGTTTGCAATCTGTCGTTCTAGGTTTCTAACTCCAGATTCCCTAGTGTAGTAATTAATAATATCCCTTGTTGCCTTTTCTGATATTTGTATTTGATCTTCTGTTAGACCGTGATCCTTAATTTGTTTTGGGAACAAGTATCTCTCAGCAATCTTCAGTTTCTCTTCCTCAGTATATCCAGGAATACTTATAACTTCCATTCGGTCTAATAAAGGTCTCGGAATGGTATCTAGAGAGTTGGCAGTAGTTATAAACATAACCTTCGATAAATTAAAAGGTACTTCTAAAAAATGGTCTGTAAAGTCATAATTTTGTTCTGGATCTAGTACCTCAAGTAATGCTGCAGCAGGGTCTCCTCTAAAATCACTTGCCAACTTATCTATTTCATCTAAAAGAAATACCGGGTTTTTTGATCCTACTTGTCTCATTGAAGAAATAATTCTTCCTGGTAATGCCCCAACATAGGTTCTTCTGTGTCCCCTTATCTCAGCCTCATCCCTAACTCCACCTAGGGATATTCTAACGAATTTCCTATTCAGAGATCTAGCTATTGATTTCGCAATTGATGTTTTACCTACCCCTGGTGGTCCAACTAAACATAGAATAGGTCCCTTCATTGACTTTGCCAATTGCCTTATGGCTAAATACTCTAAAATTCTTTCTTTAACCTTTCCTAATCCGTAATGGTCCTCATCCAATATCTCTGAGGATAATTTTAAATCTAGCCTATCTTTTGTGTCTTTAACCCAAGGTAAGTTAAATATCCAGTCAATATAATTTCTTAAAACGCCAACTTCTGCAGAGGCCGGAGAAAGCTTTAATAATCTTTCTACCTCTCTATTGATTTTTTCATGGATATCCTTTGGTAATTTTAATTTTTTCAACTCACTCTTATACTTATCAACCTCTTCAACTATTCCTTCATCTTCGCCTAACTCTTTTTGAATAGCCTTTAACTGTTCCCTTAAGTAATACTCTTTTTGAACCTTATTAATCTGTTTTTTAACTCTGTTATTTATATTCTTCTCGATCTCAAGTATCTGAATTTCTTCTAATATAAATTTATATAATACCTCTAACCTATTACCTACTTCAAAGGCCTCTAAAATGTCTTGTTTTTGAGAAGGTTTTAAAACAATATTTGATGCTACCGTGTCCGCCAATCTACCAGGTACCTCTATCTCATTCATAGCAATTAGTACCTCAGGGGATATACGGCTACTTACATCTATATAGTCTTCGAAGCTTTCTAGTACTGATCTCATCAATGCTTCAATTTCATGATTAATCTCAGCTTCCTGAGAATAGTCCTGTTCTTCTATATCTACCATAAAATATGGAGTTTCTTGGGTTATAGTTTTAATCTTTGCCCTAGAAATACCTTCAACTAAAACCCTAATTGTATCACCAGGCAATTTTAACATTTGTTTAATTTTAGATATAGTTCCTACCTGATAGAAATCCTGTGGTTTAGGTGAATTAACTTCAATGTCTTTTTGAGAAACTAAGAAAATTAACTGATCATTAACCATTGCTTCCTCTAACGCATTAATTGATCTTTCTCTTCCAACATCAAAATGCAGAACCATATATGGAAATATTGTTAAACCCCTTAAGGGTATTAGGGGAATCGAACGGACTTTAACGTTTTTTTGAATCTCTTCCATACTACTCACTCCTCATATGTATATTCGAATACAGTTTGTCGAATTTATTATACCTTTACTTGTTATTCTTTTCAATATTTTACCCTTTATTTATACTTTATACCACAGTATGTGTGCAGAATTTAGTCAAGATTTATATATTTTATCATATAACAATAAAAATAACGACTTATACTTACATATTTTTTATTAGTACAAGCCGTTTTTTATCATTTACAGCCTATTTTTTCTCTCATCTCGGCCTAATGCAGCAACCAAATCAATTATTTCCGACCCTTCATTAGATGTTTGGACTTTTTCTTTGTATATAGCTAGCTCTATAACTTCTTCTATAGTACTAACTGGAATTACCTCGATACACAGTTGTCTATATCTATCTTGGTAATTATCCTTTGGTATTAAAACCCGACTACACCCGGATTGCTTTGCAGCATCTATTTTAGCAGATACTCCTCCTACAGGTTTTACCTTTCCTCTAATCGAAACTTCTCCAGTCATAGCAACCTTATTATCTACCGGTTGATTAGTTAATGCAGAATATATCCCAGTAGCCATAGTAATCCCAGCCGATGGCCCATCTATTGGAATTCCACCGGGGAAATTTAAGTGTATTTCATAATCCCTAGGATCTAAACCGTATATATTTTTTATTACCGTTAATACGTTATCAACTGAATCTGAGGCAGTACTTTTTCTTTTTAATGTCCTACCTGGTGTATTAGTCTCTTCAGATTGAATTATTCCTGTTACTATAACTCTGCCCTTTCTCTTTTTAGGAATTTCTATTGCCGTAACCTCAATATCAATCATTATTCCTAAATTTGCACCATATACAGCTAGACCGTTTACACATCCTACTGCAGGTTCTTCACAAATCTTCTTATCTGGTCTTGGACTATAATGACCACTTTCAATAACCCATTCCACATCCTCTAGGGTTATTAACTTTCTACCCTGGGTCAATGCTAATCCCGCAGTTATTTGAATTATATTTACTGCCTCCCTACCATTAGTTGCATATCTTTTTATTTCGTTTAGAGACCTGTCGTCAATTTCAAACCCACTTCTCTCGCTTGCATTTTTAGCAATTTTACCCACCTCTTCAGGTAACAAGGGTCTAAAATATATCTCTACACACCTAGATCTTAAGGCTGGTGGTAAATCCCCAGGACCTTTTGTTGTAGCCCCAACAAGTCTAAAATCTGCAGGTAGTCCATTTTGAAATATATCATGAATATGTTTGGGTATGTTAGAATCCTCAGAGTTATAATATGCACTTTCTAAAAAAACCTTTCTATCCTCTAATACCTTTAAGAGCTTATTCATTTGTACCGAATGTAATTCTCCAATTTCATCTAAAAATAGTATTCCTGCGTGGGCCTTTGTGACTGCCCCGGGTTTGGGTTGTGGTACTCCCGCCTGTCCTAGTGGCCCTGCACCTTGATAAATTGGGTCATGTACTGAGCCCATTAATGGGTCTGCAATACCCCTGTCATCAAATCTTAAGGTAGTGGCATCCATTTCGATAAACTTAGATTTATGATTGAATGGTGAATGAACACTTTTCTTGGCTTCCTCTAGTATCACCCTAGCAGCGGCAGTTTTTCCTACTCCAGGAGGCCCATATATGATCACATGTTGAGGGTTAGGACTGCATAAAGCAGCTTTTAGCGCTTTCAATCCATCAGTTTGTCCAACTATATCATCAAACGAACTAGGCCTAGTATGTTCAGAAAGCGGTACTGTAAGGGAATTTTCCCTTAGTTCCTTAAGTCTCTCTATTTCCTTTTTAGATTCTTTTTCTATGGCCATTTTACTTCCTTGCTGTGTTTTTAATAAGCTAAGAAAATATAGCCCAATAACAACAGCAAAGAAAAACTGAATTAAGAACATAATATTTGGCAAAATCCTATCTCCTCTCCGTATAACTAAGATATGTATAAAGATTTAAATCAATAAATTTATTATTTACACCCACCATCGATTTATCCGATTAAATAAGTATTGCTAATATGAAATAAAAGGAATTGTATTAACTTAGGAAATTTTATGAATATATATATATGATATAATAATAAATATTGACAAAACTGTAGAGTTCTAGGAGGGTTTTACGTAATGCAGGAATATTTAAAGCTTTTTATAATTTTTTTTCGAATTGGTGCATTTACCTTTGGAGGTGGCTATGCCATGCTAGCAATTATGCAAAGGGAGTTTGTTGATAGAGAACAGATTTTAACAGAGTCTGATTTCCTAGACATTGCAGCCATAGCCCAAAGTCTACCAGGCCCCGTTGCTGTAAACACTTCAGTATTCGTTGGCTATAAGATAAAGGGTAGGCGTGGATCCCTAGTGGCTTTATTAGGCACTGTGCTTCCATCTTTAATAACTATCATGTTATTAGCAACTTTCTACTATAAAATAAAGGATATAGAAACTATTCAGTTATTTTTTAAAGGAGTGCGCCCTGCAATTGTATCTCTAATTTTTTTATCCGCCATTAGACTGTCAAAACCAATAGAAAAAACTAAGTTTAATATATCTATAGTATTATTGTCCCTTGCTGGTATTGTTATTTTAAAAATACATCCGATCTTTATTATTATTATCTGTGCAACGATTGGATATTTATATAATAGGAAGGAGAGTAAAGATGGGGATATTTAGTGTTATTATTTCTTTTTTAAAGATAGGAGCATTTAGCTTTGGTGGTGGATATGCGATGTTACCCGTAATTCAAGAGGAAGTCGTAAATATTAATCGATGGCTTACGGAAAGTGAATTCATTGATATTGTAGCAATTTCACAAATGTCACCGGGTCCAATTTCTGTAAATGTAGCTACTTTTGTAGGATATATTCAGCATGGTATTATCGGGGCAATATTAGCTACTACTAGTGTTGTTATCGTTTCATTCTTTTTAGTAACTTCTTTAGCAAGCTTTATTACAAAAAATAGAGAAGTACCAATAATTGAGGGTATATTCAAAGGTATACGCCCCGCAGTAATTGGGTTGATAAGTGCGGCATGTATTTCTTTGTTCACTACATCTATTATCGATATCAAAAGTTTTACAATTGCAATTATTATATTAATCGCCTTATTTAGATTTAAGCTTCATCCTATTGGTGCAATTATTTTTTCAGGCTTCCTAGGGATTATCTTTTATTCTATTTAAATTATGTAGACCATTTAAAACAGTTCATGACACAAAATTATATTTACACTCTACATAAACAAAAGAGCCCTAAAGCAGCGGTATTGCTTTAGGGCCTTTGTTTGTATATAAATGGTTTTTATTTATTTAATATAGCAATGTTCTAATCTACTACCTAGTCTACTGAGCAATTCGTTGTTAATTGTATCACTCTTCTTTGAGATTTCCCCACAACTAATAACTTCATGTCCATCTTTTCCGATTATTGTTACTATATCATTTGTCATAACATCTTGAATATCTGTAATATCAATGATCATTTGATCCATACATATTTTACCGATAATTCGTGCTCTTTGTGATTTAACAAGTACGGTGCTTTGTGTGTTTGATAAATTTCTCGGTATTCCATCTGCGTAACCAATCGAAACTACAGCTATTTTCATATCCTTACTAGCAATGCATTTTTGCCCATAACCTACAATGCCGCCTGAATTAACATTTCTTATTAATGCAATTCGTGCTTTAACTAATAGGACAGGTCTTAAATTTACAGATACCAAAGTTTTATCGTCTTCAGAACTAAGTACTCCATATAGGGCTATGCCTATACGTGCATAGTCAAAATTTAACCCAGGGTAATTAAGAACACCATAGCTACTTTGAATGTGTACTTTAAAGGAGTTATATCCAAAGCTCTTTATTTCATTAACTACTGTATTAAATCGCTCAATCTGTAGACGAGTGAATAATATATCATCCTCATATAAACTATCGGATGTACTTAAATGTGTGTAAATCCCATCTATTTTTAGATTTTGGCACTCGAATATATTAATAATATTGCTAAGGTTTTCGTGATTCTCACCTAACCTATTCATTCCAGTATCAATTTTTATGTGCACAGTTACTCTATTTCCATATTGATTTAATACTTGTGCATAGTTATAGTCCACAACCGTTTGAATTAAGTTATATTTAATTAGGTGACTAAAATCCTCAGGATTTGTATATCCCAAAATTAAAATCTCACCCTTAATACCATTTTTCCTTAGGTTTATTCCCTCCGTAATCGTAGCAACTCCAAAAGCCCTTACACCAATCTTATTAAGTTCACTGGCTATTTTAATAGACCCATGGCCATATGCGTTAGCCTTGACCACCGCCATAAGAGTACACTGTCTACTCATTATCCTTTTCATCTCTATTGCATTATGTCTTAAATTCTTTAGGTCTATTTCGACCCAGGCTCTTCCTTTATTACATGTTTTAGATTTTATCCTTGGCCTTAAACTTATTAATACCATTGATATAACTAAGGATAGTGTGCTTACTAAAATGTAGTGAATAATACTGTTATCAATTAATATACTTTGAATTTTAAAGACCTTCCCTATGCCCCTAACAATAATAATGGCCATTGGGTGAAGTATATAAATAAGCATTGGAAGTGACCGTAAATATGATTTCGAATTACCCTTAATCTGTAGAAGTAAACAGAAAAGGAAATACATACTTGGTAGAAGAAATAAATACATACTATCATGTCTTTGGGTTAAAAAATTACGTAGCAGTAATCCTTCTGTGAGAAGCAATGCCATTGATACTACAAATCCTAAAATATATTTGTTTATTTTTTTCTCTTCCTTGCTATTTCCAATTACTCCACCCATTACAATAAATATTGGTGCAAACAATAGGCCATTTCTCGTATAATTAAACACCATAAAAAGTTTATTATATATCGACTCAACACCTGGTACACGCACACCAATTCCATAATAACTATCTCCAAACAACCCTATAATATATAGTATAGTCACAACAGAGTATACAAAAAATCTACTTCTTTTTAATGTTAGTAGGTATACTAATCCAGTGCCAGTAATTGCCGCAGGTAAATACCATAAATGATATATGGTTCCATTAAAAACAATATCCTTAACAAGTTTTATTATAAGTCCATCTTTAATTAAATAACCATTATATATATTAATTGGTATATATAATAATATTGCAACTAAATATAGCTTGCATATCTTATTCACGAAACTTCTTATTGTCCCTTTTTCTATCTTTTCATGTCTCAGATATGGTGAAACAACAAAATAGCCTGTTAACATAAAAAAGAAAGGTACTGCTATGCGGGCAATAATTCTAGTTAAGATAAAGTCTGACGTTTCACTAATAGAGTGAAGGGGTGATGTATGGACTGCTACAACTAGGAAAGCCGCAATTAATTTAAAGTAGTCTAAGCCAACATATTCCCTTCTTTTATTCATTGATTAGCCCTCCATAGGGTAACAATAAACCCATCCACATTATTTCCTGATATTTGATAATGGGCACCCTCTGGAATATCTATAGAGGATTGCATTGATGGGGTGGCTTTAATAAAGAATATTTCTATGCATCCATTCTCGTACTCTCTCTTAAAATGCTTCTTTTTATATCCAAATTTCCTTACAAATTCAATATATTCCTCGAGTGTGAATCCCTTTTCATGCATTATTTCTGCATGAGGATAGCCCACATATCTAAAATGCCACGGTTCATGGGCAATTCCAGTTATATGTTCCTTTCCCTTTGGATAACGCTCTATGAAACCATATCGCCTCCCCTTATCTCTAAACATTTGCCATACACCTTTGTATGGAAAGAGGGGACGTATAAAATCAATCAGCTCCTGTTTTTTTGCTAAATCTATTGCCATACCAGTCTGATGTTCACTGCGATTAGGAAGAGCAACATACATCTCCGTAAAGGTTTCTCCATTGGCAACCATTGATTCGGAATATATTTGCGTCTGTTCTTCCAACGATCGATAGCCACTTACTGGAACTACATCATTACTACAATTTAAATCCATAATTAATTGATTTAACATATTTGCCGTATGAACCTCTAAATAGATATCACTATCTGATGAATTAACAGGAACAAGTCTAATATTATCGTCCGTCATATTAACAATCGGATATATCTTATTTACAAGAATTAAACTGCCCCTATGAATATCTTTTGGATTCAATAATACCTTTATCATACTTCCCCTCCTAGTTCTATAAGCTTATCTATAATGTCATTGAAAGATAGCCCAATTCCCTTAAGCATATTTGGGTAACGGCTATGGGACGTAAATCCCGGAATTGTATTCACCTCATTAAATACAATCTCACCCTCAGGTGTGAGAAACATGTCTACCCTAGCAAAGCCAGAGCAGTCTAAAACTTTATATATGATGACTGCTGTCTCCTTAATTCTCTCTGCTGTTTTAGCATCTACTCTTGCTGGCATATGAATTTTTGAGCTTTCTAGAGTGTACTTTTCCTTATAGTCAAAGAATCCTTTTGAAAGTTCAATTTCATCCACTTCACCGATAATTAAATCCTCGTTACCCAATATGGAGCAGCCTACTTCAAAGCCATCTATGTTCTCCTCTATAATAACCGTATTATCATGAATAAAGGCCGCTTCAACAGCCGATAGTAAATGTTCCTTTTCACTAACTTTCGTAATTCCAAAGGAAGAGCCACTTCTTACTGGTTTCACAAATAGAGGATAATTCAGGTGTTCCGATTCCATAATAATACTCATTGCACTTGTATTTTTCGTAACCACAATAGACTCAGGCACTTTTATCCCTGCTAATTTAACTAATTTATGGGATCTATCCTTGTCCATACATAGGGCAGAACTTAGTAACCCGCATCCGACCATAGGTATACCAGCGAGTTCTACTAGACCCTGTACGGTTCCATCTTCGCCATTTTTCCCATGTAAAAGAGGGAACACCATATCTACTTTAGTAATTTTGATTTCCTTAGAAAACTCAATGATTCCATGAACATCCTTACTTGGTGAAATTATTGCAGGAACACAGTTCTCCTTTTCCTGGTGCCATGAATCCCTTGGAATACAATCAATATCTCCATAGTACCTAAACCATACTCCATCCTTTGTTATTCCTAACATAATAACTTCATATTTAGTTGAATCTATATTTGAAATAACTGAGTACGCAGATTTTAGTGATACCTCATATTCTGTAGAACATCCTCCAAACAAAATTGCAATTATTTTCTTGTACATATTTTCCTATCTCCTTTGTTTTATAAGTTTTAAACAAAATAAAAACAACATCCCAAACCCGGTAATTGTATTTTACCCTAGTAAGTGATGTTGTTTATTTGTTTTCCATAAAGGAAATCCTATGTAAAACTTATGAATTTCTTACGATTTTCTTACGATATGTTTGGAAGGAAAACTTCGAACTCTATTTCCTCGTTTTGACTACGTGCTGTAATTTTACCCTTATGTAATTCAACTATTTCCTTGGCGATGGCAAGTCCTAAACCTGCCCCTCCGTTTTTAGATGTTCTAGCCGTATCTAAACGATAAAACTGTTCAAAAATATGGTTTAATTTTTGCTCCGGAATTGTATTGCCCCGATTAAAAAATTTTAATGACACTCCGCTCTCATTCTTAACAGCAGTAATTTCTATTCGACTGGACTCAAAACTATAATTGATTGCATTACGTATTAGATTATCAAATACTCTCTCCAGCTTACTGACATCACAATTTATAACGATTTCATGATCTGCCGTTAAAACACATGTCAGATCTTTCGGCTCGTACATAGGTGCAAATTCATGTATGATTTGCTCTAACATACGTTTTAAGTTAACCTTGCTGAGTTCCAATGAAATTTGTGTTAAGTTAAACCTCGTTATTTCGAAGAACTCATTAATTAAATCCTCAAGTCGTTCTGCTTTTTCTAAGGATATTTGAAGATATTTCTCTCGAAGTTCCTCTGAAATTTTTTGTTCATCCCTGAGTAGAGTTAAATACCCTATAACTGATGTAAGTGGAGTTTTTAAATCATGGGCAAGATACACGACCAAATCATTCTTTCGTTGTTCGGCCTCCCTTGCTGCCCTCTCGTTTCGAAGAACATCATATTTTATCTGATTAAGCTGATCTTCAACTTCTTTTAATTCAGTAGGAAGATGGATTAGATTTTCATTATTCTGAAAGATTACGTTGTTTGCATCAATCATAACTTCTACGTAACCCAGGGTCTTTCTCCAGTATACGAAAAAAATCAATATAAATCCTATAGACCAGGAAGCTATAAAAACGATATATGCATTATTCCAAAATAACCATAGTAACGAGTAAATAAATCCATTTCCGAATGAAAAGTATCTTCTAAGTAATGGTGATATTGAAAATAGCCCTATCAAAATAATACTATATATTAGTAGTGTTAAGATAAAACGTGTAAAAACATAAACTGTTAGTTTCCTTTTTATTTTTTTTGTATCTATTCTATTCAATCTGATATCCAACCCCCCATACTGTTTTTATAAATTTTGGGTTTCTAGACGGCTCTTTTAGTTTTTCTCTGAGTCGACCAATATGGGCCATTACGGTGTTATTGTTATCTAAAAATCTTTCTCCCCATACAGCTTCAAATAGTTCTTCAGAAGAAACTACCTTCCCCTTGTTTTCACACAAATACCATAGTATTGAAAACTCTATTGGTGTTAGGGATACGGGCTTATCATATAAAGTACATTTATGTGTATCTTTATTTATTATAAGTCCTGCGAAATCATATTCCCTAACATCCCCAGATTTTGTATCAACAGTCTCCGAGGAATTGTATCTTGTATATCTTCGGAGTTGTGCCTTTACCCTAGCAACCACTTCTAACGGATTAAATGGTTTAGTAATATAATCATCAGCTCCTAGGGTTAGACCCATAATTTTATCCATATCATCCACCTTCGCAGTCAGCATAATCACGGGAAAATGAAAGTTTTCACGAATTTTTTGACATATCGTAAATCCGTTGATATCTGGAATCATTACATCTAATATGGCTAGATTAATTTTTTCTCTTTGAATACATTCCATTGCCTCAGCACCGTTATAAAACTTATATACTACATACCCCTCATTTTTTAAATAGAGCTCCACTAAATCAGCAATTTCTTTCTCATCATCAACCACTAAAATATTAGTAGACATATCAATCACCCTTCTTTCAAACTCCTATAACCTTTAACAATCATAGTTCCTATTCAAACTCGCTAAATGCAAGCATAACAGGAAATACAATTTCTGAAAAAATTACCAAGCTACATGCTAAATAATTATTACTAATAACTATACTCTACCGCTATACCACATCTCTATATCATACCCTTAGTTAATTATTTGCTTTACCGTAAGTTGTATTAAGTATAATAAAAGTGCCTAAGATTTTAATCAAAGGCACTCTATTTTTTAAGATGCTGTTTCTTCTTCTTCTTTTGATTTCTTTTTCTTAGTAGCATTTGCTTTTTTAAGAACAATAGTTGGTTGTGTACCATTTTCCACTGTATCCTTAGTAATTACTACTTTTTCTATATCTTCTCTAGAAGGAATATCATACATAATATCCATCATAATATTTTCTAATATTCCCCTTAATCCACGGGCACCAGCTTTTCTCTCAATTGCCTTTTGGGCTACAAGTTCTAAAGCATCACTCTCAAACTCTATATCAACGTCATCAATTTCAAATAGTTTTTGATATTGTTTAGTCAGAGCATTTTTAGGTTCTGTTAGAATTTTAATAAGAGCTTCTTCATCTAAGGCATCTAGAGTAACTATAACTGGTAATCTTCCAACAAACTCTGGAATAAGTCCATACTTCAATAAGTCCTCAGATTGAAGCTTTTTAAGAAGTTCACCAATGTCTAGGTTCTGTTTGCTTTTGATTTCTGCACCAAATCCCATGGAAGTTTGGCCAGTTCTCTTTTGGATTATTTTATCTACTCCATCAAAGGCTCCACCACAAATAAATAATACATTAGTAGTATCTATTTGGATAAATTCCTGATGCGGATGTTTTCTTCCTCCCTGTGGTGGAACACTCGCAACAGTACCTTCTAGTATTTTTAGTAATGCCTGTTGAACCCCTTCACCACTTACGTCTCTAGTAATAGAAGGATTTTCTGATTTTTTAGCTATTTTATCAACCTCATCGATATAAATAATACCTTTTTCGGCCTTTTCTATATCATAGTCCGCTGACTGTATAAGCTTTAATAAAATATTCTCAACATCCTCACCAACATATCCTGCCTCAGTTAAAGAAGTTGCATCTGCAATTGCAAATGGAACATTTAATAACTTAGCTAAGGTTTGGGCTAATAATGTTTTACCTGAGCCAGTTGGTCCAACCATAACTATATTACTTTTTTGCAGTTCTACATCGTCTTTTCCTTCGTAGTTAATACGCTTGTAATGGTTATATACAGCAACTGCTAATGCTTTTTTAGCTTGGTCTTGACCTATTATATACTGGTCCAAAATATCCTTAATCTCTTTTGGTTTTGGTAAATCCGTTAGATCAATGTCAATATTTTCGTCAAATTCCTCTTGAATAATTTCTTGACACAATTCAATACATTCGTCACAAATGTATACATTGGGACCGGCAATTAAACGTCTTACCTGATCCTGGGATTTACCGCAAAAGGAGCACTTTAACTGTTTTTTCTCTTCATATCTAGACATTTATACACCTCTTTCAATGCTATACAATCTATTTTCTTGCGGTAATCACTTCGTCAATAATTCCATAGTCCTTAGCTTCCTGAGCTTCCATAAAGTAATCTCTATCAGTATCTTTCTTAACTCTTTCTAAAGGCTGTCCTGTTCTTTCAGTTATTATCTCATTTAACTTATCTCTCATTTTTAGAATTCGTTCCGCATGGATACGAATATCTTCTGCCTGACCTCTAGTTCCGCCAAGAGGTTGATGTATCATTATTTCAGCATTTGGTAATGCATATCGTTTTCCCTTTTCACCTGCGGCTAATAAGAATGCACCCATACTTGCTGCCATTCCTACACAGATGGTTGAAACATTCGGCTTAATATAATTCATTGTATCATATATAGCCATTCCTGCAGTGATAGACCCCCCTGGACTATTAATGTACAACTGAATATCCTTGTCTGGATCCTCAGCTTCTAAAAAAAGTAGTTGGGCAACAATAAGCCCTGCCGTTGTATCATTTACTTCGTCGTTTAATAAAATAATACGATCTTTTAAAAGTCTTGAAAAAATATCGTAGGATCTTTCTCCACGATTCGTTTGTTCAACAACTACTGGCACTAACGCCATACTATCTCCTCCCAATACGTTTATTAAATCACTTTTGCATTTTCTACTAAGAAATCAACTGTTTTCTTTAGTGTTAAATTCTCTTTTATGTAGTTAATGTCTTGTTCTCTTAAGCGTGATTTTAATGTTTCTACTTCTTGTTTATATTGACCTGCTATTTTTTCTAATTCTGCATTGAACTCTTCTTCAGTTACTTCAACATTTTCAATTTTGCTAATTTTTTCTAATACTAAATCATTTTTAACTTTATTTTCTGCTTCGTCTCTCATTTGCACTTTTAAATCTTCTTCTTTTGCACCTGTAATTTGGAAGTAAGTTTGAAGATCTAAACCTTGAAGTTTTAAAGAATATTCAAAATCCCTAATCATTTGATCTATTTGTTTTTCAATAACAGCGTTTGGAATAGTTAACTCTACTTTGCTTGATACTGCGTTAACAACTGAACTCTCAAGTTCTTGTACTTCTTTATTTTTTGCAGTCTCTACAAGTTTATTCTTTATGTCTGTTTTTAATTCCTCTAATGTATCAAAATCTGATACGTCCTTTGCAAACTCATCATCAACATTAGGTAATTCTTTTTCTTTAATCTCATGTAATTTAACGTGGAAAAGTGCATTCTTACCTGCAAGGTCCTCTGAATGATATTCTTCAGGGAAAGTTACGTTAACATTTACTTCGTCTCCAGGGTTTACACCTATCAACTGTTCTTCAAAACCAGGTATAAAGTGGCCTGAACCAATTGTTAGAGTTTGTTTTTCTGCTGTTCCTCCTGGAAATTGAACATCATCAACCATACCTTTAAAGTCTATGATTACCATATCTCCGTCTTTAACTGGTCTTCCCTCAACAGAAACCATTCTTGCACTATTTTCAACAAGCGCATCTAACTCTTTTTGTACATCCTCTTCTTGTACATTATACTCCTTTTTTTCTACTTCTATACCTTTATAGTTCTCAACTGTAAATTCAGGCATTACTTCAACATCGGCAGTAAAAACAACATCTTTACCCTTTGCGATTTCTTCAACTATATCAATATGTGGTTGATCTACAGGATCAATATTATGTTCTACTAAAGCTGCTTCATATGCCTCAGGGAAACAAATATTTATAGCTTCCTCATAGAATACTTCTACCCCATAATTTGTCTCAATAATCTTTTTAGGTGCTTTTCCTTTTCTAAAACCTGGGATATTAAATCTTGACTTCATCTTGTTATAAGCCATATTAGTTGCTTCTTCAAACTTTGCTGCCTCTACAACAATTTTTAAAGTTATTTTTGTATCTTCTTTTTTAATAATCTCTGAACTCATTTAAATGGTCCTCCTCTATTTAATTTACATTTGTATATTATGTAAGAATAATCAAGTTACTGCTATTCTTGACAACCATAATAATATTATAACAAAATATAATTTAAAAACAAAGACATCCATAGAATTTGGATGTCTTATCATATAATGTTCTTTAACTTCAATATTATCTAATTTACATAGTAATGTCAATATTATTACTCTATTATTG
>Ga0194137_10001215_pt1 | contig 15861 bp, 15 predicted proteins | sample TARM_MetaG_T3_14_FD_134025 | JGI IMG/M metagenome (GOLD analysis project Ga0194137, IMG submission 134025) | Freshwater microbial communities from Pennsylvania, USA, analyzing microbe dynamics in response to fracking - TARM_MetaG_T3_14 (version 2) | ecosystem: Environmental > Aquatic >... | reverse complement strand
TCGTTATACAGCGGGAACTTTTTTATAAAAGATTCTTTGAATCGCAGACCTTCTGGGGTCAGGGACAGCTTTTCATCAGTCAGTGATAGAAGCCTTTTTTCTATAAGCATGGCTGCTACCTGCTCCCAGTCTTTTTTTGAACTATCTGGAAATAAACCGAACAGTGTATAGAGCTTGTTTTTCTCAACAGTAAAAAGAACAGACGGTGTCCGCTTGCCTCCGGCGATCAGGCTAAGCTGCCTGCTTGTCACCCGTGTTTTTTTGTTGAATAGACTGATTATGTAGCCAGCAAAGAAATCATCGCTCACCCTTGTTCCACCCCGCTTGTCATTCTCGTATTTAAGCCCCATTATAACATTATTTCATAACTGACTTAATGATAAATATGACTTTTTCAAACAAATAGAGGACATACCATGCTGTTTTATAGCAGCACTGTGTGTCCTCTAGCTTGAAAGTTAGTTTATATTAGTGTGTTTCATTCGCCATTAAAGAATGCGGACGCTTTTTTTCAAACTTTTTCTTTGTCTTATCCAGCCATGGTTTCAGTTTGCTGAATGCCACATAGAAAACAAGTCCGACTAGAACCCCTTTGATCAGGTTGAAAGGTACGACTGCCAGCATCAAATAGGTGCGCATAGGTCCGACATCGAATCCCATGACTGCCATATATGCCGGAGCTATAAAGAGCCAGTTCAGTACAGACATCATCACGGTCAATGACAACGTCGATGAAAAGATCCCCACTATTTTTTCTTTCAGCGATGACCCGTATTTTACTAAGACTAGATAGATCGGGAGTGTAAATGACACGGATGCGATAAAAGCTGCCGTATCACCGATAGGGAAGCCCATTTCTCCACCCTTTTGTGCATAGGATAAGAGTGAGCGTATAAACGCGATCGTTATCCCGGCTGCAGGTCCATAGACATACATTCCGAACAATACCGCTAAATCACTGAAATCTACCTTTAAAAACGGTGAACCCGGAAGCACTGGGAAAGCCAGCATGGATATCACCCAGGCTAATGACGCTAACATGGCGATACCTACTAATTTCTTCGTCTTACTGTTTGACATAATAAATCCTCCTAAAAGGATTCATCCTACTGAGGGTGAACTTCTCTGAATACCCTGCTGCTTTGCTGTTCCCGAAAAATGAAGAGACAAAAAAAACTCTGCCTGCCCCATTTTTCAGGAGACAAACAGAGCTATAGACAGTTTTTTATTCAGTCAAAAAGCTCCATCTTCTTTATCCAGACTATACTGTCGGTACTGGAATTACACCAGTTCAGCAATTTTACTCGCTCGTGGACTATACCACCGGTAGGGATTTTCGCCCTGCCCCTGAAGATGAATCATAATTATTTTATTTTCACTATTTATTATAGCAGATGATCTCACATTGTCAAGTGTCTGCCGTTATATACTGATATCGACCGACTTAGTCATCCTCATCTGTCAGCGGTAAATGAATAATAAAGGACGAGCCCTGGTCGATCTCAGACTCTACTTCAATGAATCCGCCATGGGCTTCAACGATATTCTTGACTAGAGAAAGGCCGATCCCTGTTCCTTTGGCATTAGAGACGTGACTGTTTCGTGACTTGTCTGCTTTAAAGAACCTGTCAAAAATGTAAGGCAGGTCGTCTTCCGGTATGCCTGTTCCGGTATCTTTGACGATCATTACCACTTCATTCAGTTCCTCTTCTTTCAGGAGCTGCAGGGTAACGATTTTTTCATCCTTCTCTACCATGCTCGTATGTCTGATCGCATTGTTGATGAGGTTGACGAAGACCTGATCCATCTTGTCTTTATCTAACATCTCGCGGATCGTTTCTTTCGGCGCTTCCATCTGAAGAGACACTTCTGCATCACTTGCCATGTTATCAAAACGGAACAGCAGGTTGCGCAGATAACTGTTCAAATTGACTTCAGTTTTCTGAAGTTCGATATATCCTGCTTCCATTCTGGACAAGTCGAGCATCTCGTTGACCATCCGGTTCATTCGCTGCGACTCGTCACGGATGATCTGAGCCATTTCTTTTTTCTCATCTAAGCTTTCAGCCACATCATCAAGGATCGCTTCACTGTAGCCCTGGACCATGACTAAAGGCGTGCGCAGTTCGTGAGATATATTGTTGATGAAATCCACTCGCATCCTGTCTAGACGATGCTCCTTGGTCGAGTCTTTAGCAGAAACCACTAAGCCGCGCAGTTCATTACTCTCGCGTTCTAGTAAAGGCAGCACTGTCACCACATAATAAGCCTCTTCCATTTCGATGGTAAATTCAGCAGGCTCTTTCGAGCGAATCACACTGTCCAGTTTTTCTCCCATATCAATGAATTCTTCTTGTGATGAAAAGTTCGTTTCTTCGATCTGATACTGGGTGAGAAAAACATCACCTACTGGGTTCGATAACAGCAGTGTTTTATCCGAATCATAATACAGGATACCCGTCTCTATATTTTCTAAGATATGCGACAGTAGTTCCTTTTCCTGTTTGACAACTGTTCTGTTCGTTTCGAGCGAGTGCCCCATTTTATTCATTGCCATTGCAAGTTCAGACAGATCATCACGACCTGAGATCGGAAGCTGGTGACTGAAGTCGTCACGAGCGAAATCAAAGGCGATATTTGTCATCGCATTGATCGGTTCCGAGACATTACGTTTAAGGTAGATATAATAATAAATAGCCACTAAGACATGTGCCAAAATCAGGCCTGTCAGTAAATAGCTGAGCCGTCTTTCTAATGCAGTCAGGAAAGACAAATCCGCCCAGGAATAAAACAAGGCGTCTTCTCCGTCTATTTCGATCGGCAGGATATGAAAAATATGCGGGATATTCTTTTTATATTCTTCATGCTGGTCAGAACGTATTTGAAACGCCTCGTCTGCATCGATATTTTCCATGATACCAGGTTTGTTCTGCATGAGCGCCTGCTCTTCTTCTCCAAAAGGCAGGACCCATTCCTCGTCGTTCGGAGTATAGGTATCATCCATTAGCAGAGCAAAGTTGATGTCTGAATGAAAATCATTGATCTGTTCGATATTTTCCAATAAAAAATGTGGATCCGCTGCTGCCAGACGTTCCACATTGATTATGATCTGTTCGTATTCATCCATGTAGTCTTTTTTTATCTCCTGCGAATAAAAGACACCGTAAATTACTGTCGTAATGACGAAAGAAAGTAACGTGATCCCAAACGTAATGAGCCAGATCCTGGTTGCCACTACATTTATTTTCATACGATTACTCCTCTTCATCTGGGTAGGAATTCAATTTGTATCCCAGTCCCCAAACCGTCTCGATCATTTTGGATGCGACTTCCGATTCCTTTTTCAGTTTCTCTCTGAGACGCTTGATGTGTGTATCCACTGTCCTCAAATCGCCAAAGAACTCATACTTCCATACTTCCCTTAACAGCTGCTCACGACCAAATATCTGGTCGGGCGAAGACATCAGGTAATGCAGAAGGTCATATTCTTTGGGCGTCAGATTGACAGACTTCCCATCTGCTGTGACCCTTCTCGAGTCATTGTCGATCTCCAGATGCGGCAATGTCAATGTATCAGACACATCTCCATTTGCACCGCTTGGCGACTCGCTTTTAGTTCGCTTGAGAATGGCGGCAACGCGCAGAACGATTTCGCGCGGACTGAACGGTTTGACGATATAGTCATCCACGCCAGCCTCAAATCCTTGGATACGGTTTAATTCTTCACCCTTGGCTGTCAGCATCATGATCGGTGTTTCTTTTTCTTTTCTGAGCTCTTCAGCAACTTCGAGCCCATCCATTTCCGGCATCATAACATCCAGAAGTATTAGATCATAGTCGTTTTCAATAGCCATATCCAAAGCTTTCTGACCATTTTCAGCTTCTTCAATGCTGTAATCAGCTTTTTCCAAATACATTTTTAGTAGTCTTCTGATCCTATCTTCATCATCAACTACTAGCAATTTCTTTTTGTTGTCTTGATTAGTCTCTTCGGTCACGTTTAGACACTCCTCTAATTCATACTTTAGTCATTGCTAGTATCTTATCTGTTCAGCAAATTTCATCTACAACTATTATAACGAATGCGTGGTGTTTCCGCCAATATATTTGCTTTTAAGAGTTTTCCTTGACAAGCTGCTTCAGTTTGTTCACTTCGAACGTTTTCAGCTCACGCCACTCGCCAGACTGCAGACCTTCAGTCGTTAAGAAACCATACTGGACCCTGTTCAGTTTTTCAACAGGATGGCCGACTGCCTTGAGCATTTTCTTGACCTGATGATTTTTTCCTTCATGAATGGTCAATTCGACCATGCTCTTATTCTTTTTGCTGTCGATATCCATGATCCTTGCTTTAGCCGGACGCGTCTTATAGTCGTCGATATTCAGACCTTTCTCCAGTTTGGAAATAGCTGCCTTGTCTATCAGCCCATTCACTTTAGCGATATATGTTTTTTCTATGCCGTACTTCGGATGCGTCAGCTGATTGGTCAGCTCGCCATCATTCGTCATCAAAAGAACGCCCGTGGTGTCATAATCCAGACGACCCACAGGATAGATGCGCTGATCGATATGAGAAAAAAGGTCAACGACTGTCTTTCTGCCTTTCGGATCATCCGCGCTGGAAATGACGCCTCTCGGTTTATTCAATATGAAGTACAGTTTTTCTTCTTTAGTGATCGGTACCCCGTCTACTGCTATCGTATCAGAGTTGCTTACATTCAAGCCCATTTCGGTAACGACTTTGCCGTTGACTTGTACCCGGCCTTCTTTGATCAATTTTTCTGAGTTTCTGCGGGAAGCAATTCCTGCATGTGCCATTACTTTTTGTAGACGTTCCATAATAATCTCCTTTAAAATTCTGATTCTTCATCAAATAAACGAGGATTCCCGATTTTTTCCTCGACTTCAAGTTCTGGTAATTCTGTCAGATCATTCAGACCGAAATAATCCAGGAAATAGTCAGTCGTTCCGTAAAGTACCGGGCGACCAGGAGCTTCCACTCGTCCTATCTCATGGATAAGGTTTCTCAGTTTCAATTTCTGCAGACTTGAAGATAACTGCACGCCTCTGATATCTTCAATTTCCATACGCGTGATCGGTTGTTTATAGGCAATCACTGCCAGCGTTTCGACCGAGGCTTTACTTAGTTTTTTTGTCAAAGGAGACTGGGCATACTGCTCGATCACCGCTGAAAATTTCTTTTTTGTGACGAGACGGTAGGTTTCAGCCGTTTCGATCAGTTTCAAGCCGCTGTTTTCATCGTTGAGATAACGTTCCGACAGCTGCTTAAGACTGGCTTTGACATGATCTGGGGTCGCTTTGGTCAACTGAGCCAGATCATTAAGCTTCATCCCCGCTTCGCCGGCTATGAACAATAAGGCTTCATATGTAGCAAAGTCATTCATCCTGCAACGTCAATCCTTTCTTTTCCTGTTCTACACGAGACAAGTAAATCTCGCCAAAGCTTTCTGTCTGACTGATGGTCACTCTATTGTCTTTCATCATCTCAAGCAGAGCCAGGAAGGTTACTACATATTCTCTTCTGGTCGGTCTGGTGAACAACAGCCTGAAAGGAAGAGCTTCACTGCTCTTCATCATCCTTTTTTCCAGCCATTCGATTTTTTCGTTCACAGTGATTTCTTCCAGATCGATCGTACTGGGTGCAGGATCGAGCCATTCTTTCCGCTTGAACATTTCTCCGAAAGCGCCGATCAGATCCTGCAGTCCCAGCTCGCCATCCTCCATGGGAATGAACTGCTGGTACTGCGTCAGGTCTTCGTGGGGTTTGGAATAGTGCTGCTCTCGATTTTGCCTATTCTCATTCAGCTTTATCGAGGCATACTTTATTTTACGGTATTCAAGCAGTTTCTGCTGAAGATTTTCGATGGAATCTTCTTCGACCAAATACTCTTCTCCGTCTTCTTCCCATGATTCGTTTCTAGGCAGCAGCAGCTGGCTTTTAATCGACATGAGTGTAGCCGCCATGACAAGATACTCTCCTGCCACGTCCAGCCGGAGCATCTGCATAGCGTGGATATAGTTCAGGTACTGCTCAGTTATTTCTCGAATGGGGATATCGTATATATCGATCTCCAGCTTATTGATCAAATGAAGCAGTAAATCAAGGGGGCCTTCAAAAATATCCAGGTTTACTTTCCATTTTTCGCTCATTTGGATTCCTACTTCTTTTTATGATTGATGATCGGTTCCTTTTTGCCATTTCGTCACGATAGACGCCGTTTCGATCGTCCCGACGATACGTTTCGAAGCATATAGTTTCGACAGGGCGTTCAGCATATTGTATGCCATACCTTCTTCACGATAAGAAGGATTGACTGCGATATGTCTCAACAGAACGATCTCTTCATCCTCTTCTATTCCTATAACACCGGCTAAGTCCCCGGTTTCTTCACTTTTCCATAAAAACAGCTGTCTATTCTCTTCCTGATCGTACCATTCCATTTCTTTTGTTAAGCGACTGGTCTCTTTTAAATCAGGCATGTAGGACAATAATCCCATCGTTATCTTCTGATAATCAGCTTTATATCTGATGAGCATAAAAGCCCTCCTATTTTACTTCCAATTTTCAATACTATTTTCTAGTTTCAAGTAATCTTCAACAGTCTCTCTTCTGATCGCTAAGAAGTCTTTGCCCTTTTCAACAAAGACGACTGCCGGTCTCGGTAGACGGTTGTAGTTACTGGCCATAGCATAGCCGTAAGCCCCCGTGCTGAATACAGCCAGGATGTCATTCTGATCAGGCTCAGGCAAAGTGATATCCCAAATCAGCATATCACCGCTTTCGCAGGCTTTGCCGGCGATCGATACATTTTCCTCAGACGCATCGCTGACTCTGTTCGCTAACACCCCTGTATATTCCGCCTGATAGAGTGCCGGTCTGATATTATCTGCCATTCCTCCGTCAACAGAGACATATTTCCTGATCGAAGGGATCGTTTTCTGCGTGCCGACAGTATAAAGACTTGTCCCGGCTTCACCGACGATACTTCTTCCCGGCTCGATCCATATTTCAGGAAGTTCCAAGCCGTTCAATTCTGCCTGCTCCCTGACAGCATTCATGATAGCCCGCGCATACTCATCCAGCGGAAGAGGAGAATCGTCATCCGTATAGCGTATGCCGAAACCGCCCCCCACGTTGAGGACATTCAGATCAAAAGCGTAGGCGTCTTTCCATTCTTTTGCTTTGCTTATAAGTTTTTCGATCACTGCCTGATAACCGTCGACTTCAAAGATCTGAGAACCGATATGCGCATGCAGACCGATCATATTGATTTTATCGATCGCTTTTATCTGCTTGATAGCTGCATCTACCTGACCCGAAGACAAATCAAAACCAAACTTGGAATCTGCCTGTCCCGTCGTGATGTATTCATGAGTATGGGCTTCAACACCCGGCGTCACACGAATCAGAACATCCACCGCAGTATCGTGTTTAGTTGTCAGCTCATCGATCATGCTGATTTCATAAAAATTGTCGATAACGATACAGCCGATCTGTTCTGTAATGGCCGTTTCCAGTTCCTCATAAGATTTATTGTTTCCGTGAAAATGAATACGTTCTTTGGGGAACCCAGCTTTCAAAGCTAGAAAAAGTTCGCCGCCGGATACGACATCCAGAGACACATCTTCTTTGGCTAGCAGCTCATAAAGAGCGAGTGAAGAGAATGCTTTGCTGGCATAAGCTACTTGCGTTTTGTTTTCATAATTTTTAAAAGCTTCCTTGAATGCATTGATTTTCTGCTTGATCAACGTTATATCATAAACATTGACTGGCGTACCGTACTTGTTCACGATATCAACGGTATCCACACCGTCAATGACTAAATGATTCTGACCATTGACTTCCATATTACTCATCAACCGTTTAGTGTATATCTGTTTCTTCATCATTTCCCACATTTCTTGTTAAGTTTGTTGTTTTACAGCGAAAGAAAATCATTCATGATAATCATACCTACTTATCGCTTAAAAATCAAACAGATACTGATCTACAGACAGAGAAAGAGCGAAAGCTTTAAGACTTTCGCTCTTTCTCGCTGCTATGACTATTATAAGCTGATTACAGTTTAGATATCACTGACTTGACTAAAGACTTGAATGTTTCTCTTACTCGCGTCGTGACTTCTACAACTTCATCATGATTCAAGTTTTCCTGCATACCTGCTGCATAATTCGTGATACAGGAGATCCCGGCGACTTTGAGTCCGGCATGGTTGGCCACGATCACTTCAGGTACTGTTGACATACCGACAGCGTCTCCGCCTAGCGTGCGTGCCATACGCACTTCAGCCGGTGTTTCATAGGTAGGGCCAGAGAATCCCATATAGACGCCTTCTTTAATGCTGATATCCTGTTCGGAAGCTGCTTCCTTGATCAGACGCTGGTAGTCTTTGTTGTAGGCACTGCTCATATCTGTGAATCTTGGTCCAAGTTCATTATCATTCGGTCCGTGCAGCGGGTTCACACCGATCATATTGATGTGATCAGTAATGATCATCAAGTCGCCTGGTGTAAAGTCTTCGTTGACTCCGCCGGCGGCATTGGTGACCACGAGTGATTCGACTCCTAGGGCCTTCATTACTCTGACCGGGAAGGTGACTTCCTGCATGGAATAGCCTTCGTAGTAGTGGAAACGTCCCTGCATAGCCAGGACTTTTTTTCCACCTAGGTCGCCGTAAACGAGCTGGCCGGCATGACCTTCAACCGTTGAAACAGGAAATTCCGGGATATCTTCATAAGGAACGACGACCGCATCTTCTGCTTCGTTCGCCAGTTCTCCAAGTCCTGAACCTAGGATCAATCCTATTTCAGGTTTCTCCATGCCTTTTGATTTGAGGAATGAAGAGGCTTTTTCAATTGCTTCGGTATATTTTTCAGTCATTCATTTTTCTCCTTTAAACAGTTTATTTTAGTTTGTCCAAAAAGCTGTCGCCGAATCCAGTATCCTTGACGCCAAAGTTGTCTGCAATCGTTGCACTGATATCTGCAAACAGTCCCTGCGGCAGTTCTTCGCCATTATTGAATTTTGGAGAATAAATCAGAACAGGGACGTATTCTCTCGTATGATCGGTTCCGTCAGCTGTCGGATCATTCCCATGGTCAGCTGTGATGATCAGGAGATCATTTTCTTCCAAAGCATCATAAATTTCAGGCATACGTGCGTCGAAAGCTTCCAGAGCATCTCTGTAGCCTTCAACGTTTCTTCTGTGTCCGTATAATGCATCAAAGTCTACTAGGTTAGTAAAGCTCATGCCTTTGAAATCTTTATTCATAACTTTCAGCAGCTGGTCTACGCCATCCATATTAGATTTTGTACGAACAGATTCTGTGATGCCTTGACCATTGAAGATATCGTTGATCTTACCGACTGCGATGACATCTTTTCCGTCTTCTTTAAGGAAATCAAGTACCGTGTCACCGAATGGACTTAAAGCATAGTCGTGACGGTTGCTGGTACGCGTGAAATCACCAGGTTCACCGACATATGGACGAGCTATGATACGGCCGATCATATAAGGATCATCTTTAGTGATATCTCTGACATATTCACAGATCTCATAAAGCTCTTCCAGAGGGATCACATCTTCATGCGCTGCGATCTGGAGGACAGGATCAGCAGAAGTATAAACGATCAAATCACCAGTTTCCATCTGGTGTTCACCGAGCTCTTCAATGATCTTCGTTCCAGACGCCGGCTTGTTGCCGACGACCTTTCTTCCTGTATGGTCTTCGATCTGCTTGATCAGTTCATCAGGAAAGCCGTCAGGGAAGACTCTGAAAGGTGTTTTGATATGAAGGCCCATCAATTCCCAGTGGCCTGTCATGGTGTCTTTACCTACAGATTTTTCTTCCAGTTTAGTGTAGTAGCCTTTAGCGGTATCAACAGGATCGATCCCCTTCAAGGGAGCAATGTTGCCTAAGCCCAATGACTGCATGTGCGGCACGCTCAGGCCTGCTTCTTCTGCGATATGGCCTAGGGTATGTGCACCTTCATCATTGAAATCTTTGGCATCGGGTGCTTCGCCGATACCGACTGAATCTAAAACGATCAAATGGACGCGATCAAAATTCATTTATACTTCCTCCTTTTATTTTCTCATACTTTCAGAATAAATCAGTTAGTCTAAAATAGCAAGAATGACGCGGTGTTCTGCGCTTTTATGAAAATATTTTTAGAATACACTCATTATTTTTACCTAAGCCCTAGGATGGTAAGTCGTATAAACATCTTTCAGCCTATGCTTAGTGATATGTGTATAAATCTGGGTCGTCGAAACATTCGCATGCCCCAGCAGTTCTTGGACGACCCTGAGATCTGCCCCGTTCTCTAGTAAATGTGTTGCGAATGAGTGTCTCAGTGTGTGCGGCGTGATCGATTTTTTCAAACCAGCCTGCTGTGCCAGTTTTTTTATGTTTTTCCAGACACCCTGTCTGCTTAAAGGGCTTCCACGAGAATTCAAAAAAATGACAGCAGTCTCCTGCTTCGCTTTTTCCAGCAGTTTCGGTCTGGTCGTGGTCATATAATAATCCAGCCACTTGCAGCCCATATCCCCGATAGGTATCAGCCGCTCTTTATTTCCTTTACCAATGATCTGAATCAGTTTCATCGACAAGTGGATATCATTTGTCGTCAGTTCGATCAATTCAGTGATACGCAGCCCTGTGGCATACATCACTTCAAGTATCGCACGGTCTCTTATGCCAAGCGGCTTCGTTGTGTCCGGAGCCTGCAGCAGCTGATCGATCTGCTGCATTGAGACGATTTTAGGCAGCGTGTCTGCTTTTTTAGGCGTTTTCACATACAGCATCGGGTCTTCTTGTGTATGGCCTTCCTGCTTCAAGTACTGATGAAACTTCCTGATACTCGAAAACATACGGATGATCGTATTATCAGCCTTTTTCATTTTTTTCTGATCACTGAAATAAGCAAGAAGGAGATAGCGATCTATCCCCTCCCACGACTCTATTTTTTTATCATCGAGGTAACTGATGTACTGTTCAATATCTCGTCGGTAACTGCTGACCGTATTGGCCGACAATCCCTTCTCGATTTTCAGAAAAACGATATAGTCATCAAACGGTTCGCGATTCAACATACTCTCTGCCTCATTTGTTCAGTTGATTACTGGCACATTCGCTGCATATGCCGTGAAAAGTCAAACGATGGTCTTTTACGATGAAGTGATACTCCTTCTCTATCTCCATTTCGATCTCCAGGAGCATGTCGTTTTTGACTTCTTCTATCTTGCCGCATTTCAGACACAGCAGATGATGATGCTGATGCTTGTCCTCATTCATGTTGAGATCATAGCGAGCGATCCCGTCCTGAAATGTCAGTTTATTGATGATCTGAAGCTCAGTCAGGATCTCAAGCGTCCGATAAACAGTCGCCAGTCCGATCCCGGCATTTTTTGACTTCACTAGAAGATACACTTCTTCCGCACTGAGATGGTCTTTTTCCTTTTCAAGCAGGACCTCGACGGTCAGCTCTCTTTGAGGCGTCAGTTTGAATCCTGCCTCATGCAGTTTCTTTTTTATCACTTTAAATGAAGAGTCTAATTTTTTCATGGTGAACTCCCTTAGATTAGATTGATTCTTATCTAGATATCTCTATATCTATTCCTTATTAGAATAAGTATAAAATAATATCTGCGAAGTCTCAACCTATTTATTAGACGTCTTCAGGATCTTTGATCAATTTTGTTCCTTCATCGTCCTGAGCGACTAGACCTTTTTTCATCAGTCGGCCAACGGCACGCTTGAACTGCCCCTTGCTGATACCAAACTGTTTCTTGATCAGTTCAGGCGCTGTTTTGTTGTGGAATGGGATCGTACCGTCCTCCGAGCGCTTTAGCATCTCAAGGAGCATCAGTGCATCATCTTCAATGACTTCATGTGCTCTGGGCTGTCTGGAAACATAAAGGACGCCGTCTTCTCTTAAGCCGATGACACGACCGGATACTTCCTGACCAAGTCTTGGTTCTTGATCTTGCTCACTTGGGTGAACGAAAAGAATATAATTATCTTCTGTGATGATGTACGTGCCGCTTTTTTTCAGATGAAAAACGATGCCGGACACGTCCTGGTTATGCATCTGCTTCGTGCCTTCAACATAATTTTCAAAGAATTTTTCTTCATCAGCCAGCTCGCCCCAGATACGATCTTTGTCATCCACTTTGATGGAGACGTAAAGCCTGTCGCCCTCTTTCGGCCAGAGTCGACCTTCTGCAGGGAGATCATCCATGGACACAACGACATCTTTGTCCTGCCAGTTGACATCTACAAAGACACCTAGCTTCCTATTCACCTTGACGACTGTCCCCCAGCCGAATGTTTCTTTGTTGATCTCAGGCGTTTCTGTGGTAAATACAGCCTGGTCCTGCTTATCCGTATAAACGAACCCCTTCAATGTATCTCCGACAGAAACATCGTCGTCTGACAGGACTTTATAGGTAATACCATTTTTCTGTACAAAAGCTTCTTTCTCATTCTTGTCTGTGACGATTGCTGTAATGACTGTTGCCAGATCCTTATTCATACTATTCTCCTTTTTTCGAACGCTTTTCATTAAAATGAAAAATGAGACAATGATTGAATGTCATTTCGAAGATGCTCAAGAACATCAATCCTATGAATTCTATCAACCATTGTCTCATTTAAGACTTATATTTCTAGTTTAACTATTGAATTAAATCGCTGTTGTTGCGCCACGGTAGATAATACCACGACGAGCATCGACAGTGATCAGTTCATTCTGCTCGATCAGTTCTGTTGCATTTTCAGCAGATACGATAACTGGAATACCCATAGCAATACCGATTACAGCAGCATGAGATGTCAGTCCGCCTTGTTCTACGACGATTGCAGCAGATTTTTCAATAGCTGGAAGGTAATCTTTATCCGTGCTCTTCACGACTAAAATGCCGCCTTCTATTGCACGTTCGATCGCTTCATCTGCAGTTTCGGCAACGATAGCTTTACCGATCACTGACTCTGAACCAACACCTTGTCCGCTTGTCAGTTTAGATCCGATAAGCTGAATCTTCATAACGTTTGTTGTTCCGCGTTCGCCAACTGGAACACCGGCTGTAATGATGATCAGGTCGCCTTCTTTAGCAAAGCCTTTTTCAACTGTCGTTTGCGTTGCCAAGTTGAACATGTCGTCAGTTGATGTCGGTTTTTCTGAAACAGTCGGCTGTACGCCCCACTGCAGAGCTAAGCCTCTTGCCGTTTCTTCGCTGAATGTCACAGCGAGGATGTCAGCTTTAGGTCTGAACTTGGAGATCATACGTGCTGTATGGCCAGATTCAGTAGCAGCTACGATCGTGTGGATGTTCAAGTTTTTCGCCGTGTGTCCAACTGCTTGTCCGATCGCTTCTGTCATGTCGTTTTGATCATATGCTTTAAGCGCGAATGCATCCTGGTTGACCAGTGATGATTCTGTTCTCATAGCAATGTTGTACATTGTCTGTACTGACTCGACAGGATAGTCTCCGGCAGCTGTTTCACCAGAAAGCATAATTGCGTCTGTTCCGTCAAAAATAGCATTCGCAACGTCTGATGCTTCCGCTCTTGTCGGACGAGGGTTGGCCTGCATGGAATCCAGCATCTGAGTAGCTGTGATAACAGGTTTACCTGCATTGTTGCATAATGAGATCATACGCTTCTGAACGATCGGCACGTCCTCAGTTGGGATTTCCACGCCTAGGTCGCCACGAGCAACCATTAAGCCGTCAGCAATAGCCAGGATCTCTTCAAGATTGTCGACACCTTCCTGGTTTTCGATCTTCGGTATGATCTGAACATGCATTTTATCCTGTTTTTCAAGGATCTCAGTGATTTCCAGAACATCTGAAGGGCGTCTGACGAATGATGCTGCGATATAGTCGATATTGTTATCTAGACCAAATTGAATATCTGAGCGGTCTTTCTCAGTAAGACCCGGCAAGTTAACAGATACGCCAGGTACGTTGACACCTTTTTTATTTTTAAGAATGCCTGTATTTTGAGCAGTCGTTACGATTTCACCTTTATCGTGCTCAAGATCAGTGACTAAAAGATTGATCAGACCATCGTCAAGCAGGATACTTGAGCCAGGTGTAACGTCGTTGATCAGGTCAGTATAAGTGACGGAGAATTTTTCTTTAGTCCCTTCAACTTCTGACATAGAAATACGTACAGTATCTCCTTTTGTCAAAGTGATCGCACCGTCTTTCATGTTGTGCGTTCTGATTTCAGGACCCTTAGTATCCAGCATGATTCCTACCATTTTGCCGGTTTTTTCAGAAGCTTTACGGATATTTTCAATACGAGCTAGATGCTCTGCATGGTCACCGTGTGAGAAGTTCAAGCGTGCCACGTTCATCCCTGCTTCGATTAACTTGACCAGTGTATCTAAGGATTCACTAGCCGGACCTATGGTACAAACAATTTTTGTTTTTTTCATACGTTAACTCTCCTATATTTTTATTTTTATCCTAAATGATGATTTGAAGTTCTAAACAAGTATAAGGCTGATCAGTTTGAGATCTCTTCATTCAGCTTATACAGGTCCAGATTAGGTTTGTGCTTCAGATTGTCCAAGGTATCGACGATATCTCTGACCACGTATTCTTCTTTATCCAATCCGATGCATACGCCGCCTTGTCCTTCTTTCAGGACTTCGACCGCCTTGGCACCGAACTGAGATGCAAGCACTCTATCTCGCGCTGTAGGAGAACCGCCCCTTTGAACGTGCCCTAAAACTGTTACTCTGACGTGGAAATTATCGATCGCATCCAATTTTTCTGCTAATTCCTTACCATCCATGACACCTTCAGCCAATACGATGATCGAATGCTTTTTACCTTTTTCTCGTCCCACACGGATCGTATCTGCAACTTCGGTGATATCAAATTCCTTTTCAGGAATAATGATCTGTTCCGCACCGCTGGCGACCCCTGACCATAAGGCGATATCGCCTGCGTCTCTTCCCATGACCTCGATAACGAACGTACGGATATGAGAAGTCGCTGTATCTCGGATTCTATCTAATGCTTCAAGCACTGTATTGATCGTCGTATCGAAACCGATTGTATAGTCTGTACCCGGGATATCATTATCGATCGTTCCAGGAACGCCGACACAAGGGTAGCCGTGTTTGGTCAACGCATAAGCACCTCTATAGGAACCGTCTCCGCCGATAACGACTAAACCTTCGATACCGAAACGCTTGAGCTGTTCGATCCCTTTCAACTGTCCCTCTTCAGTAGCAAATTGAGGGTAGCGTGCAGAGTAAAGGAACGTCCCCCCTCGCTGAATCATATCCCCTACATCTCTTCGAGTAAGTTTTCTAATGTCTCCAGCAACAAGCCCGGCAAAACCGTAGTTGACACCATAGACTTCCATACCTTCATGAAGTGCTTTTCGGACGACTGCACGAATAGCAGCATTCATTCCGGGAGCATCTCCTCCACTTGTAAGAACTCCAATTCTTTTCATTTTTATATCCACCTTTAATGCAATTTTTCTTTCCACACTCACCGGATTTTCCGGTAAAGATATGTAATGATCCTTGAGCAAGGAAAAGATTTCATTGCTCAAGCAACTTCAAAATCATCATTTTTATTACATCCATCTCTTATCATATCATTTTTTTGTCTGATTGTCTTATAAAATACAGATATACAGCTAAATTTTAATAATTATTTTAAAATGACGTTCGATTTACCCAGGATCTGCTGGATCGTCTTAACGCTTGCTGTTTGGGTATTCAGCTTGAATTTAGGTTTCAATTTCTCTTTCCTGTCGCTTGCCTGATCATAAATGATCACTTCTGTGTCTCCGCGGTCCTTTTCAAGT
>Ga0194137_10001213_pt1 | contig 15868 bp, 25 predicted proteins | sample TARM_MetaG_T3_14_FD_134025 | JGI IMG/M metagenome (GOLD analysis project Ga0194137, IMG submission 134025) | Freshwater microbial communities from Pennsylvania, USA, analyzing microbe dynamics in response to fracking - TARM_MetaG_T3_14 (version 2) | ecosystem: Environmental > Aquatic >... | reverse complement strand
TGTTTCAATGTTGCTTCATATTTGTCATCATAAATGATATTGTCTGAATATTTTTTAAGATTAGTATAGTTTTCTTCATTTAATTTCATGTTAAATACCTAATACTTTCTTTGCGCGTTCATAATATTCTGTTCGTTCTTTCAAGTGATTAGTTCCTCCGTTGACTAACTTTGTAACCTTAACAATATCATCAGTATAGTTGTTAATTTTACGCAAACCCCAATACCAACCTGCGCTACTCCAAGCATGTTCTGGTTGTTCAAGCAATTCAGGTTTATTTATTAAATCAAGACCTAGTGCTTTCCCACATTGCTCGTAGTTGTAACGTCCAGTACATTGAATGAAACCACGACCTTTATACTTCTGACCATCACCATCTGCTTCAGGTGTGTTACCAAGACGTTTTGCAAGGTTGCCTGTGTCATATTTACTTAGGTATTTGTCATCGCCTAGCTCACGAACATATCGCAATTCTGCTGACTCTACAGCAACTTGACCAAGGAAAGCGGCAATTTGAATTGGTTCTATGATATTGAATTGTTTTAGGGTCTTGTTCAGACCCTCCAGATACTTCTCACACCGCCCTGCTTTTGCAGCAACAGGGTAAATTTGTTTTAGTTGCTCAAGTGTTACTAACAAAATAACTCCTTAACTTAATTACGCATTCAACACAGTATCGCCACCAACATTTTCAGCAAGTGTACAAACCATCTCATTCATTTCAATACTCACATCACGTACCTTTTTAATTAGCCGTTGTTGCATATAAAGATACTCTATTTCTTCCAAGGTAAGGACATCAAGTTTTTCTTTATAGTTTTGTTTGTATAACTCTTTAAAAGCCTCAGAACCGAAGTAATCAAGTACCTTTGTTTGTTTATCAAATTCAACCTTTGCATTTTTATATTCATTTGAATTTTTATGATTAGATTTCATCAATTGTTCAAAAACTTCTAGAATTGCATTTTCTGAATCAAGTTGTTGCTCAATATAATCTGGTGCAAACTCGTCTACATACTGAGAAATAAGAGAGGACTTGATATCCTCAATGTTGTTTTGTTCTTGCAATTATTTTCTCCTTAGTCTTTAAAAGTGTTATCAAGTTCACTAAACAATTGATGTTCTTGTGAAGGTTGGCGTTGCTGTTTAGTTTTCTTTGTGTTCTGACGCAGAGATTTTTGTAGTTCGCGTTGGAATGTTTTGCGTGATTGCTTGCGTGTTGCCATTATTTATTCTCCTTTGTTTATAAAAGGCTTGCCAAAAATTAACAAGCCACAAATTATGTTATCAATTTCGGTCTAAATATTCAAGGTATATTTACATACTTTTTCTGTCTTTCAATTCTTCTATTTTAGCGTCATTGAACCTAGTCCCTTGTTTTTGTTTTGAATAACCAAGATAACCACATACCCTATTAATTTCAAGAATGTTATGAGAACCACATGATTCACAACAATCTACTTTACCATCTTTTTCTGGACTCCAACCGCAATCTTCACAGAAAGATTTATTTGCATTAATACCAGAATAGAAACCCATACTCATTCCACGAAGAACAATACCTTTTACAATATTAGGTTTTGTTGTGTCAACACGAGTATATTGAATATGGCCGCCGTTTATTTTATGGAACAATTCAAATTCTTGATCTTGTTTTTCAAATGGTGAAATCTCAGCCGAAACGTGACAATGAAAACTATTACTGAAATAAGCTTTATCTGATACGTTTTCAATAATACCATACTTATTTACAAATTGCTCTCTTTGTGTGCCAGCAAGGCTTTCAGCAGGAACACCGTATAGTGCATACAGATAACCATCTTCTTTTTTAAACGAATCTACTTTGTTACTAATATAATCAACAACTTCATTTACAAACTTCTTATCAGAATTATGTAGTTGTTTGTTTTCATACAGTACGTTCAATTCATTCAGGGCAGTAATACCAAAAGAAGCAGTAAAACTCTTGACAATATCCCCAATCAATTCATCAGGTTTCAGATTGCCACCTTTGATACCACCTTGAGTGAAGCATAGTGGGTTTGTGCTTGCTTTGTTGTTTGCAACAGCTTCATACCTGCGTTTCAGGAAACAACGAATCATATTTAGATAATAATCCAAAGTTTCAAAGAAGTCAAGGTTTTCTGTCTTAGCTTTCATATAAATCATTGGAAGATTTAGGGACACAGCACCCGTGTTGGCCCTTCCTGTAAAATACATTTCTCCATTTTCATCATAAAAATCAGATAGATATGCGCGACACATTTATGTTCAGGGAGATTCGCAACACCTCCCCCGCTTTATTCAAGCTGCTGCATGTCACCATGCAGATCAGACTATATCTTCCACGGATTGTGGCCTACCATTTCGAACAGCATTAGCTTCTGTCCTACACCGCTACACTCATCACGGTTAGTCGTTGGGCATTCAGATTAACGGCAAATAACTACACGTTAATCATTTAGCAACGGATTGCCTCATTACAGAGGGATCCCCGTTTTAGATAGGTTTTAGATGGGTAATTACGCGACTTTGTATTGTTCGCCCATCGGTGATACTACTTTTTTACTTTTCTTGTAATACTCTGCTACTTTACCAACAGTATCAATTGCAAGATAATCAGGATACAATGCCTTACATGAACAACTGATACTTAAATCAAACAATTCTTTTGCTTCTGGTATATTTTCATATTGTTCCCAACTAAACAAATGTACAAGTTTTGGGAATACAACCGGATTGTCTTTCATCCTATTTTTCAGAATTGCCTTGCATACCATCGACTGGTATTCACGATCTTCAGGAACATCTAGATTACCAAAAGTTAAAGTTACAAAGCTATAATCTCCACGAGAACTTGTTACACTATTCAACTTCATCTCTAGGCTTTGGAAGCCTTGTTCTAGATCATCTGTTGTTTTATTAATTGCATACATATATGGATCAGGTATACCATATTTTACTGCTTCTTTTCCATATCGGACAATTGACTTTTTAATATATTTTACAAGAATCTTATCAATATTATCAATTGTAAATCCGCCAAAATTCTGTGCTGAGGCAGAGAGTGTTACATCACCAATAACTTGAAGGCAACTGAGAACATTGGTCGGCTCTTTATATTTCAGATTTGCCATTTCAAACCCGTTTTCTAATACACTACCCATGTCAAAAAGGCAACAATTGAATCCGTTAAAAATTAGATCGCGCAAATCATGGGCATAAATATAGCCTGTACCTATCGCTTCAAGTTCGTCTCGTGTCAAATAATTAGACTTATATAATTCCTTTGTCAGGTATCCACGAATTAACGCTTGTTTGGTAGAGATTAGTGTAGATTCAAAGTTAGCATTTTCTCTGTCACCATATTTTAATGCCATGTTGGCTTTGCTGTAGATTTCAGCCATCATATCAACAAAATTAGTTTTATAATTTCTAAAAGATCGATATGAATCCGCAACCTTACATTCACCTAACTCTTGCAAACTGTTTTCAACAATTTTGTGCAGATTTTTTACATCTGTTTTGTCCTTTAGTTTGGAATATACGGTTGAGCTTAAACGACTATAAAATTCTTTGCTTAGTTTTGTATTTACTCTCTCGGCCGATTTTTCAACAGCATTAAAAATTTTATGCGGATCCCATTTTTCTTCTCTACCATCTTTTTTAATAATAAACATCTAAAGCATTCCCTCTTGTTATAAGGAGGCTACCCATTGCAACCTCCTATTGTTATGGATAATTATTTTATCACGTTTTCGTTATTATATTTTGATTTTAATCAACTATTTATTATTGTAAGGAAGAGTATCGATGAAATTCATACTGTCAAACAGGTATTTGTTATCTTGTAAAGTTACCCAACCACAAGCGCCTTGTACTGTCATCATATTGTGTTGTTCTGGAACCCAAGATTCCCAATTATCTTGTAGCATTTTACAAAACTTTTCACCGCTTCCTCTTACGAAGCACCTACCAATCCATTCATTTTTCAAATCATAACGTGGCATAACGCTAATCCAATTATACCCATTTTCTGTTAGCATGTCACGTACTTCCTTGTGACTACTAACAAAGATATAATCTACTTTACCAATAAGACTCGCAATGTGTTGATTATAGTTCTCAGGGAATTCTGGATTTCGAACTCCGGTAGATTTTCCATTCTCATCTAAAACCCAACTGAACTTGCTGCTATCGCTATCAACACAATCAATAAATTTCATATTTTCAAAAATATAACTTTTACCGCAAGCATGGAATGCACTAATAATTCGAGTCTTTTTCATATTTTCTCCTTAGGCATTCTTTAGAAACTTTACAGTCTCCATAAGGCCGCCAATATGTTTCAAAACATTCCCTTCTCCCATGACAAAGACTTGAGGGATACTCCGTGAATTAACCCCAAGATCAATCAGCTCTTGAAGTTCATAATCTTCTCCGAAAGATTTATAGATAAATTGTTTGTTCTTTTGGTTCAATAGTTGAACTGTCTGCTTACAGTTGGAGCAACCTACGCCACCATATACGATAAAAGTATCTTGTGCAACAACATTATTACTATTATTCTCTTTAATCATTATTTTTCCTTATTTCTTAATCCAAACTTTTAGAACTTCATAATCTTCTGTGACAGGTTCTTCCCAGTTTGCATCTTTTGCAAAATCGTGAGAGTCATTCTTAATATCAGCATAAAATTCAGCAAAACCAATCATGTCGTCATGGACATCATAACCTTCTTCTTCACTAATTTCAACACGAATTGTTTGTGTGCGTTTTACATCGATATAGATTTTATTTTTAATCATAATCCCTCCTTAATCTTTAATTTCTTGATAGCCCCAAGAAATATTCTGGAGTGCAACCAACTCCATTAATTTAGATTGTTCTTGCCATGCCATATTGTTCCACTCCGCATCAGTAACCTCCAACTCGTCTAGCGAAACCTCAATTTCATCTAGAATTATTGGTTGACTGTTACCTTCATTATATGTGTAGCAGCAAACTTTAAACCTTTTACTCATTTATTTCTCCTTAATCTTTTACCATATAAGCCCACATATCAACGGAATTTAGTTCTTGTTTCAATTTACACTGATAATTCCCAGTTTCAGAATAGTACAATACATTACCTTCTTCTGTCAATACTAAATTTTGTCCAGAATGAATAGTTTCACTCTCTACACCTTCCCAAGAAATACCAAGATAATCGGTAGTTCCGTCTTCAAACTCAACAACTAGCGATGTAACATCTTTATATTTATTTAGTCGTTCCAGTGGCAACATATTGACATCTGGGGAGAATGTACCTAGTTCTCCAGAATGACTATTAAATACAATAACGAAACCATCAATATATTTTTGTTTCCGAATACCGTTAGAATAAGAAACATAATGTTCTTTAATATCTGAGGTTTGCAGACAGAATACTTCTTCTGGATATTTAAAAACAATCGATTCACAATTTTCTAATACCAGATGAATTTTAGTTACTTTCATAATTCTCTCTCCTTATTTTAGATTCATTACTTTATTAACAAGAGCATTATATAGTCTGATATCTATTCTGTCAATAACTTCTTTATTATTTAACAACTGTTGCAATTTACAATTTAACCATACTGCATGTGCCTCTTCCTCATTATCAAACAAGCCTAACACTAGTTGTTTACTATTCACACTGCACGTTGATTTAAACTTACATGTTGCTTTATCAAAATGAACTCCAATTTTATACTTTCCTCTGGAATTATTTCGGGCTGTTACAAATAGATTGACCCACCTTGGTATAAAAATGCAAGTATCAGCAGAATAAATTTCGTTGTTGAAAAATAAAATGTCCTTGTCTATTTGATAACCTTCTACGTAGTGTTCTTTGAACCATTTGTTAAAGTTTGAGAATAACTTCCAATCTTCACACACAACACAATTTTTGTAGGTTGGGTGGTCTTTGTGTGATTTTTCAGAATAGCATCGCTCTAGAATTTTATTCCACCTATGATATGCTGGATGCTGTCTGGTTTTGCCTTCTATTGTTGTGCCTGTTTTAAAAGACACATCATTAATTCCAACACCATAAACTAGTGTTTTTCTGTAAGACCTTGTTGTTGGTTGATTTTCAAAATAATCAATTTGCTCCATTGTTGTTAGTTTATCGAATTCCTCTAATGTCATATAATACCTATAAGTTTTAATAATTATATTATTTATTATACACAGCAATTCCTTTTGCCTAGTTAACATCAAGCTGTCAAATTCACATATTTATGGTAATCTACCGCTCCACTCAACCCTTCGTGAGAGTAATCTACAACACGTTCTTCGAAGAAGTTGGTATGTTTCTTTCCAGATAATACCCAATCCATCCACCCAAGTGGGTTTTTATCTACATTGTAAATTGGTTTGTACCCTAGCTGAACCATTCTGAAATCCACAAGATATTTTATGTACTCTTTCATATCTTGTTTAGTCATACCTTCTTGATTACCCATATTGAATACTAGGTCTAAAAAATGAAACTCACATTCTGCTAAAGATTTGGCAAGAGATTTGACATATGAGCACATCTCTAACTTTTCCTCTTTAGATAAGAGTTCTAGCTCATTTTTGAAGATTTTCATGTTGTTGTTAACATGTTCTTCCTCATCTTTTAGTGACCATTCGTTGACTTTGTTTGTACCTTGCATCAATCCATACCTACGAAGATTTAGCATACAAGCAAACGAACCAAACAAAGCAATACCCTCTGCTAAAAACAGTTGCGCTAGTGTTTTTAGGAAACCTTTCCTAGTAGAACAATCCAAATCATCATTTGCCAACATTGTGTCAATTTTATTCTGCATTTCAGCATATGACATGAATTCTTCCCATGATGTTTCTGGGAAACCAAGTGCCTCTACAATAGCCGCATATGCTCTCTGGTGGGTGGACTCTCGTGCTGCGGCCACCATGAACCAATTACGAACCTCATTATTTTGAACATGTGGAAGCAGGCGACAATAGAGGGTACCTGCGGCAATATCCATTTGGGTAAACAAGTTGAGAATTTTAGTTAGAATTTCCTTATTTACTTCGTGAGACACATTTTCGGTTTTTAATCCGTCTTTACTGTGAAACTGTTTGATGTCATCTTGAAACTCCAACTGATGAGTTTCCCAATACATAGAAATCATGTGGGTTTCTACGGCTTCCATGAGGTATGGAAATTTAAATGGACGGTATGAAACCGTCCGGTCGAACAAACTATTCACTATATTCCTCCTAAATAATTAACCTTCACATGACAGACATGTATTGAACTCAACATTTACTTTTATTGCATTCAATGGTTGAGTTGTACCATCTCCAACTGTTACTTTTGCTTTTACTTTGCTTTCTGAGCGCAGATAATATAAACCTTTCAACCCTTTTGACCAAGCCAGCATGTGTAAGTCACTGATGTATTGCTTTGTTGCATTATGTGGTACAAACAAGTTAATCGATTGACCTTGACAAACAAACTCTTGCCTTGTTGCTGCGTGTTCAATTACCCATTGCTGATTTATCTCATTAGCTGTTTTGAATACTGCTTTTTCTTCCTCTGACAAAAACTGCAAGTGTTGTACCGAGCCATTGTTAATAACGATGTCTTTCCACGTAGTTTCGTCATTTTTACTGTATTTGTCAAGAACTTTCTCTAAGTATTTATTCTTTATTAGAAAACTTCCAGCCCTGCCTTGAGAGGCGAATGCATTTGCAGCAAAAGGTTCGATAGAAGGACTTGCCCCAACCAAAGAACTAGAGGACGCATTTGGTGCGATAGCAAGAAGATGACTGTTTCTCATACCACTACCCAGACAATCTTCGGGTTCACCTCGTTCTTTTGCTAGTTGTTTGCTTGCTTCAACTGCTTTGTCTTTTATCTTAGAGAAAATTTTATAGTTCTCCTGAGAGGCTGACATCAAACCACCACTCTCGAATGGGATCATTTTTGATTGTAGATAAGAGTGAAAACCTAGTGTCCCAAGTCCAATAGCTCTTTCTTTTTGAGCTGAAAAAATAGCCCGACTAATTTCTTTAGGTGCCAGAGAAATAAACACTTCTAGGACGTTATCCAAAAGTTTAACTAAGTCCGCTACGAGTTCAGTATCTTTCCATTCATCAAATTTTTCTAGATTCAAACTACTAAGACAGCAAACAGCAGTTCTTTCTTCTGAAGTCATTAATTGTATTTCATTACAGAGATTCGATTGAGTAACTTTATATGCCGGATTAGTAATCCATTTTGGAATTTTAGAATTAACAGTATCAATAAATTCTACATAAGGCTCACCAGTTTCAAAACGAGTTTCGATTACCTTTTCCCACACCTCTCGGGCATCTAGAAACCTTCCAGTGGGGCCATGCTTAGGGTCAATAAGTTCATATTGTTCACCTTTAACAACTTTCATCATAAAATCATTAGTTACGTTGATTGCATTGTTTAAGTTAAAACATTTGTGTTGTGGATTACCACCCACAGGGTTCCGCATATCAATAAAGGACATAATTTCAGGATGAGTTATATCCAGATAAGCCCCGATAGAGCCACGGCGCGATTCTGTTTGCTTATAACTTAAAGCATCTGCATCATACCCTCGCATATGGGACATGACCCCTGTACTCTTTTCGTCTGGACTACGCATTCCAGCATACAGACCAATACCACCCCCCATCATGGACAACCAACTCATTTCACTTCGTGCTGTTACCAAACCTTCTTTAGTATCAGGAATATAACTAAGGAAACAAGAAATCGGCAGACCTTTAATTTTAACATTCTTTTGTAAATAGTCTTTAACTTCTGAAAAATTAAGTTTGTCGGTGTACTTATGCTCAAAAGCATTAGAAAGCACTGGAGACGCGAAAGTAAACCAACCTTTACTTACTGCATCATAAATCCTTTGTGCAAAATCATAGTCCCCAAAACAATATGCAGTAGCGGCTCGCGCAAAAGACTCTTGTGGTGACTTTTCATGTTCTAGTTTATAGAAACCTTTCTTTGTAAGTAGTGCATAGCCTTGTTCTGGAATACTTTTATCCCTACTGTAATCAATTGTAATACCTAGATATTCTTTAATCAACTAACCCTCCAATACTCTTATTATAGTTTAAATCAATAATCTTCGATGTTTACTGTTTTTCCAGTAAAAGCATCCTGATAGATATTATCATAAGTGGCTTCTTCAGAAACAAGCCCGTTGAAGTAAAGCCAACCTTGGTACGATTTCTTGCACTCAAACCCTTTTAATTGCCATGCTTGAATCTTACTTTCTTCTTTTTCTTTCTTGCCCATTTATACCTCGTATTTAAATCCAATGGAGTGTTGGTTGTCCTACATAATCCCTATCAAAATGACACCAACAGTATGTTACACTATTTGCTGTTTCTTTCTGTTCAATACCTTCTGTGCAACTGATGCGACTAACAAACACATAAACATTCTTCAAATGTCCTTTGCTAAATAGTTGTTCGTATCGTTTCTTACTTTCAAGAAATTGAAGTCGAAGAAGCAAGTATTGTTCTTTTGCACATTCAAAACCTTTATTGACAAATTCATTTGCTAGTTTGTAGGGAGGGTTTGATATAATAGTGTCACAATCAAACTCAACATCTGTATTCAAGAAGTCTTCGTTATATTCTGTAATATACCCATGTTCAAACAATTCATTACTTACAACATAAAGACCTTTCTTACGAAGATACTCACTAACAATACCAATCCCTGCACAAGGTTCAAAATACTTCTTATCTTTACTGAAATCTACAACTTCAAACAATTTATCTAGTGCATTCTCCGGGGTTGAATACAAATCTGAGTAGTCTTTGCTCTTATTTCTCTTAGAGTTTGGGCTTGCCATTAAATCTCCTCAAATTCAATTTTATGATTATAAAAATCTCCGTTACCTGAAGCATGAACACCATATTCAACACCGTCCGGTGAAATAATTTCTACATATGTTCCATCTACAAAGGTAACAGTATACTCTTCAGGAAGATAATAGTCTAGAAATTCACACATCGTTGTTTCGTTATCAGCATGGTCATAGTCTGTTGACCGATAAAATGTTTCTGGAATATTTACTGGCATATCAGTTACTCGCATATTTAAAAACATCTTCTAGGAAACTTAGTGCTAGGTGCAACCAAAGAAGTGATAGTACAACCTTATCTAAAACCTTGTTTGGATTAATTTCCTCGTAACCGAATATTGAACGAAACATAAAAATCATAGCCATAACAAAACAAATTAAACTTACGTAAATCATCTTACTTATCCTCTTCAAAAGGTGATTCAAAAAGTTCATCTTTTTTCATCAACTCTCTCAAACTTAAATCTTGAGGGTTGATGATTTTATATCGTGATTTCTCTTCTTGGCTGCGATTATAGTTTTTCTCGCTTACACCATTAACACCTTCGTAGTCTGGCACATCAAAAGGAAGATCGGTTACAATTTTCTTGCTTTCAGATTGCAACATTTCTACAACAACATTAAATTCTTTGTCATTATTTGGATTACGTGCATCAACATCGAGAATATCGAGACTGTTATAGATATTTTTGTAAGGATAATCACTTCGTAGTTGTCCTTGGAAAATAGTTGTTTCACGAACATGCATCGGACTATGGCGATAACGGACTAGAACACCTTCTACACGGTCAATTTTCTTTGAAACATCAAAACCAATTACATGTAGAGCAGCCATTAGATGATTTTTATTGTTATCCACATCAAGCTCAGGAAGTGATTGAAGAAAGTCAATAGTAACAGATTTATATTTATCTTCAGGGGATAGGTTTGAAATTGTTTGATTCATTAATACTCTCCTTTGTTAAGGTAGCAACCTACAACTTTTATGATTACTATCTTTTGTTATTTTGTTTGTATGATTATACTGATTTAGATTAGAAAGTCAAGGATTATTTTAATTCATTACCAAACATGAAGTTCACTAATAACTTTCAAATCCTCTTCTGTATATTCTACATTAAATTTAGAATTAATCGTATTCAAAAACGATTCTTTGTTGTTATTAACCTCTTTTAGATTATTTCCATCTACAATAAAATACCAATAATCTTCACCCCCGTAACTTCCATCTCCTGCTGATTCGTATGGGACTCCTAGTGATTCTACACAACCACAAGGGTCTTCATCCCACTCTTCTTCTGTAAAATACCCTAGTTCAATTGCTTTGTATTGCAATTCATCATTGAATCGAACACCAATACCACCAACTGCATTATAATCAACACCCATCTACTTTCTCCTTATTTACTATTATAGTTCCAATACATATGATTGTCAAGTGTCTATTGTCCACGGAAAGGATGATATCCTTTATACTTTGGTACAATATAATACATTCTCAACAATCTACTGATTGAGTTTCTGTTTGTACCATACTCATCTGCAATCCGTTGAAGTTCGATACCACTAGAATACAATAACCACCAATCGGATACATCTGATTCTGTAAATCTACATGCAGGGTTATTTACACCTCTTACATTAAATAGATTATTTTGTATAGCATGGTCTGTGTTCTCTTGTTCCGTTGTCCACTCTAGGTTTTCTAACTTATTGTTTCGTTTATTTCCATCTTTATGATTTACGAAAGGTTTGTTATCAGGGTTGTGTAAGAATGCACGAGCAACCAACCTGTGCACTCTAAAAGTGTTATTCCCTAACCTAACTACCTCATAACCAGTGTTCTGGAGGACGTTCTTCCTTATGCAACCTTTGATATTATACTCCCTACCAAGAGAATTTAATACAGTTCTATCTAAGGATTTAACTCTGCCATTAGAAGAGACTTCATATTCTCCTTCAAAACCAATTATTGGTTTCCATAGTTCCAACATACAGTACCTTCCATAGTTTGACGGAGTTGAATAAAACCTTTAATATTCCCAGACCAGAGGTCGCCGTTCTTGTCCACATGGGTAACCCCTTTTTCCCAAACCTCGTTAGGTTCTAACTGTGAAATGTTAGTATACTTCATAACTTTTGCCACATTTTCAAAAGGCGAAGCATGTACCTTTCGTCCACTTGCTAACTTACAGTAAATGTCCATAGCTTTTTCATAAGTATTATTCAGTGTGCGATAACTGACTTGAGCGCAACATGAAGCACTAATAGCTTTTGCCTCTTCTTCAGTCAACAGTTTAATAATATTATCATCCTCATCTGTCAAACAATATGATTCAAATTTACCACCTTTAAAAACATGTTCAACATATGGTGTGTGCCATTGTCCAGATTCAAGCACTTCTGGTTGACTCTGCTTCATTGCTTCAAACATACAGTTTGCTAGTTCTTGAATTTCTGGTTGTGCATCTGGATCACAACGGAGCCAGAAGAAATTATCAAACTCTGTTGCAGTCAGTACTGTTTTCATCATTTGGAAGGGCTCCAATAGACGGTTTACAATTTGCTTATGTGCGCCAATATTGCTCATATCCTCTGCTTGGCTGGCTGCATAAATTGCAGATTGACTCCATTGACGTTTAGCATTATCCAGAGATTCGTCCTTCAACACACTATCAGCTTGCATCCCAGCTTGATTTTTACCCCAGTGAATCGGTGTGGCCGGGTTATTTCGTACTTGCTCAATCATCTTACTGACAGGCACTGCACGACTACTCATTGCATTACGTGAGAACAACCTGTGCGTCATAAGTTCACTATGAATGAATCGATGGTACTCAAGTTCAAATGTAGTGATACGATTACCATTTTTATTAACACTGTCTGCAACAATTCGTGCTACAATAATACCCTTACCTTCTACCACAACTTTATACATTTTCTCTCCTTATTTATTAACCATGCATTACTGGTAAAACATGCTGTTCAGCAACATATACCAAATAATCACCGTCCGCATACTCGATATACTTAATAGGTTTTTCACCACCTAACCAACTATTAGTAGTCTGAAACCAAACACATATTTCAGCTTCACTCTTGTTATAACTTTTCATTAAACTAATTACTTCACCAATCTCACCTATGTCTGGCAAACCTAAATCTGAGAGTTTTGTTTTTAGATTGTGTTTCTCAGCAAATTCATAAATACTTACAGTTTTAAACTGTTTCATCTTATCCTTACTCCATCAAGGTATATCTGCACGTTGTTTATGTCTGACATTGGAATATTATATATTGTTACTAATTCAATGTCAAACTGCTTTCTACAACTATTGTGTTTAATTATTGTTTCTACCAACCTATTGCCCGACGAATCAACCACAACTAGGTATTGTCCTCGTTTTGTATAATATTGCTTACTCACAATACCTCTTCAAGGAATTCACCAATACTTTGCCAATTACTACTATGGAAGTCAAGAGAAATTTCTAGATCTTCACATTGAGTAAAGGGTGTATCGAATTTAATTTTAATAACTTTATCACTAAAACTGTTTAGGAATACATTACGATCATCGATCATTACATCAATATTAACAAAATGTTTCTCTTTTGTTGCAAGAAACCCAAATGATGCTTTTGGAATATCGAACCATTCTTTTGCTGCAACTACCTTACTCTTGAAGTGGTTAGTTTGGCAGTGACTAATAAATACAATAATGTGTCCTTGCTTTGCAAGATTATTGATAACTTCAACAGCATCTTTATATGGTTTCAGTTTTTGATAAAGTGAGGTATCTTTCCAGAAACTAAAACTTTCTGATTCAGTCAAATCTGGATAATACTTACCAAGATTATAGTCAATTTCTTTCATATTTGCAAATTGTTCTTTTGAAATATAATGATATGACATTGCATTCAGATGATCTATCCATGCTCCGTCTTGGAATATACAATCAACAACTGTCAAATCAAAATCAATTCCGATTGTAGCCATTAACTTTCACCTCGGTATTCACGAATTTTGTTGACAGAATACTCGATCTTATTGAGTTCATAATAAAGACTGTTGCCCTTCTTTCCTGCACCATTCACTGTTCCCCATGCACGAACAAGAGACTTAAAAGCATTAGAGAAATCAAAATCATTATCGAAAATATCATAAATCAGCATTTCTGTCTTGACATAACCATTTTCTTTAATAAAATCAATTGTTTTCTGGCTAAGTTTTAGATCGTAGTAACTAGAAGATTTCCCATCCGATTCAATAGGTACTTTCTTTTCCATCTCTTCTCCTTATATTGTAAAGAAAGCCGCTGATTCCAATCGAACGGCTTAAAATAAGTATACTTGAGTTATTCTACAATTGCAAGCTGAATTGTATGAAACTCTTTCACTGAACTTTTACCAATATTATCTTCTGGTTCGTGCCACATAACTACTTGTGCAGGGACAGAACTAAAACCAAGAACACCAGAATATTCAGTTGCTGCTGTATCTACTCCAAAAAATGCCCCATTAAGTACCATCTTATGACAATCATAAGAACACACGTGGTGCATATCCCCGATACGGAAATATTCTACATGCTTTTTAATTTGTTGTCCTCGTTTTTTCATTTGGTCAGACATACTTTTCTCTGTTGCACTATTGAAATATCCGTGCTCATAGATAACAGTATTACCATAAATCTCAGTATAACCAAACGCGCCATGCGGTATATTGAAAGTGATGTTATTATACTTACCAACTTTTGCAAGTTGCTTTAGTGCTGTGTAGATTGCATAGTCATAAGAATACAATCCAGCTTTATAAATATCCATTCCCTTGTGTTGACTAGAGCCATGATTACCTGCAATACCTACAAACTCTACCGGAATACCAAGTTGCAAAATAGGTTCGAGGACGTATTCCCAAATGTAAACAATAGCATTAGAAATCTGTTCAGATAGCCCTGTATCACACGCAACGGCTGATTGGATACCATGTTTCATATGATCCTCTACGATATCCCCGAGGCTTGCAAATACAACTTTATCTACATTTTTAACCCGTTGTTTATCGAGAATAAAAGTCCAGACTTGTTGGCCGTAACCCTCCAATGCGCGAATACCAATTTCTGTATTGTAGTGTTGTGCTACTTTTCCAATTTGCCAATCAGAAAACAATACCTCAACAACACCGTTCTGTTTAGATACAACAGCGGGATAAACTCGTGGAGAGTATTTTAAAACTTGTACTTTATCTACAGCTTTCTCAATACCAACAAGCATCTCTTTAAAATTAAAATCTGTATCTGCAATTTCCCGTTGGATTTTACGAAGTTGATTATTAGCTCTGTGTGCGTGACGTAAACGCTTTGCAAGGTTAGATACCGAGTAGTCTGGGTGTTCACAAAGAACATTTAAGTTTTCTTCAAAAGATTTATCTTCTTGTTCTACATTTTCTTCTTTAACTTGTGATTCGAGTTCAAGCCAAGCAGAATAATACTGGTTAACTGTTGACTTGCCAATATTTAATTGATTTGCAATCTGACGGGAACCAACACCTTGTTGTTTTAGTGCTACAATTTTATCTATGATTTCGTTGTAATATTTAAAATTCATTTACTCTCCTTTCTTTTGTAGAATATGTGGTTGCCAATTCTTTGTGTCTTCTCTAGTTTCTTATAGTCCCATCTAGGTTTGACATTAACCGAATGATAGAATTGACTCTCTTGTGTAAAATCCCACCCTAGTCTATCAATCCAGATAACAACAGTTGAAAGAGCCTCCAGTTGTTTTAGAAGTTCTTTCTCTGATGTTGTCTTGTTTGGAACTTTATGTTTATGTTTTGGGATTTGATGCGTCCAAGAGAATTGCTTACTCTGATAAATTACGCCACACACTGAATGTGGATGCTTTGTATCACGTACTCTATTTAGGACAGTCTTAACAATGTAAGCTTGTCCTATTAATCCCTCTCCTCGACCTTCAT